>Ga0181525_10001319_pt1 | contig 21262 bp, 15 predicted proteins | sample PEATcosm2014_Bin_48_FD_121100 | JGI IMG/M metagenome (GOLD analysis project Ga0181525, IMG submission 121100) | Peatland microbial communities from MTU Mesocosm Facility, Houghton, MI, USA - PEATcosm2014_Bin06_10_metaG | ecosystem: Environmental > Terrestrial > Soil > Wetlands > Peat | place...
AAGAAGCTGATGAAAATCCCGCATGTCGACTATATGCGCGAGGCCGGCGCCGAAGGCATCGAGATGGTGATGTGGCTGGTCATGCGCGGCGCGCTCGACGACAAAGTCGACGAAGTCTATCGCTTCTACACCGTGCCAGCGTCGAACACGGCGGTCGGGCATATCATCCTGCAGAACAAGAAGCGCGGCGCCAAAATTTCGGGTAAGCGCAAACCGGCGGCCGGCAAGATGAAGCATGCCGCGGCGCGGGCGAAAGCCGATCGTAAACGCAGTTGATCGTCATTGCGAGCGCAGCGAAGCAATCCAGCGCGGCGTCAAGGCCTGGATTGCTTCGTCGCTTCGCTCCTCGCAATGACGGTGAAATAATCGAAGAGGACCACAATGAAAATCTGCGTCGCCGGGCAGGGCGCGTTCGGGCAAAAGCATCTCGACGCGCTCAAGCGTATCCCGGAAGTCGAAATTACTTCGCTGGTCGGCGGCAATCAGGACTCCACCGCCCAGGTCGCGAAGAAATACGGCATCCCGCATTTCACCGGCGAGTTGTCCGAGGGCATCAAGCGCGCCGACGCCGTGATCCTGACCACGCCGACCAAGATGCATTTCCGTCAAGGCGAGCAGGTGATGCGCGCCGGCAAGCCTGTACTGATCGAAATTCCGGTCACCGACAGCGTCGAGGACGCCGAAGCCCTGGTGAAGATCGCCAAGGAAACCGGCGTGATCGCGATGGCCGGTCACGTCCGGCGTTTCAATCCCAGCCATCAATGGGTGCACAAGCGCATCGTCAAGGGCGAGCTGAAGATTCAGCAGATGGACGTGCAGACCTATTTCTTTCGCCGCAAGAACATGAACGCCGCCGGCCAGCCGCGCAGCTGGACCGACCATCTGCTCTGGCACCACGCCGCCCACACCATCGACCTGTTCCAGTATCAGGCCGGCGAGACCATTTCCGACTGCTACGCGGTGCAGGGACCGATCCACCCGCAACTCAACATCGCCATGGACATGGGGATCGTGGCGAAGACGCCGTCCGGCGCGGTGCTGACGCTGTCGCTGTCGTTCAACAATGACGGGCCGCTCGGCTCGTTCTTCCGCTACATCTGCGACAACGGCACCTATAAGGCGTTCTACGACGATTTGAGCGACGGCAAGGACAACAAGATCGACGTCTCCAAGGTCGACGTGTCGATGGACGGCATCGAACTCGAGGACCGCGAATTCATCGCAGCGATCAGGGAAAAGCGCGAGCCGACTGCGAGCCTGGTCCAGGTGCTGCCGTGCATGCATGTGCTCGGCAAGCTCGAAAAAATCATCGATCCGCAGCGCAAGGCGCATGCCTAGATCTTATTAAAGTGGATAGATCTCGATCCCGAGAGCTCTCGCTCCGGCGATCAACCTGCGGTCGTAGCTTGCCAACTCGATATCTCGCCCACCTGCGCGCAAGAATTCGATGGTCGCAAGGTGCATGCCGTCAAGGGTGCGGACAGGAATTGGAAACGGCGCAAGCGCGCGGCCGAGGACCTCCGGGGTTAGGTCGATCAGCACAACCCGCGCGAAAAGCGTTTGAACTTCTTGGGCATGCGAACGCGTGAAACCGTGGGCGTGGATTCGATTCCAAACTTCATATTCAAGCAGCCGGCTGGAAATCAATTCCGCTTCGGCAACGCTGTCCGGCACAAAGCGGTCCTCGGCAAAAATCTGTGCCAAAGCCACCGAGCTATCAAAGTAGATCACGGTCGGCCCGCGACTCGTCGAGGTCTTCCATCAAGTCCTCAAACTTCATGACCGGCTTGCGCGGCAACGGGCCGTTGCCGGGGTTTTTCGCCGGCGTCAGCCAACCCTCGCGCACGCCACGCGCGATAAATTCATCATGGTTCGCAGCCTTATGACCCGGCTGCGGCGGTCCGATTTCAGCCACCACGCGGTCGCGGTCGGTGATCAGCACGGTCTCGCCGGCGGCGGCCAAGCGGATGTATTCGCTGAGCTTATTCTTAAGAATCTTGATGCCGACGGAGCGCATTTTTGTAAGGTAGCTACCAGTAGCTACTTCGTCAATAAAGACCGGTCGGGACAGCGAAAAATAAAGACGCGCTCCGGTCTTAACGCCCCGCCCGCGCACCCAATTCGTCGCAGATTATCGCGTCTTCTGAGACAAACGGCTACCTGGACAAGCCCAACACAGAATGATTTATGCGGCCAAACACCGGCAAAAGCCGCTCATTGGAGGAGGAAACCCATGAACCCCAAGTCTTTTACGCATAGCCATTTGGCCCCGCATTTTCTCGCCGCGGCCTGCGCCGCTCTGGCCTTGACGGCGGCGGGCGCCGCGCGGGCGCAAGACAGCGTCAAGATCGGCTTCATCCTGCCGATGACGGGCCAGCAGCAGTCGACCGGCAAACAAGAAGCCGCGGCCGTCAAATTGTTCATGGCGCAGCAGGGCGACACCGTCGCCGGCAAGAAGGTCGAACTCATCATCAAGGATGACGCGGCTGTTCCCGACAACACCAAACGCATCGCGCAGGATCTGATCGTCAACGACAAGGTTACGTTCCTCGCCGGCTTCGGCGTGACGCCGGCCGCGCTCTCGGTCGCCCCGCTCGCCACCGAGGCCAAGACGCCGGAAATCGTCACCGCCGCCGGCACCTCGATCATCACCGAGAAGTCGCCCTATATCGCGCGCACCAGCTTCACGCTGGCGCAGTCGGTGGTGCCGATGGCCGACTGGTCGGCGCAGAACGGCATCAAAAAGGTCGTCAGCATGGTGTCGGACTACGGCCCCGGCATTGACTCCGAAAAGTCGTTCGGCGCCGAGTTCGCCGCCAAAGGCGGCCAAGTGCTGGAGGCAATTCGCTTCCCGCTGGCCAATCCCGATTTCGCGCCGTTCTTGCAACGCGCCGCCGACCAGAAGCCGGACGCGATTTTCGTGTTCGTGCCGTCCGGCCAGGGCGCCGCCTTCGTCAAGCAATTCATCGATCGCGGCCTCGACAAGGCCGGCATCAAGATCATCGGCCCCGGCGACGTGACCGACGACGATTTGCTCAACGGCATGGGCGATCAGGTGATCGGAACCATCACCGCGCATATCTACTCGGCCGATCATGATTCGGCGGCCAACAAGGCCTTCGTCGCCGCGTTCAAAAAGGCCAATGACGGCATGCGGCCGAATTTCATGGCGGTGTCGGCCTATGACGGCATGCATCTGATGTACGAGACGCTGAAAAAGACCGCCGGCAAGACCGACGGCGACTCGCTCATCGCCGCCGCCAAGGGCATGGCCTGGGAGAGCCCGCGCGGTCCGATCTCGATCGATCCGGACACCCGCGATATCATCCAGAACGTTTATATCCGCAAAGTCGAGAAGAAGAACGGCGAACTCTACAATGTCGAATTCGCCACCTTCCCGGCGGTCAAGGACCCGATCAAGGCCGCGGAGGGGAAGTAAGCAGTATCGCCTTCATGTGGCAGCATTGTCATTCCGGGGCGCGGGCGCAAGCCCGCGAGCCCGGAATCCATAACCACAGATCGTGCAATAATGATGAGGACGGTGATTATGGATTCCGGACAGCCGCTTCGCGGCTTCCGGAATGACGACGGAATGCAAGGCCCGACATGCTGACCATCCTGTTCGACGGTATCGCTTACGGCATGCTGCTGTTCGTCTTGGCTTGCGGGCTTTCGGTGACGCTCGGCCTGATGAATTTCATCAATCTTGCTCACGGCTCGTTCGCCATGGCCGGCGGCTATTGCACGGTGGTCCTGGTCAACCGCATGGGCGTGCCGTTCCTCCTTGGACTGCCGATCGCGTTTTTGGTCACGGCGCTACTCGGCGGCTTGTTCGAACGCACGCTCTATGTACACGTCTATGCCAGAAGCCATCTCGACCAGGTGCTGTTCACCATCGGTCTGGTGTTCATGTCGGTGGCCGCGGTCGACTACACCATGGGGTCGTCGCAGCAATTCGTGCAGATTCCGCAGGCGCTGCAAGGCCAGTTCGACGTTTACGGGATCGGCATGGGCAAATACCGGCTGCTCATTATCGCGGTGTGCGGTGTGCTCACGATCGCCTTGCAATTGATCCTCGCCAAAACGCGGTTTGGCAGCCGGTTGCGGGCGGCGGTCGACGATCAGCGCGTGGCGCGCGGCCTTGGCATTAATGTCGGCGCCGTATTCGCGATCACTTTCGCGTTCGGCTCCGGCCTGGCTGGGCTTGGCGGCGCGCTCGGCGCGGAAATCCTCGGCCTCGATCCGACCTTCCCGCTCAAATATATGATCTACTTTTTGATCGTGGTGACGGTCGGCGGCACATCGAGTATCACCGGGCCGTTCCTGGCCTCGATCCTGCTCGGCATCGGCGACGTCGCCGGCAAATATTATGTGCCGACGCTGGGCGCTTTCGTGATCTATGCCATCATGATTGTTGTCTTGATCTGGCGGCCGCAAGGACTGTTCGCCCGTAGCGTGGCGCGGTGACGGCCATGACACCGGCAACGGCCCCGCTCGCCGCCGATGTCTCCCGCTATCTGGCGCGCCGCGCCCGCTGGTCGCCGTTGGAAATTGGTTTCTGGATTTTTGCTTTCGCCACCATTTGGCTGTTCCCGGGAAAATATCTGATCCTGAAAGACACCGCGATTCTCGCGCTGTTCGCGCTGTCGCTCGACCTGATCGTCGGCTATGCCGGCATCATCTCGCTGGGCCAGGCGGCCTTTTTCGGTCTTGCCGGATATTTTTCCGGACTGATCGCCAAATACGGCATCGTCGACGAGCCGGTGATCGCACTGATCTTGTCGGGTTTTGCGGCGGCCGCGCTGGGCTTCGTGACCAGCTTTCTGGTGTTGCGCGGCTCGGACCTGACGCGGCTGATGGTGACGCTCGGCGTCTCGCTGATGCTGGGCGAAATCGCCAACCGCTATTCCGATTTGACCGGCGGCGCCGACGGGTTGCAGGGCGTCACCATTGCGCCGGTCTTGGGACGATTCCGCTTCGACCTCTACGGTCACAACGGCTACGTCTATTGCCTGATCGTGCTGTTCGTCTGCTTCCTCCTCGCCCGCCGCATCGTTTATTCGCCGTTCGGCCTGTCGCTGCGCGCGGTCAAGGAAAATGCGCTCCGCGCCTCGGCGATCGGGATTCCGGTTAAATGGCGGCTGGTCGCGATTTACACCGTGTCCGCGGGCTTCGCCGGAATTGCCGGCGCCTTGCTGACCCAGACCACGGCGTTCTGTTCGCTCGACGTCTTTTCGCTCGAGCGCTCGGCCGACCTGTTGCTGGTTCTGATCATCGGCGGCACCGGCTATCTCTACGGCGGCCTGATCGGCGCGGTGATCTATAAATTGCTGCAGGATTGGATCGCCGACCTGACGCCGCAATATTGGCAGTTTTGGATCGGTCTGGTGCTGGTGGCGATCGTGCTGGTCGGCCGCGAGCGCATTGGCGGCGGCAACGCGGCGTTACGCGCTTTTATCGTCCGGCTTGGCGGCCGTCTGCTGGGGCGCCGCGCCGTGCCCGCGCCGGACCGACAGTGAGCATAAGACCTTGAGAACGGGACACTGAGTTATGCCGATCCTCGAGACCATCGGACTCGAAAAGCTCTTCGGCGGCATCGTCGCGGCCCACGATGTCTCGCTCGCGATCGAAAAAGGCGCGCGCCACGCCTTGATCGGTCCGAACGGCGCCGGCAAGACCACGGTCATCAATCTTCTCACCGGCGTGCTGCGGCCGACCGCCGGCCGTATCATGCTGGAAGGCCGCGACATCACCGATACCGCGCCGCATGAGCGCGTCCAGCTTGGCATGACGCGCACTTTCCAGATCAATCAGTTGTTTCTCGATCTCACGCCGCTGGAGACCATAGGTCTCGCGGTGTCGGAGCGGCTCGGTCTGGGCGGCGACTGGTGGCGGCTGGTCGGCAGCAAAGCCGCGGTGACCGATGAGATCGTCGAAATCGTCGAGCGTTTTCGTCTCGCCGACGTCATGCACGAGCGGACGGCGACTTTGCCTTACGGCAAGCAGCGGCTCCTTGAGATCGCGCTCGCCTTTGCCTGCCGCCCACGCGTGCTGTTGCTCGACGAACCGGCGGCCGGTGTGCCGGAGGCCGAGCGGCACGAATTGCTGGCCACTATCGAGGCGCTGCCGGCGGAAGTGACGGTGCTCTTGATCGAGCACGACATGGATCTCGTGTTCTCCTTTGCCGACCGGATTTCCGTGCTGGTCAACGGCTCGCTCTTCGTCGACGGCGCGCCCGAAGACGTGGCGCGCGATCCGCGCGTCAAAGCGGTCTATCTCGGCGAGGAACTCGATGCCTGATCTCTTGACCATCGAGCACCTTTCGGCGGGATACGGCGAGGCCGTCGTGCTGTCGAACGTCTCGCTGTCGCTCTTGGAAGGCCAGGCCTTGGCGTTGCTCGGGCGCAACGGCATGGGTAAAACCACGCTGATCAACACCATCGTCGGCGTCACCCATTATTTCGGCGGCAAAATCTCGCTCGACGGCGCCGACATCACCAAGCTGCGGCCCGATCAGCGCGCCCACGTCGGCATCGGCTGGGTGCCGCAGGAACGCAATATTTTCAAATCGCTCACGGTGCATGAAAACCTGACCGCGGTGGCGCGGCCGCGTCCGTGGACCACCGAAAAAGTCTATGCCCTTTTCCCGCGGCTCAAGGAACGCCGGCAAAACCTCGGCAATCAGCTGTCCGGCGGCGAGCAGCAAATGCTCGCGGTCGGCCGCGCGCTGGTGCTCAATCCGCGCGTCATCCTGCTCGACGAACCGCTCGAAGGTTTGGCGCCGATCATCGTCGACGAGTTGCTATTGGCGCTGCGCCGGATCATTCGCGACGAGGGCATGTCGGCGGTTCTGGTCGAGCAGAACGCGAAAAAGATTCTCGGCGTCACCAACCACGCCATCATTCTTGAGCGCGGCAGCGTGGTCCATGCCGCCGACAGCGCGGCGCTTGCCGCCGACCGGGCGGCGCTGGAAATGCATCTCGGCGTCACCGATCACGGCCCGCGGCGGATCGGGCGGGCGAAGCTGTAATTCAGCTTTGCCGACGCTGTGCCACGACCCGCGAATCGATCAAGTTAACGATCTATCAACCATAATTTCCGCCGTCGGCGCGGCAGTGCAACGGTTTCCAAATCGTTTGCGGGCACTTTAAACCCCGTCGCCGGCGCCTGTGGACAATCTGCGCATGCGTCCTGACGGATGGCGAGCCGTCAGCAATCGGCCCAGGGGGCGTATGGAAAATTCCGACCACGTCGTGCTAGAGCCGGCTGTCCCGCCGAATGGTGCGGAGGATTCGCCGGCAGCGCGGATCAAGGCCAATCTCGCGCTCATGGTGCTGTTGAATCGGGACGCTGACCAGGGCTCGTTCCCTGAACTTTTTCGGGCGCTGCATGCGGTCTTCAGCTTCGAACGTGCCTTGATCCTGCAACAGGCCGGCGACGGCGTTCACTGCGTGGCCGCGGAGCCGATCGCCATTGTCGGCCGAAATTGGCCCAACCGGACACTGCCGGATTCGCTCAATGTCCAGGCCAGAACGGCCGCGCGGGCCGATCCCGCAGAACATTCCGAAGATTTGTTGGCCGAAGTCGCGGCCGGCGACGAGCCGGTGCTGTGCCTACCCTGCGCCGCCGGCGGCCAGCCCGCTTTGCTGGCGCTGATCCGCGCGCCTGCGTCGGACAATTTCAGCGATAGCGATGTCGGTATCGCCAAGCAATGTGCGGCGGTCGCCTTGGCGACGCTCGTGGCCCGCCGCGGCGCCGCGCTTGAGGCCGAAAACCGGCGTCTGAGGGAGAGCAACGCGCAGCGTTCGACCGTTGCGGCCTTTTCGCCACCGGCCAGCCCGTTGCTGGCGCGGATCATCGATGAGCTGCCGATAAGCCTTTCCGTGCAAGACGACAGCGGACGCTTTATCCTGGTCAACGCCATGGCCGCCGCCAACTTGGCGACGCCGGCGGCCGACTTGGTCGGCGCCTCTCCGGCCGATTTTCTGCCCGCCCATGAAGCGGCGAGCCGGCGCGAGTGGGAACAAAACCTGCTTTCGACCAACAAAGCCGTCATCGTCGAGACCAATGTCTCCGACCGGTATGGCGATCATACCTGGATGAGTTCGCACAAGCCGGTTCGCATCGAGGACCGCACGCTGTTGATATCCAGTTCGATCGATATCACCGAGCACAAGCAGGTCGAACGCGAGCTTGTGCAGCGAACGCATATCGATCAACTGACCGGCTTGCCCGACCGCGTTCTCATTCAGCGACATGTCGAGACGATCATCGCCAATGACGGCGACAGTCATCGCTTCGCGCTGGCCTTCATCGATCTCGACAACTTCAAGCACATCAACGATTACTACAACCACGCGGTCGGCGATGGCCTGTTGGTGAAAATCGGGCAGCGCATCAATGGCCTGCTGCGGCCGCGCGATATCCTCGCCCGCATTAGCGGCGACGAGTTTCTGCTGTTGCTCGATCCGTTCGAGGGCGAGAACGAAATCAAGGCGATGGTGGATGAGATCTTGGCGAATCTCAAGCAACCGTTCCACATCGACGCGTTCGAAGTATTCAGTTCATGCTCGATCGGCGTCAGCGTCTACCCGGAGCACGGCGGCGACTATGACACGTTGCGGCGCAATGCCGACAGCGCGATGTACCGGGCCAAGCACGAGGCCAAGGGCAACGCGATTTTCTTCGACCTCGACATGGCGCAGGCCGCCGCCGAGCGCATGGCGGCCGAACAGCGGCTGCGGCTGGCGATCCGCGACCAGAAATTCTGCTGTGCGTTCCAGCCCAAGATCGATATCCACAACCAACACGTCGTCGGCTTCGAGGCCCTGGTGCGCTGGCGCGACGAGGACGGCGAAATTCAACCGCCCGGGGAATTCATCGGCCTGGCGGTCGAGCTTGGCTTGATCGATCCGATCACGAATTTCGTTCTGGCCGAGGCCGTCGGTTCGATCGACCGCCTCGACGCGGCGTTCGGCTCCGACACCACGATCAGCGTCAATGTCGCGGCAAAGCAGGCCAACGATCTCGACTTTATGCAGACGTTCGCACTGGCGATTCGCGACAGCGGCTGTGCCGAGCGCATCATTGTCGAATTGACGGAAGATGCCTTCATCGCCAAAGGCGCCTTCCAGACGCAGGTTTTGCCGATGCTGCGCGAAATCGGCGTGCGCATATCGATCGACGATTTTGGCACCGGTTACTCGTCGCTCGGCACGCTCGCCGATATCACCGCCGATGAGATCAAGATCGACCGCTCGCTTATCTCGGGGATTCATCAGCGGCCGCGCAACCAAAGCGTTTTGCGCGCGATCGAGTCGCTCGGCCGCGCGCTTGGCATGAGCATTATCGCCGAAGGCGTCGAGACCTTCGAGGAACTGGCCTATCTGCGAACTGCGACCCGGATTCGCTACGTGCAGGGCTTTTATTTTGCCAGGCCGTTTTATCTCGAAGACTTAAGCGATACGGCGGACGCCATGAGCCGCAGCCGCGAAGCGGCGCGCGGCGCCGAGCCGGATCGTGCTACCGCCCCGCGTTTGTCGGTCGCGGCGCGTTCGCCTGATTAGCACTGGATCGAATTTTGCCGGCGGTTGGCGTCAACGATTCGGCGGGGCGGCGATCGGCCGCCGCAGCGCGGCGACCGGATCGGGCTGGTCGGCGACCGGCCGTTTCAATAGGCTGAAACGATTGGGATCGAGCGCGGGCGCCGCGGGCTGCAACGGCGGCGCATCCGGCGCCGTCGCTTTCGCCACCTCGCGCGACGTCTCGACTTTCACGGTGCCGCGATTCATCGCCACGCTGCGCCAGCGCTCGATCACCGTGGCAACGAAATTCAGATCGTGGCCGCTGGTATGTCCCCCCGGCGCGGTGCCGACAGCCTCGCTCCGCGGGATCAGATCCGCCGGCAGTTCGGCGAATGTCAGCCGCGTCGGCAGTGGAAAGCCGGCGCCAAACGCCAGAGTCTCGCGGGTTCCGAGCGTCGGCACGAAGGCCAAGAGATTGGCGGTGGCATCCGAGACGGCCGAACGCAACAGCGCCTGGTCGCGGTCATTCGACATGCGCATCGCGAACAGCGTGCCGCACTGCGAGATGATCGTCGGATCGAGTTCGGCCGGACGTTGCGTGACGAGGCCGAGATAGACGCCGTATTTGCGTCCCTCCTTGGCGATGCGGGAAATCGCGCGCCGGGTCGGCGCAAAGCCCGTGGTCCGATCGGTCGAGGCGTATTTGTGGGCCTCCTCGCAGACGAACAGCAACGGATCGGAACCATTGCTCCACTGGCCGAAATCGAAGGCCAGGCGGGCGAGGACCGAAACCACGGCATCGACCACTTCCGCCGGGAAGCCGGCGATTTGCATGACCGTGATGGTCTTGCCGTGCGGCGGCAGGCGGAACAATTGGCTGATCGCTTCCGCCATAGTGTCGCCGCCGACATTGGCGTTCTCGAACATGAAGACGTAGCGGGGGTCGTTGCTCACCGCGTCGATCCGGGTGATCAGCTTGTTATAGATCATGCGCGACGAGCGATTCTCGAGCTTGCCCATGCGCTCGTCGATCATCGCGACCATATCGGCAAGCCGGTACGGCACCGGGGTATCGACGGTGTAGCCCGAGCTTTTGGCGTCGAATCGCTTAAGACCGGGCCGCTCCGCGGCGGCGCGGTACTGGGTATAGCCCGCCTTGGCGAGTGGGATGATCTCGGAGAGAATTTCGACTTCTTCCGGCGAACCGGGCCGGCCGCCGAACAGGACGTCGACAATTTCCTCGAAATTGAACAACCAGAACGGCAAGCGAAGATTGCCCGGATTAACGACATGGGCGCGATCGCCGAAGCAGTGGCCGTATTCGTTATGCGAATCGAGCAGGAAAATCCTCAACTCCGGCCTGGCCCGCATCGTCTCGAGCAAAATGCGGGCGACGCCGCTTGATTTGCCGACGCCGGTCGAGCCGAGAACGGCGAAATGCTTGCTGAGCATTTCGTCGATTTCGGCGTAGACCTCGACCGTCGTGTCCTGCTGCAGCCTGCCGACGTTAATGGCCGCCGCGCCCGCGCCGCCGAAAATGAGGCGCAATTCCTCTTTGGTCAGCGGGGCCACCGGGTCGGCGATGGTCGGATAGTCGCTAACGCCGCGGCAAAATCGAAATTCGCCGCCCGCGGCCCGATCGATCGCGCCCATGAGATCGATATGAGCGACGCCGCAATAATCCTGGTCGTCGGCCTTGGGCGCCCGTTCGAACAACACGTCGGTAATCACGCCCACCAGGACGGCACTGCCGGTCTGAATCTTAAGGAATTTGCCGACCGTGATCAGCGCGCGATAGGGACCGTTGAGCGCCGCGGTAAGGAGCCCGACGGTGGCTTGCGAACCGCTGATGCCGCGCACGTAGCCGAGCCGCGCCGCGGCCGTCGAGAGCGTTGCCTGCGGGTCTTGCGGCGCGTCGGTTCCGAGCATCGATGCACTTCCGGGGCATGAGAAAGGGGGGCGTGTCGAATGACACTTTAGCGCGGGGGCGCTGTCCATTCGGTTAATCTCGCCGCGAGATTCGAGCCGCATCGATTTACGCATTAATATACTTTGGTACTAATTTACCGGCGAGAAATCGCCCGTTGCGGCTGGCTCATCAAAAAATCGCCTGCGCCCGATCGCGACTCAGGCGGACGGACCGTGCCTCTGGGTCATTTCCACCAACGTTTCCAGAAGCGCCTCCGCGGCCACCGGCTTCTTGTAAAAAACCGCGTCCGGGCAGTGCCGCTTGAGGTCCGACGGCAGATTTTTGGCGCTCTGGAATACCACAGGCACGCCGAGTGCAGTGAGGGCTTGCGCGACCGGCGTTACTTCCCGATCGCTCAATTGGACGTCGAGAACCGCGGCGGCGATTTCGACGCAGTCCTGCAACAACGCCAATGCGGCACTGACGCTGCCGACCGGCCCGACGACTTCGCCGCCGGCCTCTTCAATCGCGGCCTGGAGTTCCAGCGCGATATAGGGCTCATCTTCGACGACGAGAATGGCTGAATGATTGAGCAAGAGAATATCCGAGGTCGGTGCCTGTATTTTGCTAAATGATCAGTCGCGGAGTCGTTCCACCGGGAACGACAGATCGACCATGAGGCCGTCCGGGTTCCAGTGGTAGGATAGGTTGCCGCCAAACTGGCCACGGACGACGTGACTCGACAGCACCGTTCCGAAGCCTTCGGTCGCCGGCGAAGCGGCAAGCGTCGGGCCGCCGCGCTCCTGCCATTTTAGAACGAGCAGATTGTCGCGTTCCAACCAGGTGATTTCAACACCGCCTTGCGGCACCGACAAGGCGCCATATTTCGCGGCGTTGGTGGCGAATTCGTGCAAAATCAGCGCCAGGTTGGTCATGGCGCGGGCGCCCACCCAAACCTCGGGGCCGCTCAACGCGAGGCGGCACTGCTCGCCAGTGTCGCTCGCATCGGCGTAGGGCGACAGAATTTTCCGCAGCAACTCGTCGAGACTCGCCGGGCGCGGTTTCGCATCGTCGGCCCGGTTCAAATCCGGCAGAATCAGCTCATGGGCCAGGGCTAGCGCACGCAGCCTGCCCTTTATCTTCTTCGTCAGTTCCACTGGTGTTTGCGCCGACCGCGCGCTCAGCGAAATCACGCCGTCGGTCACGGCGAACAGGTTCTTGACCCGATGGCTCAGCTCTCCCAGCAACAGCTTCTGCTGTTCTTGGGCGCGCCGCCGTTCGGTGATGTCGATGAAGGTGCAGACCGCGCCCTGCAGCTCGCCCTGCCGCATGATCGCGCTGACCCAATATTCCACCGGAAAGCTCGAGCCATCGAGACGGAAAAAGAATTCGTTATCGACATGCGCGAAGCCGCCCTCCCGCGCCACCCGGTAGATGGGGCATTCCTCGGCGGGATAATGCGACCCGTCGGGATGGGTGTGATGCACGACGCCATGCAGGCTTTTGCCGATCGCCTGTTCCTCGTGCTCGATCCCGACCATGCGCAGAAAGGCGACGTTGCACATCGTCGTCGTGCCCGCGGTATCGACGCAGTAGAAGGCGTCCGTCGCCGAATCGAGCACCAGGCGAAGGTCGGCTTCCCGTTCGCGCAACGCAGTCTCGCTGGCGCGCAAGGCTTCCTCGGTCCGCACCCGATTGGTGGTTTCGACCGCGGTGATGAGAACGCCGCCGACGCCGGTGGCAGCCGGCGCGTCGGGGATGGGGCTGTAACTGATGGTGAAGCGGGCGTCCTCCCATTCGGCGCCGTGGCGCTGAATGCGCAACAGCAAGTCCTCGGCAAAGAAAGCGCCGCGTTCGCCGGCGAGAATGGCTTCGTGCAACGGCCGCAATGTCGGTTGAACCTCTGGCCACACCTCGGCAAACGGTAAGCCGAGCGCCCACGGATGTTTGTCGCCCAAGATCGGGCGATAGCCGTCGTTGTAAATCATGACGAATTCGGGACCCCAACGCACGGCCATCGGAAAGCCCGACGCCATAATGATGTTGACCAGCATCGTGAGACTCGGCGACCAGGTATCGGCGGCGCCGAGGACTGTTTTCGACCAGTCTTTCGCACCGATCAGTGCGGCCATCTTTTCTGTCGGAGGAATGTCGGGAAAAGAATGCTGGGTCATCGCAATCGGTGGCTGGGGCTAAATGATTGGGTGCCTATGACTGTCAACGGCGTAGCCCGCTAAATGTTCTGTCTTGTCGCCCCTCAGGACGCCCGAGCGCTCACCTCCCGAAAGTAGCTCAAAAATAGCATTGACGCACCGCACCGCGAATCGTGGTGCGGCAAACCCCAGTCCGGCCACAAAATTCGGCATGTGAAGCTGTTGGCGTATTTTCGTTAATATTATAGGAATTTTATCCGCATACCCCCTCCACTGGGCGCCGCCGCCGTCTTGCGGTCGCGTCGCCAAGTGCCGCGCGAACGTCTAAACTGCCGCCGCGCCGGTATCTGGCCCGGCCGGGAGCCGCGGTCGACCTGCGGCAACGGGAACGAAAAAAGCTAGCCGCTGATGCTAGCAACAGTCAGCTAACGGCGGGAGAGCCATGTCCACGTCCTTAATGACGACGCGCCGTTTCGCGCCCTTGTTCTGGTGCCAGTTTTTTGCCGCATTCGGCGACAATTTTCTCAAGACCGCGCTGGTCTTCGTCATTTTGTTTCAGGTCGCCGGCGCCAATTCCGGGGTTTTGATCACGCTGGCCGGTGCCACGCTGATCGCGCCGTTCTTTATTCTCTCGGGGCTCGGCGGCGAACTCGCCGACCGCTACGACAAAGCCTTTGTGGCGCAGCGCATCAAACTCACCGAGATCGGCGCCGCCGTGATCGGCGTTGCCGGCTTTGCCTTTCATTCGCTGATCCTTTTGTTTCTCGCGGTGTTCGTGTTTGGCACGCTGGCGGCTTTATTCGGCCCGATCAAATACGGCATCCTGCCGGATCATCTCGAGCGCAAGGAGCTTCCGGCCGGCAACGCGCTGATCGAAGGCGGCACGTTCCTCGCCATTTTGCTCGGCACCATCGTTGCGGGCATCGCGGCCCAGGGCAACAGCAATCCGATTCACTTTGCCTGGCTGATGATCCTGACCGCGCTGGCGAGTTGGGTTTCGAGCCTTTTCATCCCCGCCACCGGTCAAGGCGCGCCCGGGCTTGTCATCAACCGCAATCTGTTGGTTTCCACCGTCGCGCTCATCAAAGACGTGCGCGCCGATCCGCGGCTGTGGTGGGGCGCCATCGTGGTGAGCTGGTTCTGGCTGGTCGGCTCTCTGGTGCTGGCGCTGTTGCCGCCGCTGGTCAGTTTCAACATCGGCGGCAGCGAGGCGGTGGTGACGGTGTTCCTCACCATCTTTTCAGTGTCGGTGGCGATCGGCTCGGGCCTGGCGGCGTGGCTCGCGGCCGGCCGCATCGTGCTGTTGCCGACGCTGGTTGCCGCGGTGCTGCTCGCGGTATTCTGCCTCGATCTCGGCTGGACCGCATCGGCCTTGGTTCCGGCCGCAAGTCCACTTGGCATCGCCGGCTATTTCGCGGCGCCGCACAGTATTCACATCGCGCTCGATCTGGCCGGACTGGCGATGGCCGGCGGGTTGTTCATCGTGCCGACGTTCTCGGCGGTGCAGGCCTGGGCCGGGGCCGACCATCGCGCCCGTGTCGTTGCCGCGGTCAATGTGCTCAACGCCGCCTTCATGGTGGTCGGGGCCCTGATCCTGGCGCTGTTGCAAAAGGCCGGCCTCGGCACCCCGATCCTGTTCGCGCTCATCGGTGCCGCCAACCTCGGCGTCGCCGTCGCCATCGGCCGCACCATGCCGGCGAGTTGGCTGAACGATTTTCTGTCGATCGTGTTCCGGGCGTTCTTCCGGCTTGAAGTCAAGGGTTCGGAAAACGTCGAAAAGGCCGGCGACAACGCCATCATCGCGCTGAACCATGTCAGCTTCCTGGACGCGCCGCTGGCGGTGTCGATCCTGCCCAAGCGTCCGGTGTTCGCCATCGACGTGGCGATGTCGAAACACTGGTGGATTCAGCCGTTCCTCAAATTCGTGCGCACCATGGCGCTCGACCCGCTCAAGCCGATGGCGACCCGCGCCATCATCAATGCGGTGCGCGACGGCAATAGGCTGGTGATCTTTCCGGAAGGCCGCATCACCGTTACCGGCAGCCTGATGAAAATCTACGACGGTGTCGCGCTGATTGCCGACAAGTCGAATGCGATGGTGGTTCCGGTGCGGATCGACGGACCGGAAACGACGATTTTCAGCCGGCTCAAAAGCTCCCAGGTGCGCCGCCGGCTGTTTCCGAAAATCACCGTCACGATCCTCGAACCGGTGAAGCTTGCGATCGACCCGGAACTCAAGGGCCGCAAACGGAGGCACGCCGCGGGCGCCGCGCTTTATACAGTGATGTCAGACATGATCTTTCGCACCACCTCGACCGACCGCACCGTGGTTGAAGCGCTGATCGATGCGGCCAAGCTTCACGGCCCGAACTGGCTCGCGGTTGAAGATCCGGTCAGCGGCCGGCTCAGCTACCGCCGGCTGTTGCAGGCGACAGCGATCCTCGGCCGCAAGCTGATGCCGCTCGCGCGCGAGGGCCACACCATCGGCGTCATGCTGCCGACCTCCAATGGCGGGGTCGTCACTTTCTTTGCGGTGATGTCCGCCGGACGCGTGCCGGCGATGATCAATTTCACCGCGGGCGCGGCCAATGTCCTCGCCGCCTGCCGCGCGGCGGCGCTGGATACCATACTGACGTCGCGGGCCTTCGTCGAAAAGGGCCGGCTCGATAATCTGGTCGTCCAGCTCGCGACCCAGTTGCGCGTGGTCTATCTGGAAGATATCCGCAAAACGATCGGCACCGTCGACAAGCTTCGCGGCGTTTTCGCGTGGAAGAAGCCGCTGGTCGTGCGCCAGCCCGACGACTGGGCGGTGATCCTGTTCACCTCCGGTTCGGAAGGAACGCCGAAAGGCGTCGTGCTGTCGCATCGCAATATGCTGGCCAATACCGCGCAGGCCGCCGCCCGTATCGATTTCGGCCGCGAGGACAAACTGTTTAACGTGTTGCCGATCTTTCACTCCTTCGGGCTCACGGCCGGCACCGTGTTGCCGCTGGTCTCGGGCGTATCGACCTATCTTTATCCGTCTCCGTTGCACTACCGCACCGTGCCGGAATTGGTCTACGGCTCGTGCGCGACCATATTGTTCGGCGCCGACACATTCCTCAACGGCTATGCCCGGGTCGCTAATCCCTACGACTTCCGCTCGCTGCGCTACGTATTTGCCGGCGCCGAGCCGGTGAAGGAATCGACCCGGCAGGTCTATCTGGAAAAATTCGGGCTGCGGGTGCTCGAAGGCTACGGCGTCACCGAATGTTCGCCGGTGATGGCGCTCAACACGCCGATGTTCAACAAGTTCGGCACCGTGGGCCGTCTATTGCCCGGCATGGAAGCCAAATTGGAAAAAGTCGAAGGCGTCGACGAGGGCGGGCGGCTCTTCGTCAAAGGGCCGAACGTGATGCTCGGCTATCTGCGCGCCGACAAGCCGGGCGTGCTCGAAGCGCCGCCGGACGGCTGGCACGACACCGGCGATATCGTCGCCCTCGACGCGCAAGGTTATGTCACGATCAAAGGCCGGGCCAAGCGCTTCGCCAAGATCGGCGGCGAGATGATCTCGCTCGCCGCCATCGAAATGCTGGCGGCGGAGCTGTGGCCGGACAATATCACGGCGGTGACCGCGATCCCCGACGCCCGCAAAGGCGAGCGGCTGATCATGGTGACCGACAAGACCGGCGCGACGCGCGCCGAGTTCCAGGCCTACGCCCGCGGCAAGCACGCTTCGGAACTGATGCTGCCGGCGGAAGTTCTCGTCCTCGACAAGCTGCCGATGCTCGGCTCGGGCAAGGTCGATCAATTGGCGGTGGAGAAATTCGTCCGCGAGCAGGCGGCGGCGAGGGTTGCGGCGGCGGAGTAAAGAGAAGCGTCAGCACCCATGCGATCCAATGTCGAAATCGATGACAGGCTGATGGCTGAGGCTCAGAACGTTTCCGGGTGTGCGACCGAAAAACAGACCGTAGAAGAAGCCCTGCGTTTGATGGTTCGGTTGCCGCGGCAAGCGGAGTCTCGGACGGCGTTTGGCAAGTATCGCTGGCGCGGTAACCTCGCTGAAAGTCGCAAGGGCCGCTAAACAATCCCGCTTGCGGCTCTTACCTCAGGATGACGGGAGCTACTTCCCCCGCAGCGCCAATACCCGATCCACCATGGGCCCAGCCTCGCCGAGATAATTCGCCGGATCGCAAAGTTTCGCCAGCGCCGCGCGGTCGAGATATTTGGTGACTTCCGCGTTCTCCGCGAGCAGATCGAGGAGCGGCCGGCCGGTGGCGACCACTTGGCGGCAAATGTCGTAAACCAGATCGTGGGCGTATTGGCGGCCGAGAGAGGGCCCCAGGCCCATCATCACGGCTTCCGAAACGATGAGGCCCTTGGTCAGGTCGAGATTGGCGCGCATTTTCTTGGCGTCGACCTGCAAGCCGGTCAGCACGAATTCGGTTTGCGCCAGCGCGCCGGCGGTGAAGCAAAAAATTTCCGGCAACACCAGCCACTCGATTTCCCAGGGGCCGGTTGCACGCTCGTGGTCCTCGACCATGGCGTCAAGCAAGGCGGCGACTTGCTGGCGCACCACGGATGTGAGTGCCGTAATATAGACCGAGGAGATCGGGTTGCGCTTTTGCGGCATGGTCGACGACGAGCCGCGGCCTTCGTGAAACGGCTCGAACAGCTCCTCCACCTCGGTCTGCATCATCAGCTTGATGTCGAAGGCGAGCTTGCCGCAGCTCCCGGTAACCAGGCCGAGAAAACATCCCACTTCCGCGATGGTGTCGCGCACCGTGTGCCAGGCGATCGCCGGCTGGCCGAGCCTTAGCTCTTTCATCAGTTCGGCCTGGGTTTCGAGGCCACGGCCGCCGAGCGATGACAGCGTGCCGGCGGCGCCGCCGAATTCGCCGACAAGGACGCGCGGGCGCAGTTCCGCCAACCGCTGTTTGTGCCGCTCGAAACCGGCCAGTACGGTCGCCATCTTATAGCCGAAGGTGATCGGCACCGCTTGTTGCAGATTGCTCCGCCCCGCCATCGGCGTGTCGCGGTATTTCTTCGCCAAGCCGGCGAGCGCGCCCGAGATGGCGTCGAGATCAGCCTCGATCAACGTCAGCGCCTCGCGGATTTGCAGCACGGTGGCGGTGTCGGTGATGTCCTGGGTGGTGGCGCCCCAGTGGCACCATTCGCCAAGGCCGTCGCGGCACAGCGCCACCAGCTGCTGCACCACCGGCAGCACCGGATAGCCGATGCGCTCGGTCTGCACCTTGAGCTTGGCGAAATCGATTTCGGCGGCGTCGCAATGCCGGCATATTTCGTCCGCGGCCTCGGCCGGAATGATGCCGAGCCGCCCTTGCGCCCGCGCGAGCGCCGCCTCGAAGTCGAGATATTTCTGCACCCGGTTCTCGTCGGAGAAAATCCGCCGCATCGCCGCGGTGGAAAAAATGTCGCCAAAGACGCCGGAATCGATCAAGGACGAGGGCATGGTTGTTTTCTCCTCAACGGGCACGCGGTCCGCGGCGTGAAACGGCCAGTCGGGTCGCAGGGGGCCGGCATGGAATTGCGAAATGATTCGATTGCGAAGTGATTCACCAAACGCCGCGCCGGGAGGCGAGGCGCGTCCTTAATAGTGTACTACCGCTTTTCCGCACAGAACGCATGCGCAAATGACAGCGATCGTCGCGCGCGGCTGAACGTTCATAACGCCTTTGTTCACGGGTGATTTGACGCGCGGTGCCGGCGCGCGCCGCGTCATGGCTCATGTTTCCTAAAGGTTATCTCTTCATTGCGGACGAGGCGAGATACACACCGTAAAGAATACCGCTTCAAGCAATCTTCAGCATAGGCCGAGAACGCTACGTAGTTTCACCAATTTAATACGACCGCCGACCCAATAATCCCCCCGACCAAAAAAGAATTAGGCGTCATCAGGGTCGCAAGGGGTTGCACGTGCGCACGAGTACCTTCGTCATGATCGGCTTCGCAGTCGCCTTCGGACTGCTCGCGGTCTTTCTGGCGCAGATCTGGCTCAACAATCAGGCCGATCAGCGCCTGAAGAGTCTCGATGCGCAGCGCAAGGTCGCGCCGCCGGCGCGCACCATCGTGGTGGCCAACCGGGCCTTGCGGTTCGGCGACGAACTCAGCGCCTCGGCGCTGCGCGAAGTGTCGTGGCCGGACGATGCATTGCCGGCCGGCGCGTTCGGCAAGATCGCCGAATTGGCGTCGGGCAAGCGCATCGTGCTGATGCCGATCGATACCAACGAAGCCGTTCTCGCCGCCAAGATCACCGGCCCGGGCCAGCGCGCCACGCTGTCGGCGATGCTGGGCAGCGGCATGAAGGCGGTCACCGTCCGCGTCAATGACGTCGAGGGCGTCGCCGGCTTCGTGTTGCCGGGCGATCGCGTCGACGTCGTGCTGACCCGAACCGGCGAGAAGAACACCGCGACCAACGATGTCGTGATCCAGGACGTGCGCGTGCTGGCGATCGATCAGGTGGCGGACGCACGCGCCGACAAGCCGTCGGTGGTCAAGGCCGTGACGCTCGAAGTCAACGTCACCGACGGCCAGAAGATCGCGCTGTCGTCGTCGGTCGGCACGCTGTCGCTGTTGCTGCGGCGGGCCGGCGAGACCGCCGAGCAGGACACGCGGCGGGTCACGCTCAAGGATCTCACGACCGCGCCGTCGCAGGACGCGCATTTCGTCACCATCGGAGTTTTGCGGCCGTCCAAGGAACGCACGGACTACACCGTGCCGGTCGAAGGCGGTGGCGCGCATTCCGCCGCTCTCACCAACGAGGGGCGGGCGCGTGACTGAGCGGCAACGCGCAACAGACTGGGTGAAGCCGGGTCGCACGGCCATGGGGATTTGCGGCTTTTGGCAATGACGAGCAACGGCGGGGAGGCCGACGTGAAAAAACAGTACGACGACACGACCGATAGCGCAGGCGCAGGCCGGCGACATTCGAACGGCAGGAAGCGGATCGGCGCCCGGTTGCGGCGTTGCGGATTCGACATCGTGCTCGCCATGGCGATCATACCGGCGCTGGCGCCGGCGGCGTCGCAGGCGCAGCAGCGACTCGCTTTGGCGACCGCCCGAACCGCCACCGTGACCGTGACGGTCGGAAAGTCCGAAGACGTTCGCACCGACCAGGCCTTGGCCGACATCACGGTCGGCAATCCCGATGTCGCCGACGTCAATCCGCTGACCGATCACGCGCTGTCGATCCTCGGCAAAAAGATCGGCACCACCCGGGTCACGGTGTACGGCCAGGACAAAAAGCCGGTTGGCATTTTCGACGTCGAGGTATCCTACGACGTGTCGCGGCTCGCCGCCGAAATTTCGCAGTTCACCGGCGCCGGCATCAGGGTGTCTTCGATCGACGGCCGCGTCATGTTGAGCGGCACCGCGCCCGATGCCGTCACGCTCGACAAGGCCGTGACCGTCGCGCGTCAGTTCGCGCCGGATATCATCAACACCGTCCGGGTGCTGGCGCCGCAGCAGATCATGCTGGAGGTGCGCTTTATCGAGGCCTCGCGCCAAGCCAGCCGCGAACTCGGCGTGCAGTGGAACGTGTTCGGCAGCCGCACCGTCGCCAATGTCGGCGACCAACTGCCGGCGTCGCAGCTGCCGTTGACCGGCGCCGGCCCCAACATCTCGCCCGGCGCCGCGACCGTTTCGCCGATTGCCGCCGCCGGCGTGCTTTCCGGGGC
>Ga0181525_10001320_pt1 | contig 21247 bp, 18 predicted proteins | sample PEATcosm2014_Bin_48_FD_121100 | JGI IMG/M metagenome (GOLD analysis project Ga0181525, IMG submission 121100) | Peatland microbial communities from MTU Mesocosm Facility, Houghton, MI, USA - PEATcosm2014_Bin06_10_metaG | ecosystem: Environmental > Terrestrial > Soil > Wetlands > Peat | place...
ACGATCAGGGTGGCGAGCCTGCGCGGCAGCGTGGACACCGGTCACACCCGCCGCAGCCGGGCGCCGGCGAACAGCCCGTCGGGCCTGATCATCAGCACCACGACCAGGATGCCGAGGGCGACGAGGGCGGTCAGGTCGGGGCCCTGCGAGCCCAGGTAACCGCCCACGTAGCTGAGCACGATGCCGAGCAGCAGCCCGCCGACCACCGATCCGACCGGGCTTTCGAGGCCGCCGATCACCGCGGCGGTGAAGCCGTACACGAAGATCGTGTCCATGCTGTTCGGATACAGGAAGGTGGATGGCGAGACCAGCACGCCGGCCAGCGCGCCGAGCAGCCCCGCCAGCGCCCAGCCGACGGTGAGCACCCGGGCCACCCGGATGCCCGACAGCCTGGCGATCGTGGGGTTGAACGCCGTGGCGCGCAGGCGCAGCCCCGCGGCGGTGTACCTGAACGCCGCGGCGAAGGCCAGCGTGGTCACGAGCACCGCCGCCGCGACGAATACGTCGAAGCGGGACACGCCGATCGGCGTATGCCCGACCCGCAGCCCGATGATGGAGAACGCCGGCGGGAACGACCGGTACTGCCCGCCGTACAAGATGCCCGCCAGGCCCTCGAGCAGGATGAGCAGCCCGATGGTCACGATCACCGCGTTGAGCGGCGGCTTGCCCGTGGTGAGCCGGACGACGCCGCGCTCGCAGATCGCGCCGAGGACGACGCCGGCCGCGAGCGCGACGACGAACCCGGCCCAGTAGGAGCCTGTCTTGTAGATGACCTCGATCGCCACGTACGTGGTGAACATCGCCATCCCGCCCTGCGCGTAGTTCAGCAGCCGGGTGCCCCGCCAGATCAGGACCAGCGACAGCGCGATCGCGGCGTAGACCATGCCGAAGACGGCACCGCTGAGGGTGAACTGAAGGAATTCGACCACTGGCGCTCCCGTATGGCGGCTAGAACCCGAGGTAGTGATGGCGTAGCGCGACGTCGGCGGCGAGCGTCGGGGCGTCCGCCGCGGCGACGACCCGGCCGAGGTTGAGCACCAGACCGTGGTCGGCGACCGCGAGCGCGCTGCGCGCGTTCTGCTCGACCAGCACGATGGTCAGGCCCTGCTCCCGGCTGAGGCGGACCACCAGGTCCATGACCTGCGCCATCACCCTCGGCGCGAGGCCCAGCGAGGGCTCGTCGAGGAGCAGCACCCGCGGCCTGGCCAGCAGGGCACGCGCGATGACCAGCATCTGCCGCTCGCCGCCGGACAGCGTGGACGCCAGCTTGCGCCTGCGGTCGGCCAGCGGCCTGAAGCGCTCGTAGGATTCGTCGAGCGCGGCGGAGCGCTCGGCCCGGTTGGGGCGCCGGCTCATCATGCCGATGCGGAGGTTCTCCTCCACCGTGAGCTCGGCGATCACCCCCTGGCCCTCCGGCACGTGCGCGACGCCCGCCCTGACCATCTGCTCGGGGCTGCGGCCTGCCATGTCGGCGCCGTCGAGCAGGACGCGGCCGCGGCGCGGCTTGATCATGCCGCTGATCGCGCGCAGCAGCGTGGTCTTGCCCGCCCCGTTCGCGCCGAGCACCGCCGTGATGGCGCCCGCCTCGGCGCTCACGTGGACGTCGTCCAGCGCGATGACCTCGCCGTAGCCGGCCACCAGCCCGTCGACCTCGAGTGCGTCACTCATCGGGTCCGGCCTCTTCAGCAGGGGCCTCTTCAGGGGGAGCGGCGGTACCGAGGTAGGCGGCCGTGACGGCCGGATTGTCCTGGACCTCGCGCGGCGAGCCCGTGGCGATCACCTTCCCGAAGTCGAGGACGACGAGTGAGTCGCAGACGGACATCATCAGGTCCATGTGGTGCTCGACCACGACCAGCGACCCCTCGGTGGCCAGGTCGCGGATCAGCCGCCCGAGCTCGGCGAGCTCGGTCTCGCTCAGGCCGCTGGCAGGCTCGTCGAGCAGGATCAGGCCGGGGCTCGCCACCAGCGCCCTGGCCAGCGCGACCCTCTTGCGCATGCCGTAGGAAAGCTCGCCGGGTCTGAAGTCCGCGGCCGATGCGGCCCCGGCCCGCTCCAGCGCCGCCAGCGCGAGGCCCCGCAGCCTGCGCTCGTCGCGGCTTGCGGTGGGCAGCGCCAATAGCGCGGACCAGAAGCCTGCCGATGCCCGGCTGGTCGCGCCGACCATGACGTTCTCCAGCGCGGACAGCCCCTCGTACAAGCCGACGCCCTGCAGGGTCCTCGCCACGCCGAGGGAGGCCAGCTTGTGCGGCCGGACGGCGTGACTGCGGCCGCCGAAGAGCACCTCGCCCGCGTCCGGCTTGGTGAAGCCGCACAAGACGTTGAGCAGGGTGGTCTTTCCCGCTCCGTTCGGCCCGATGACGCCCATAACGTGCCTGGGCGGCACGGCGAGCGAAACGGCGTCGAGCGCGGTCAGGCCGCCGAAGCGGACCGTGACGCCCCTTACCTCAAGTACTGAACCATCATTCATCGCGATTTGTCCTAGTTGACAGGAACGAGATCGCTACGGCATGAATCCACATTCAAGGCGTGTTCCGGGCAGCGGGCAAGACCGCCACGCCAGTTGACGCCGTTTCGTGGCTGAACCGCAATTAACTCCTCGCGGCAAGGCCGAGCAGGCGGGCCGCGTTGTCCTTGAGGATCTTAGGGCGGACGTCCGGCTTGATGTCGAGCAGCTCGAAGTCGCGAAGCCAGCGCTCCGGGGTGAGCAGCGGGTAATCGGTGCCGAAGAGCACCTTGTCCTGGAGGTAGGAGTCCGCGGCGCGGACCAGCTGCGGCGGGAAGTACTTCGGCGACCAGCCGGACAGGTCGATGTATACGTTGGCCTTGTGGGTGGCGATCGAGATCGCCTCGTCCTGCCAGGGAACGGAGGGATGGGCGAGGATCACCGGCATGCCGGGGAAGTCGGCGGCCACGTCGTCTAGGAGCATCGGGTTGGACAGCCGCAGCTTGATCCCGCGGCCGCCGGGCAGGCCCGCCCCGATGCCGGTCTGGCCGGTGTGGAAGACGGCGGGCAGCCCGGCCTCCTCGATCACCTCGTACAGCGGGTAATATCGCGGGTCGTCCGGCGAGAAGCCCTGCAGGCTGGGGTGGAATTTGAAGCCGCGCACGCCGTGCTCGCCGATCAGCCGCCTGGCGCGGCGCACCGCGTCGGCGCCGGAGCGCGGGTCGACCGAGCCGAACGGGATGAGCACGTCGGCGTGGGCGGCGGCCCGGTCGGCGATCTCCTCGCTCGACACGGCGGGATGGCCGGTCTCAGTAGAGGCGTCAACCGAGAACACCACCGCGGCCAGCCGCCGCGACCGGTAGTACTCGGCGATCTGTTCCACCGTCGGCGCCCGGTCGGCGGTGGCCTTGAAGTACTTCGCCGACGCCTCGAGCAGCTCGTCGTCGAGCGACATGTGCCCGCGCCCGTCCGATTCGACGTGCACGTGAACGTCGATCCCCTGCAGGGCGGAAAGGTCTAGCCTGGTCATTTGAAGACACCTTATACTGCGATGTGCAGCCGCGACGCGAGGTCCGCGAGGGCGACCTGCTGTGGACGCCCGGTCAGGACCGGGTGGCCCGCGCGAACGTGACCGCCTTCACGCGGTGGCTCGCCGCCGAACGCGGGCGGCGTCTCGACGACTACCAAGCCCTCTGGCGCTGGTCGGTGACCGACCTCGACGGTTTCTGGCAGGCGGTCTGGGACTACTGCGGCGTCGAGGCGTCGGCCCCGCCGACGGCGGTGCTCGGCCGCCGGACGATGCCAGGCGCCGACTGGTTCCCCGGGGCCAGGCTGAACTACGCGCAGCACGTTCTGCGTAACGAACGGCCCGGCCAGGACGCCCTGTACTACCAGTCGGAGACCACGCCGCTGACCGGCCTGCCCTGGTCCGAGCTCGGGAACTCCGTCCGGGTGCTGGCCACCCGGCTGCGCGAGATGGGCGTCGGTCCTGGCGACCGGGTCGCCTCCTGCATGCCGAACACCCCGGCGACCGCGATCGCGATGCTGGCCGCGACGAGCATCGGCGCGATCTGGACCAGCTGCTCGCCCGATTTCGGCAGCCGGGGGGTCAGCGACAGGTTCGGGCAGCTGTCACCGAAGGTCCTGTTCTGCGTGGACAGCTACCGCTACGGCGGCCGCGACTACGACCGCGGCGCCGAGATGACGCAGGTCATCGGCGCGCTCGGCAGCGTCAGGCACGTGATACAGGTGCCGGGCCCGCTGGGCAGGCCGGTGCCTGGCGCCCTGACATGGGACGCGCTGATGGACCACCGGCCGGTGCCGGCCGCCGGGTTCGAGTTCGAGCAGGTGCCGTTCGGGCATCCACTGTGGATCTTGTTCTCCTCCGGTACTACCGGGCTGCCCAAGGCGATCACGCACAGCCACGGCGGCATCCTCCTCGAGCAGTTCAAGCTGCAGACGCTCAACATGGACCTGCGGCCGGGCGACCGGCTGTTCTTCTACACCACGGCCGGCTGGATGATGTGGAACTTCCTCGTCAGCTCGCTGCTTCTCGGCGTGCGGCCGCTGCTGTACGACGGGAATCCCGGATACCCGCGCCCGGACGTGCTGTGGGAGATGGCGCAGAACGCCAGGGCGACGATGTTCGGCGCCAGCCCCGCCTACGTGGGCATGCTGTCGAAGGCTGGTGTGGTGCCCGGCGAGAGCTGGGACCTGTCCGCGCTGAGCGCCGTCATGCTGGCGGGCTCGCCGGTCTCGGCCGAGTGCGCCGCCTGGTTCTACCGCAACGTCTCCGGCGACCTGTGGCTGCACGCCGGCAGCGGCGGTACCGACGTGTGCAGCGGGTTCACCGGCGGCGCGCCCACGCTGCCCGTCTACGCGGGCGAGCACCAGGCGCGCAACCTTGGCGTGGCCGCGTACGCGTTCAACGACAGCGGCGAGCCGGTCACCGGCGAGGTCGGCGAGATGGTGATCACCCAGCCGCTGCCCTCGATGCCGGTCCGGCTGTGGAACGACTCCGGCGGCGAACTGTATCGGCGGACCTACTTCGCCGACTTCCCCGGGATCTGGCGGCAGGGCGATTTCTTCAAGGTCAACGAGCGTGGCGGCTGCTTCGTGCTCGGCCGCAGCGACGCGACCTTGAACCGGCACGGCATCCGGATCGGCACCGCGGAGATCTACGCCGCGCTCGAGTCGGTCCCGGAGGTCGCGGACGCCCTGATCGTCAACCTGGACCTGCCGGACGGCGGCTTCTTCATGCCGCTGTTCGTCACGCTGAGCGGCGACGCCGTGCTTGACGACGCGCTGCGGGCCAGGATCGCCGACCGGCTCCGCACGCAGTACACGCCGCGGCACGTCCCCGACAAGATCATCCAGGTCGCGGCGATCCCGGCCACGCTGACCGGCAAGAAGATGGAAGTCCCGGTCCGCAAGATCCTGCTGGGCGCGCCGCCTGACGAGGCCGCCAACCGCAACGCGATGGCCAATCCGCAGTCCCTCGACACGTTCGCCGAGTACGCCGAGACCCAGCAGGACTATCGTCTGGGCTGACGGCGATCAAGGGGCAGGGGGGGCCGATGGACGAGAATCCGTGGCGGACCCTCGGCAGCCGGGTTATCTACACGAACTCCTGGGTGCGGCTTCGCGAAGACACCGTGATCAGGCCCGACGGGAGCGAGGGAATCTATGGTGTCCTGGAGGTCAGCCCGGCGGTGGGCATTGTCGCCATCAACGACAGTGACGAGGTGGCGCTGGTCGCGCAGTGGAGATACACGCTGGAGAAAATGTCCACGGAGATCCCGACCGGCGGCTCGCAGGCGTCCGACCCCGACATGCTGGCGGCCGCCAAGCGCGAGCTGCGCGAGGAGACCGGCCTTTCCGCGGGCACTTGGCGTGAACTCGGCACCATCGACAACTGCAACGGGGTGACGGACGACGTCGGGCACATGTTCCTCGCCACCGGCCTGCGGGCAGGGCAGGACGCGCAGGACCCCGAGGAGCAGCTCGTGCTGAGCTGGCTGCCCTTCGACCAGGCGGTCGACCAGGTGCTGACCGGGGAGATCACCGAGGCGATGAGCATCGCGGCGATCCTGAAGGTGGAACTGCTGCGCAGGCGGGGCGAGCTTACTCCCGGTCCATCCTGACGCAGCCGAAGAAGCCGCGGCGCTTGATGATCGTGGCGACCTCCTCGGGGACCATGGCTTCCCACGAGTCGTCGTTGGCGGCGATCCGCCGCAGCACGTCCCGGCTGAAGATGTGCAGGTACTCGGGCTTGTAGTTGTCCAGGTTGACGAAGCTGCCCCGGCCGGCCAGGTAGTCATACAGCGGCTGCAGCTCGGGCTGGACCTTGATGTCATCGACGGTTTTCAGCTCATCGTCGGGCGAGGGCCGCAGCGGGTAGACGTAGAGCTTGAGGCCGTTCTTGAACAGCCGCCCGAAGCTCTCCAGGATGCCACCGGGCAGCTGGAGGTGATTCTTCTCGTCGAACAGGTCGATCAGGCTCGGCACCCCCATCACGATGCCGATCCGCTCGGTCGTCCGCTCCCCGATGTAGGCGGCCAGCCGGTAATAATCGAAGTAGTCGGTGATCAGCACGGTCTCACCGCAGGCAGCTAGCAGCTCGGCCCTGGCGAGGAAGTCCCGCCGGTCGACTTCCTGCCCGCCCGCGAGCAGGTTCCGCATCGTGATCTCGGTGAGCTGCAGGATCGGCTTGCCCGCTACAGCGGGATCGGCCGCGAACTTGGCCTTGGCCGTCTCGAGCATGTCGAGGTTCACGTACGTCGGCGGCCGGAAGCTGCCCCGCTCGACGAGCACCGCCTTCTTGCGCAGCACCTCGCTGGGCTGCAGCACCTCTCGGTCGGGGCCGAACATGGCCACGCCGCTCAGCCCGACCTGGACGAGCTTGACCGCCATCAGCCTGTTGTCCACGCTGCGGAACTCGATGCCGCGGAACTGGATCATGTCGATCTCGATGCGGCCGACAGTGAGCCGGTCAAGCAGGCTCTCGATCAGCTTCTCCGGCTCGTGGTGGTGGAAGAACGCGCCGTAGAGCAGGTTGACCCCGGCAATGCCGAGCGCCTCCTGCTGCGCCCACGCCTCGACGTCCAGCATCCGCACGTGCATCACGATCTGGCTCGGATCGTCGTGCGCCTGGGACTGGAACTTCACGCCCATCCAGCCGTGGCACTCGTTACCGCCCCGGAAGCTGCGCGCCACCACCGTGTCGGCGAACGCGAAGAAGCAGTTCGAGTCGCCGCGCTCTTCGCCCAGCCGCTCGACGTTGAGCTGGAACTCCTTGTCGAGCATGCCCTGCAGCCGCCCGACTGATACGTACCTGTCCGCCTTGCCGTACTCGGCGTCGCTGACCACCATGTCGTACGCGGATATGGACTTGGCGACGGTGCCCGCCGCGCCGCCGACCCGGAAGAACCAGCGCACCACCTCCTGGCCCGCCCCGATCTCCGCGATGGTCCCGTACCAGCGCGGGTCCAGGTTGATGCGCAGCGCCTTCTGATGCGTGTCAGATTGATCCGCGCCGACGATGAGCTCGGTCAAAAGGGTCTCCCTGCCTGCCCAGATGGGCGCCCCGGCACGGCCATCGATCACGAGAATTGTACTAATCTCGCGGTATCGGCCGCCAGCCACGCGTGTGTCGGCAAGGTTAAAACCCACTACCCTGAACGGGTGCGGAAGGCGGTAGCGCTGCAGCAGCCGGAGTGGCCCGACCGTGACCGGCTGCAGGCGGTGCTGCGCAGCCTGGAGAAGATGCCGCCGCTGGTGTTCGCCGGGGAATGCGACCAGCTGAGGGAGCGGCTGGCCTGCGTGGCGCGCGGTGAGGCATTCCTGCTGCAGGGCGGCGACTGCGCGGAGACGTTCGCGGGCACGACGGCCGACAGCATCCGGGGCAAGCTGCGCACGCTGCTGCAGATGGCCGTCGTGCTCACCTACGCGGCCAGCGTGCCGGTAGTGAAGGTCGGCCGGATGGCGGGCCAGTTCGCCAAGCCGAGGTCGGCGCCGACCGAAGTCAGGGACGGCGCGGCGCTGCCGGTCTACCGCGGCGACGCGGTCAACGGGCTCGAGTTCACCGCCGCCGCGAGGACGCCGGACCCCGGCCGGCTGCTTGACGCGTACCACTGCTCGTCGGTCACGCTGAACCTTTGCCGTGCCTTCGCCAGCGGCGGGTATGCCGACCTGCGCCAGGTGCACGCCTGGAACCAGGATTTCGTGGCCAGCAGCCCAGCCGGGCGGCGCTACGAGCAACTGGCGGGCGAGATCGACCGGGCGATCGCGTTCATGCACGCCTGCGGCGCCGATCCGGAGGAGTTCCGCGCGGTGGAGTTCTACTCCAGCCACGAGGCCCTGCTCCTTGACTACGAGCGGGCGCTGACCAGGACCGACTCACGCAGCGGGCGGGCCTATGACTTGTCGGCGCACCTGTTGTGGATCGGCGAGCGCACCCGGGATCCCGGCGGCGCCCACGTCGAGTTCGCGCGCCAGATCCGCAACCCGGTCGCGGTCAAGATCGGCCCGTCGACCGGCGCGGCGGACGTGCTGACGCTGATCGCGGCCCTGGACCCCGACCGCGAGCCCGGCAGGCTCACGCTGATCACCCGGATGGGCGCTGGGCAGATACGCGACGCGCTGCCGCCGCTGGTGGAGAAGGTTACGGCCAGCGGAGCCGAGGTCGTGTGGGTGTGCGACCCGATGCACGGCAACACGGTCGAGGCGGCCACCGGGCACAAGACCCGGTACTTCGACGACGTGCTCGAGGAGGTGGTCGGCTTTTTCGAGGTGCACCGCGCGCTCGGCACCAACCCGGGCGGCATCCACATCGAGTTCACCGGCGACGACGTCACCGAATGCATCGGCGGCGGCCACCACGTCGCGGAAAGCGACCTGCGGGAACGCTACGAGACCGCCTGCGACCCGAGGCTCAACCGCAGCCAGTCCCTCGACCTGGCGTTCCGCGTCGCGGATATGTACCGCGAGCACGTCACGGCCGAGCGCCGCTAAGCCAGTGATCGACGTGCTCGAGGCCCGCAAGACCGCCATCGGCGACGGGACCGAGGTCCGCAGGATGCTGCCGCAGCGGACGCTGCGCACCGTCGGCGCGTGGTGCTTTCTTGACCATTACGGACCCGACGACGTGGGCGTGGGGCACGGCATGCGGGTGCCGCCGCACCCGCACATCGGCCTGCAGACCGCGAGCTGGCTGTTCGAGGGCCTGGTGCTGCACCGGGACAGCCTCGGCAGCAGGCAGCTGATCCGGCCGGGCGAGCTGAACCTGATGACCGCGGGAGGAGGCGTCACGCACTCCGAGGAGTCCGCGGCCGGGCGTCCCGCCCTGCTGCACGGCCTGCAGCTGTGGATCGCGCTGCCGGAGCAGCGCCGGTTCACCGAGCCGAGCTTCGCGCACCACGCTGACCTGCCGGTCCTGCACTCCGGCGGCGCCAAGGTGACCGTGGTCGTCGGCGAGCACCAGGGCGAGCGGTCTCCCGCCGAGGTGTTCACCCCGCTGGCCGGGCTCGAGGTCGCGGTTCCCGGCGGGGACGACTTCACGCTGCCGGTCCGCGAGGACTTCGAATACGGGGTGGTCGCGGTCGACGGGTCCGCGCTGGTGGCGGGCGCGCTCATCGCGCCCGGGCTGCTCGCGCACCTGCCGGCGGGCAGGTCCGAGATCAGCCTGTCCCCGGCCGGCGGGCGCAGGCTCGCGCGGTTCTTCGTGCTCGGTGGCGTTCCGTTCGGCGAGCGCCTGCTGATGTGGTGGAACTTCGTCGCCCGTACCAGCGAGGAGATCACGCGGGCCAGGGAGGACTGGGCCGCGGGCCGCTTTCCCGCGGTACCCGGCTACCCCGGCCAGCCCCTCGCCGCACCCGCCCTGCCCGCCGTCCCCCTGCGCCCCAGATAAAAACAATTTGGCCGAACGAACAGTGGTGGCAGTCACCGAGGAGCGTAACTCCGCCGACTTCGCGAGCGCCTGGTCATCATCAGCCGGATCCGCTGGCGGAACGGAAGCCTGGGCATCCGGTGAATGCACCAGACGTCCTGGCCGGGGAGCAGGCAGTCGCCGGGGCAGTCCCCATAGCAGTGGCGGCAATGACGGGGAACGGGCATGGGCCCACTGATACCACCGCTCGTTCTGCTAAAAAAGTAGGCCTTCACTGGCGCGGGACGGGCTGGTTGGTCTCCGGGATCAGCGGCGGCGGGTTGCCGAAGACCTCTTGCTGGGCGGTGAGCAGGCCTGCGTCGGCGGCGGCCAGGCTGATGCCCCGGTTGGACCGCGGGTAGCTGGCCTGCCGCCCGAAGTTGAGCGCGCCGGTGAAGTCGCCGCAGGTCCGGCGGCGGAAGTCGGTGATGTTCGGTTCCCTGACGCCGAACCGGCGCTCGATGATCTGGATCAGCGAGGTGTGGTCGAGAACGCCGGAGTAGACGCGGCCGCCCGCCGACCAGGGCGAGACGACGATGGCGGGCACCCGGAAGCCGAGCCCGATCGGCTCGCCGCCGACGTACTCGGCCCTCGTGCCCTTCGGCGCGACCGGCGGGGGCACGTGGTCGAAGATCCCGTCGTTCTCGTCGTAGGTCAAGATGAACAGCGTCTTGTACCACAGGTCTTCGTTCGAGGCGATCGCGTCGAGCTTGCTCGCGACGTACTCGGCACCGGCGGCCGGGAAGTAGTCCGGGTGCTCGGACTGGGCGGTGGGGGCGACGATCCAGGACACCTGGGGCAGGCGGCCGGCCATGGCGTCGGCCTCGAACCAGCCCGCCGCCCGCTTCTGCATCCCCCGCTGCCACAGCGGCGAGGTGCTGGCCGCGCTGGCGAACTGCTTGAACCAGGCCAGCGCGTTGTCGTCGTAGTTGTCCTCCTCCTGGTAGACCTGCCAGCTGATGCCCGCGCGCTGCAGCCGCTCCGGGTAGGTGGTCCAGGACAGGATGACGTTGTTGTAGGCGGGGCTGTCGTCGATGACGGGGCCGCCGCCGGTGCCGCCCGGGTCGATCATCCCGGTCCACATGTACAGCCGGTTGGGGTTGGTCGGGCCGAACACCGAGCAGTAGTAGTTGTCGCAGATCGTGAACGCCTGCGCCAGCGCCCACTGGAACGGGATGTCGGCCTGGGTGAAGTAGCCCATCGTGTACGGGCCCTTGGCCGCGATCCACTGGTCCATCCGGCCGTTGTTCCAGGCCTGGTGCTGCGTGGGCCACGAGTGGTCGGTGCCGGGCGTGGCCTGCGCGCTCGTCGTCGACGTGTCGTAGCGGAACGGGGTCAGGTAGCCCTGCGCGTGACCGGAGAACGGCTGGCGGAAGACCGGGTCGCCGTTCGGCAGCCTGATCGCGGCGGGGTCGGCGAAGCCGCGGACGCCGGGCATGGCGCCGAAGTAGTGGTCGAAGCTGCGGTTCTCCTGCATCAAGATGACGATGTGCTCGATGTCGCCGAGCGTGCCCGCGGGCTGCTGCTTTACGGTGGCGGCGAGCGCCTTGCGCAGGTTGACGGGGAGCACCGCGGAGCCCACCGCGACGCCGGACAGGGCGGTGGCGGTGGCGAGCACCCGGCGCCGGCTGAACTGCGCCGACTCGGTGGGGGGCGCCGTTTGGTCAGGGGATGCCCCCGGGCGGCGGGCGAGGTACCAGCCGAGGCCGACGAGGAGGAGGGCGAGCAGGCATTCGCCGACGATCAGCGGGATCGACGGGCTGCTCGGCGTGGCCGGCGCGGCCGGCGCGCCGGACCCGGGGGCCGAGCCGAATTCGGCGATCTGGTTGTGGCCGCTGTCCGCTACCCATACCTGGCCCCTGGCCGTAACCGCTAGGCCCTGCGGGAACTCCAGGTCCTCGCCCGCCTTCCCGGCGCCTTGCTGCAGGCCGAACTCGGTATAGAAGAGCCCGGCCGGGCTGAACACCGACACCAGGCCGTAGTCCGGCTGGGCGACGAAGATCCTCCCGGCCGGGCCGACCGCGATCCCGCCGGTATCGCCAAGGTCGCCGAGGCCGGCCTGGGTGGTGCCGAACGACCGCAGCCGCTTCCCGGCCGCGGAGAACTCGTAGATCGCGTTGCCCGGCGCGTAACTGGGGCTGGACACCCAGACGTCGCCATGGTTATCCAGCGTGACGCCGGCCGGGGTCGGCACCGGGATCGACGCGCGGTAGCGGCTGAACGCGGAGAACTCCTCCACCCGGTTGTTGCCCTGGTCGGCGACCCAGACGTCGCCGAAGGGCGAGATCGTCAGCGCGACCGGCTGGTCCAGCTCACCGCGTCCGCTCCCGGCCGAGCCGAATGTCCTGATCTGGCGGCCAGCGGGTGAGAACTCGACCACCCGGTCATGGCCGGTGTCGGCCACCCAGACGTGCCCGGTCGCGTCGACCGCGATGCCCTCCGGCTGCTCCAGGCCTCCGGCGAAGCTGGTTATCGGCCGGCCGGACGGGGCGAACTCCGCGACCCGGTTGTGCCCGGTATCGGCCACCCAGACATCGCCGTTCGAGTCCAGGGCCACGCCGTAGGGGCCGGACAGCACCTGCTGCCCGAACGCCAGCCGGAAACCCGGCGCGTGCGCGAGCGGGCCCGGCGTCAGCGAAACAGCGGCGAGCAGAAAGCAAGGGGCGACGACCTGGGGCCACCGCCGCCCACACCGCCGATAAAAAGGGGCCATCGACCAGGAAATTAACCCATCCCGGCCGCGCTGTACACCGCGGGGGTGCCGCGGCGCTCGGCGGCGGTACGCGGCAGCCCGTGAAAAGGACCGATATAACGCTACGCTCATCAGTCATGGCAGTAGATCACCGGGTTACCGGGTCGCTTTCGCTGTACCGGAAGGTGGCCGAGGACATCAAGGCCGCCATCGCGGGCGGCGGGTACGCGACGGGCACCCGGCTGCCGTCAGAGAGCGAACTGGCCGAGCGCTATTCGGTGTCCCGTGGCACCGTCAGGCAGGCGTTCGCCGCGCTGCGCGCGGACGGCGTGATCGCATCCCGGCGGGGCGCTCGCCGGGTGGTCATCGGCGGCCCGAGGGTGCAGAGCTTCGGCGAGCTGCTGTCATTCTCCCGCTGGGCCAGGGCCATGGGTGAGGTGCCGGCGGGCCAGGTCGTGCGCATCGAGCGGCGTCCCGCCAAGCCGCTGGAAGCCGAGCAGCTCGCCGTCGCGCCCGGCGCGCCCATCTACCATCTGGTACGGGTGCGGATGCTGTCGGGCAACCCGGTGATGATCGAGCGCGGTGCCTATCCGGACCGGGTGGGCATCCTGGTGGCGGGCATGGACCTGGAACGGGACTCGATCACCGAGCGCCTCGAGGAGCTCGGGATCGTGTTCGCGGACGCGGAACACGTCATCGACGCGGTGCCCGCCACCGCCGCAGATGCCAGGCTGCTCGGCGTCCAGCCGCGGGTCCCGCTGCTGCGCGAGCGCCGGCTCACCATGGACCTGGCCGGGGTGCCCGTCGAATGGTCCGACGACCGCTACCTGGGCAGCGCGGTCGCGTTCAGCGTGCGTAACTCGATCGCGGTCAACGCCCTGTCGCGGACTCCCGGCCAGGGACGTCACTCGGGGTCAGGAGCGGACCAGGCTGCCCCGGAGTAGGTCACGCAGTAGCGGCTCGAAGTGCGAGAAATCCGGCGGCGTGGCCGCCGGGTCCTTGGCCTCGTCGTCCCAGCGGCGCACCGCGACCGCCGCCTTGGCGAACGGCAGCGCCTCGAACGCGGCGGCCTCCGCCTCGGTCATCGGGCCGCCCTGCCGCGTCAGCGTCCGCACCGACTCCTCCGACAGCAGCCCGAAGTAGCCGGGCTCGACCGCGCACAGGTACCGCTTGGCCGACACGTGCAGCCGGACGGGTTCGGTCACCTCTTCGCCGAACCACTGGCTCAGCCAGTCGGCGCCCGCGGGGCCGTGCCGGCTGTCGGTCTCGTTGCGCAGGTGGCCGACGTCGTGCAGCAGGGCCGCGGCTACCTGGGCCGGATCCGCGCCCGCGGCCTCGGCGAGCGCCGCGGCCTGCAGCATGTGGATGCCGATGGTCACCGGCTCGCCGAGATAGTCCCGCGCGCCTGGCCCGGCGAACAGCGCCCCGATCTCCTCAACTGCGGTCATGTTGTTCCCTTACCGTTTGCGTTGCAGCACGGCCAGCGTGCTCGCCAGCCCGTCCAGGTCGGCGTAGCAGCCCTGCAGGTGCCGTCCCGCCGAGTTCTCGCTCATGCTGAAAGCGGTGCGGGCGTGCAGGATCCTCGTGTTGTCGAAGACCAGGCAGTCGCCGGGCGCCAGGCGCAGGTTCAGCCGCCGCTGCGGCGCGGCGAGCAGCTCGGCCCACCGCCGGTAGGCCGCGTAGAAGCGGGTGATCTCGGCCTGCGGCAGCCGTAGCGGCAGCGCCGACCTGTTGTTGAACCGGACGCCGCGGACCCGGCCGCCCGGGCTGAGCTCGATGAGCGGCCGGCTGGCCCGCAGCTCGGCGCTCTTGTCCTGGTAGCCGAACGACACGTCGTTGCTGGTCAGCAGGTCGAAGGCCGCGGGTTCGGCGGCGCGCAGGGCCGCGGCGGCGCAGAACCCGTCCACCAGGCCGGTGTCCCCGCCGTCGTCCGCGGTGCGCAGGCAGTGCAGCAGCTGGGTGGTCGGCACCGGGTCGCGGTACGGGTTGTCGGTGTGCGGCAGGATCTCCCGGCTGGTGTAGGCCAGGTTGTCCGGCGAGGGCTCGACCCGGACGTCGAACAGCCGGCCGTAGTTCGTCTCCCGCACGTAGCCGAAGCTCGCCGCGACCTCGAGCACCATGCCGGGCTCGGCCGGGACGTCGTGCAGCAGGACGAAGCCCTGCCGGAGGACCGCATCCAGGCAGCGGATCTGTTCGGCTGGCTCGTCCAGGTAGCGCGGCCAGCTGGCTTCGGGTCGGTGTCCGGGGCCGATGTCGGCGGGCAGCCAGAGCTCTTTGCTGTCCTCGGTTCGTGGATCGGTTCCGGCGCCGTCCAATGCGTGGGCGGCCAGCCAGGAGCGGGTGAAGACCGACATATGCCCGTCCGGGGCGAAGGTCACCGTCACGGACTCCCCCGCGTCCTGTTCGCCGACGGCGGCCAGCATCAGGTCCTCGGGTATGTCGGTGATGTCGTGCAGCTTCTGGCCGGTGCCCGGGTCAAGGCACTGCGCGCACGGGCAGTTGTCCCGCAGCCAGACCGCGGGAAACCGCAGCAGGTGCTCGCCGACGGCGAGATCAAGTTGGCTATACATGTTCGCCGATGACTATAGTAGTTGCCGTGGCCCGGACACAACGGATCGTGGTGGTCGGCGGGGGTGTGCTCGGCACGATGCACGCCGTGATGGCGCGCCGCCGCGGCTTCGAGGTCGTGCAGCTGGAGCGGGAAGCCGAGGCCCGCGGGGCGAGCGTCAGGAACTTCGGCCTGGTCTGGGTCAGCGGCCGCAGGCCCGGGGCGGAGCTCGGGCTGGCGCTGCGGGCGCGCGAGCTATGGGAAGAGCTGGGCGACCGGGTGCCCGGGCTTGGTTTCCGCGCCGCGGGCTCGGTCACGATCGCCACCGAGGACGCGGAGCTGCGCCTGCTTAAGGAGGCGGCCGGACTGCCCGACGCGGACCGGCGGGGCTTTGAACTGCTCGACCCGGACGGCGTGCGGTCCGTCAACCCGGCCCTGGGCGGCGAGTTCGCCGGCGGCCTGCTGTGCCGGGCCGACGCGATCGTCGAGCCGCGGAAGGTGCTGCCCGCGCTGCGCGCTTACCTTTCAGCCGGCGGCGGGTACCAGTGGCTGCCCGGGCGCGAGGTGACCGAGATCGCGCCCAACGCCGTGCGCGATCACACCGGCGCCTGGCACCAGTGCGACCTGGTGATCCTGTGCCCGGGCGCCGCTTTCACCGGGGTCGTCGGCCGGTACCTGTCCTACCTTGCGCGCGACGGGGTGCGCCGGGTGCGGCTGCAGATGATGCAGACCGCGCCGATGGCGCAACGGCTCACCACGTCGGTCGCCGACGGCGACTCGCTGCGCTACTACCCCGCCTACGACCTGGCGGGGCGCGGCCAGCTGGCGCCGCAGTCCGGCGTCGCGGCGCGCACCCGGGCGCAGCTGCTGCTCGTGCAGCGGGCCGACGGCGCGCTGACCATCGGCGACACGCACGAATACGACGAGCCGTTCGCGTTCGACGTGGACTCCGACGCCTACGACCACCTGGCTGCCAGGGCGGAGGCGCTACTCGGCGCGCCGATCCCGCGCGTGCAGCGCCGCTGGGCCGGGGTCTACAGCGAGGTCACCCTCGGCCAGGCGCTGTACCACCGATCCGAGGTCGAGCCCGGAGTCGTCCTGGTCACCGGGCCGGGCGGCCGCGGCATGACATGCTCGCCTGCTATCGCGGAGGAGACTTTCTTCTGATGACCCGAATCACGGTTGCCTGCCTGGACATGGCGGGCACGACGGTCCGCGACGACGGCACGGTGATGGAGGCGTTCACCTCGGCCATCGCGACGCAGAACCTGACGGTTAAGGCGTTCCAAGCGGCCATGGATGACGTGCGGTCGACCATGGGCCAGTCCAAGATCGAGGTGTTCCGGCGGATCCTGGGCGACGAGGAGGCCGCGCAGTGGGCCAACAAGACCTTCGAGGACCACTATGCCGCGGCCGTCGCCGCCGGCGGGGTCGAGCCGATGCCCGGCGCGGTTGACACGATCACCGCTCTGCGCGAGGCCGGCGTCCGGGTTTGCCTGGCCACCGGCTTCTCCCCGGCCACCAGGGACGCGATCATCGACAAGCTCGGCTGGGCGTCCATGATCGACCTGGCGCTGTCGCCCGCCGACGCCGGCCGCGGCCGGCCCTGGCCGGACCTGCCGCTGACCGCGCTGCTCCGGCTGCGCGGCGGTGCGGTCAGCGAGCTCGCGGTGGCCGGCGATACCACCAGCGACGTCGAATCCGGGCTGCGCGCCGGGGCCGCGGTGGTGGCGGGCGTGCTGACGGGCGCGAACACCCGCGCGGACCTCGAACAGGCCGGCGCGCCGCTCGTGCTCGACTCGATCGCCGACCTGCTCCCCCACGTCCTCGGCCAATAAGGGCGGGGCGCAGCGGTGAGCGGCGGGCGGTCACCGCTGACCACAGATCGCCGGCTCGGTCTGGGTGCAGTGCTGCGCCGCGGTGCGATCGCCCCTTACCGGGCCTTGGAGTTCGGCGCCGGCGAGCCGCACGTGGTCCGCGACGATTTCGGCGCCTCCCCGGCCGGGATGCAACGCCCGCGCGATCCCGGCCGGGCGCTGCTCTGCGTTGCGCACATCACCGACCTCCAGCTCGCCGACGTGCAGTCGCCGACCAGGTTCGAGTTCCTCAACGCCGGCTTCGCCGATCCGAGGTACGCCGAGATCGTGCCCGTGCAGCGGCCGCAGGAGGCGCTAACCCCGCATGCCGTCGACGCCACCCTCCGCACGCTCAACGCGACGGTCGGCCCGGCGACGGGCGGTGCGCTGCAGCTGGCCGTGACCACCGGCGACGCAATCGACAACGGGCAGTGGAACGAGCTGCAGCTATTCCTCGCGCTGTTCGACGGCGGGCTGGTGACCCCGGATTCCGGCGGGCCGGACTACGAGGGCGTGCAGTCACAGCAGTGGCCCGGTGACATCTTCTGGCGGCCGGACGGCCCCGGTCCGGGCGGGCCCGACTTCTTCCGGCGCGAGTTCGGCTTCCCGCACCACCCGGGCCTGCTACAGCGCGCGCTGCGCGAGTTCTCCGCGGCCGGGCTGAACGTTCCCTGGCTGGCTTGCTACGGCAACCACGAGGCGCTCAACCAGGGCGTTGGCACGCAGACCCCGGGCCTGGCCGCCGCGCTGACCGGCGGGCGCAAGCCGACCGGGCTGCCTGAGGACTTCGACCAGGACCAGCTGCTCGAGCTGTTCACCTCCCGCCCCGAGGCGTTCATGGCAGGGCCGTACCTGCGCGTCACCCCCGATCCGTTCCGCAGGCCGGTCAGCAGGCGGGACTTCGTGGACGCCCACCTGCATGCAGGCTCACAGCCGTTCGGGCACGGGTTCACCGAACGCAACCGGCTGGACGGCACCGCGTACTACGTGCACGACACCCCGGCGGTGCGGTTCATCGCGCTCGACACCAACTGCCTGGCCGGAGGCGCGACCGGGTGCCTGGACCGGACGCAGGCCCGCTGGCTGGAAACCCGGCTCCGCGAGGTGCACTCGGCCTACCGGGACCCGGACGGGAGCGAGGTCCAGACCAGCCACGACGACCGGCTCGTCGTCCTGTTCTCGCACCACGGGATCGAGACGATGACCAACACCCGTTGCGCCGCGGCCGGGCCGGCCGGCGAGCCCCCGCTGCGCGGCGCGGACCTGGAGGCCCTGCTGCACAGGTTCCCCAACGTGGTGCTGTGGCTGAACGGCCACACGCACACCAACGCGATCCGCCCGCGGCCCGATCCCGGCACCCCGGCGCGCGGCTTCTGGGAGGTCACCACCTGCGCGGTGATGGACTGGCCGTGCCAGACCCGGGTGGTCGAACTGCTTGACCACGGCGACTACCTGTCCGTCGTGACCACCATGGTCGACCACGACACCCCGCTCGCTCCTGGGCCGACCGCGATGTCGCTGCAGACCACGGACGACCTTGCCGCGCTGCACCGCGAACTGGCCGCCAACGTGCCCTTGCCGGTCGCGGTCCTGGCGGGCGCCCACGCCGACAGGAACACCGAGCTGCGCATTTTCCCGCCGTTCCCGCTCAAGAGGTTGCCCGGCGGTTAGCTTCGGCCCTAGCCTGCAGTCCATGCCCACGAGTTGGCCCGCGGTCTCGTATGAAAACTGGCGTGCGACCTGTGACACGCTGCACGCGCATACCCAGGTTCTCGGCAAGCTGGCGACCAGGCTGGCCCCGCCCGAGCCGGAACTGCAGCACGCGGCGCTGCGGCTGACGGCGCGGGGGTGGGAGACCGCGCCGCTGCCCGCGCCCGATGGTTCCGGATCCCTGGTCGTGGCGCTTGACCTGCGGGTGCACGAGGCGGTCGTGGATCACAGCGACGGCCGGGCCGAGCGGGTCGCGCTCACCCCGGACCGTCCGGTGGGCGAGGTGACCAGGGCGGTGCTGGCCGCGGTACGCAGCCTGGGCGGCCCGGTCGACTTCGATCCGACGCCGCAGGAGGTCCCGTGGCAGGTTCCCCTGGACGCCGACGAGGAGCACGCGCGCTACGACCCGGCGCAGGTCGCCGACTATTTCGCCGCGGCGACCCAGGCCGCGCTGATCCTGGCGGACTACCGGGCGCCCTACCGCGGGCGCAGCACGCCGGTCAACGCGTGGTGGGGGTCGTTCGACCTCGCGGTGAGCCTGTTCTCCGGGCTGCCGGCCGATCCGCCGTCGAGCGACTTCATCATGCGCAACGCAATGGACGCGCAGGAGGTCGCGGTCGGCTGGTGGCCGGGTGACGCCCGTTACGGCAACGCGGCGTTCTACGCGTACGCGCACCCGGCGCCGGAGGGCTTCTCCCGGCTGCCGGTATCACCGGCCGCCGCGGGCTGGAACGCCACCCTGGGCGAATACGTCCTGGACTGGGACGACGTCCGCACCGCCGCGGACCCGCACGCGACCGGCCTGGAGTTCGCGCGGTCGGCGTTCCGCCACGCCTGCATAGCCTGCGGGTGGGACCCGCAGCTGGCCGCGAGCGCGGACGGAACGCCGCCGCCCGTCGTATAAGCCGGATAACCGCTTCGGCGCGACCAGGACCGGCTCCGCGGGCAGCGACACCGAGACCGAGGTGCCCGGTGCCAGCGCGATGGCATCCGAGCTCTGCTTGTCGACCTGAACGGTGACATCGCCGGACAGCAGGACACCGACCCTGGTCACCGAGCCGAGGAAGGTTCTCGTGGTCACGATCCCGTTGCCGTTCTCGATGACCTCCATCCGCAGGCCCTCCGGCCGCACCAGCACGTCCACCGGACCCGGGCTCACGTCCGCGCCGTGGTTCATGACCGGCACGGTGTTGTCGAGCGCGGTCACCGTCCGGTCACTGCGCAGCTCCGCGGGCAGCCGGTTCATCACGCCGACGAACTCGGCCACGAACGCGGTCGCCGGATGGTCGTACAGCTCATCGGGCGCCGCGATCTGCTCCAGCTTGCCCTGGCTCATCACCCCGACCCGGTCCGCCATCGACAGGGCCTCCTCCTGGTCGTGGGTGACGAACAAGGTGGTGGTGCCGAGCCGCTGCTGCAGGGTGCGGATCTGCTCGCGCAGCTGCAGCCGGACCTTGGCGTCCAGAGCGGACAGCGGCTCGTCGAGCAGCAGCACCCGCGGCTCGATCGCGAGCGCCCTAGCCAGCGCGACGCGCTGCTGCTGGCCGCCGGACAGCTGGTGCGGATACTGCCTAGCCTGGTCGGCCAGGCCGACCATGTCGAGCAGCTCGCCGGCCTGCTTGCGCCGCTCGGCCGAGCCGACCTTGCGCATCCGGAGCCCGAAGCCCACGTTGTCTAGCGCGTTCATGTTCGGGAACAGGCTGTAGCTCTGGAACACCATGCCCATGTCCCGCCGGGCGGCCGGAACCGATGAGATGTCCTTACCCTCGACCAGGACGGCTCCGGTATCCGCCGTCTCGAAGCCGGCCACGATGCGCAGCGCCGTGGTCTTGCCGCAGCCTGAGGGACCCAGCAGCGCGACGAGCTCGCCGGGGGCCATCTCGATGGACAGCCCGTCCAGGGCCTTGGTGGCCCCGAACGCCCGGCTCAGGTTCTGCAGTACGACGCTCGCGCCCCCGGACCCGGTTGTCTTCCGGGTGCCGCCGACCGCGGCGGCGTCCCTGGCGGTGTTAGTGGTCATTAGTTACCCCGCGTTTCTTGACGGGCCGCGGTGAACAGCGTGACCGAGCCGCCGCCTGTCCGGCGCGACTGCCGGGTGCCGAGCACCGTGATGAGCATCAGGAAGAACCAGGTCACGAACAGCGCCAGGAGCGAGGCCGCGACCGAGACCTGGCCGCTGGTCTGGCTGTTGACGTAGATCCACACCGGGAACGTCGTGTACAGGGCCAGGCTGGCCATCGTGTACTCTCCGAGCACCAGGGCCACGGTCAGTACGACGGCCGACAGCAGCGCGGTCCGCAGGTTCGGCAGGATCACCCGCAGCAGCGTCCTGATCCAGCCGGCGCCCAGCGAGTTTGACGCCTCGACGATCGTCTTCAGGTCCAGCGAGCGCAGGCCGGCGTCGATGGCACGGTATGCGAACGGCATGGCCAGGACCACGTATTCGAGCCCGAGCAGGTACGGCGTGTTCTTCAGCGCGCCTGGCGCGATCGACAGCACCCCCACTATCAGCACCACCGGCGGGATGACGATCGGCAGGATCGTGATTCCCTCCATCAGCCGCCGGATCCCG
>Ga0181525_10001321_pt1 | contig 21239 bp, 19 predicted proteins | sample PEATcosm2014_Bin_48_FD_121100 | JGI IMG/M metagenome (GOLD analysis project Ga0181525, IMG submission 121100) | Peatland microbial communities from MTU Mesocosm Facility, Houghton, MI, USA - PEATcosm2014_Bin06_10_metaG | ecosystem: Environmental > Terrestrial > Soil > Wetlands > Peat | place...
ACGTGGTGGTGGCGGGCAAACACGCTCTGCCGCAATGGCTGACCATGGACGCAGCAGTCGTGCATTGCACCGAAGGCATCGGAATCTGGCAGTGGGCCAGCAACGATCAGGACGCCGCCGAGCCAGACGTTGTGATGGCCTGCTGCGGAGACACGCCGACACTGGAGATTCTGGCCGCCGTGTCCATCCTTCGCGAGCATCTGCCGAATCTGAAGATCCGGGTGATCAATGTCGTCGATCTGATGAAGCTGCAATCCGCGAGTGAGCACCCGCACGGGCTCAGCGAGGCGGACTACGATTCGCTCTTCACCAAAGACAAGCACATCGTGTTCGGCTTCCACGGATACCCGTGGCTGGTCCACCGGCTAACCTATCGCAGGACCAATCGCAATCTGCACGTCCGGGGCTACAAGGAAGAGGGCACCATCACCACCGCGTTTGATATGCGGGTGCAAAACGACCTGGACCGCTTCCACCTGGTGGGAGACGTGATCGATCGCGTGCCGAACTTAGGCTCCAAAGGCGCCTACCTGAAGCAGATGATGCAGGACAAACTCATCCAGCACAAGCATTTCATCGACAAGCACGGCGAAGACATGCCCGAAATCCACAATTGGAAATGGAAGGCGTTGCAGCAATGAGTGAAACGAATTACGGTAAGCACGGGAACGAGGGGCCGGAACACGACAAGAAGCCTCACATTGCTCCCGAGAATGCGCGGCAGGCAGACCAGCAAGCCGCCCAGCAAGGGGTTTCGCCTGCTTACTGGAGACGCATGCATCACGACTGGCGTATGTGGGTGGCCCTGGTACTCATGCTTGCGGCGATAACGATCTACATCCTCAGCGAGGACTTGGCATGGCTACCTCACGCCATATAGCAAATGGCGGACCATGAGCCCAACACTGCTATATCCGCTGCGATTCGAACCAATCTATCAGTATCGGTTGTGGGGCGGACGGCGTTTGGCCAGCCTGCTCACAGCGCCATTGCCGGGCGACGGCCCAATCGGTGAGGCGTGGGTACTAAGCGACCGCGAAGACCATCCAAGCCGTATTGACAATGGATCGCTCCAAGGAAACAGCATCGGTCAAGTGCTGGAGCAATTTCCGGAACAGGTAATGGGAAAATTCGCTGGGCGTTTCCGCCGATTCCCTCTGCTTCTGAAGTTCCTCGATGTAAGTGAAATGCTGTCGGTGCAGGTGCATCCCACTGATCCCGCGACCGCCAAGACTGAAGCGTGGGTGGTGCTGGAGGCAGGCACAAAGAGCCGCATTTATGCCGGCCTGAAGCCCAAGACCAAGGAAGCCGATCTGCGGCGGGCGCTTACCAATGGAACCGTCGCGGACCGCTTGGCCTGCTTCCATCCGAGGCCCGGCGACGCTGTCTTCAACCCGGCTGGAATGGTTCACTCTCTGGGCGGCGGGGTGATGGTGTTCGAGGTTCAACAGAACAGCGACGTGACGTTTCGCTTGTATGACTGGAACCATATCGACCCGAAGACAGCTCAGCCGCGCGCACTCCAGGTGGAACAGGCGTTGGCCTGCATCAATTTTGGGCCTTGTTCGGGAGGTCTGGTGGCGCCTGCTGTGGAGGCGATATGGCCCCTGAGGCGCGAGAGACTTTTCCAGTGTGAACATTTCTGGTTGTGGCGGGTGCGAGGAGAATTGCCGTTTACGGTGGGAGCCAGAGGTGTGCCGCGCGTGCTGGTATGCATCGACGGCAAGGGGCAACTTAATGGTGGCGGCGCGACACAAGAAATCGGAAAAGGCGACGTCTTTCTGCTGCCGGCGGCACTCGGCGAGTGTACTTTTCACCCGAAAGGCCCGGTGAACGTGCTGGAAATCGGGATACCGGAATGAAAAAGCTGATCGTGTTCGATCTGGACGGCACGCGAGCCGAAAGTAAGTCGTCCCTGGATGAAGAGATGTCGCGACTGCTGGATGACCTTCTCGGCATCGTTCGCCTATCGGATTTTCGATCCTACGAAGGCCCCGTTATTCAAGAAGCCGTCCAAGAAGCCAGTCCGCGCTTCGAATCATTCGCCTAGTGTAATGGCTCCTTCCTCGTTGGCCACGTGGAAGAACAAGGCCACCCGCCCAAAGAACTCCTCGACATGAGATGCATAATCGAATTTTCTCCCTGGTTCAGTGCATTATGAAACATGGCATTATCATGAAACATGACGAGCCGGAGGGGTGTCCTCGAGTTGGCTCACCGGTCCAGCTCCGCGCAAGCGCGAAGGTAACTGCAGAATTAGCTGGAGGCGCATTGCACCCGTGATTTGAGGCAGTTAGTCGCTTGCGCGCTAACGGGCGGGTGAAGTTGGGCGTTACGGAACAAAACTGAACGCGAGCGCGTTGCATTATTATGCGGGAGGCATAAATGAATCGAGAAACGGTTCTGAAGATTGTGCTGGCGATTGTGGGCGTGCTCTTTTTGGCGCTGGTTTATCCCATGATTTTGTTTGCGCGTCAAGACCCTGCGCTGGCGATGATGTTGAGCCTGTATGTCACGCTCGGCGTTTTCTTGTTGCTCGCAGTCCGCCACCCGTCGGCGAATCGCAGCCTGATCGCTTTTACAGCCTGGTCGAGCTTCGCCCATGCCGCGGTTATGGGCACTCAGGCATTGCGGAATATGATTATGCGAGGCGAACTGGTGGGTGTGGCGGTCCTCATCGTCATCGGCGTAGTCTTGATCGCGCTGGCGCCGGCCAGCCAGCTTGCCGCAACCGGCATCCGCCAGGCTCCCATACTGGCTCGGCCAGAGCCTTAGCGCGTCCAGATCAGGGAATCAGCCGCGCCATCTTGCATGGCGAGGTGAGTGAAACCACGCCCATCGCCCGGCGGTGTTGGGTATGAGCGCCCGGATACGCGTGTCCGATTGGGGCGTGGGTTTTGAAGCTTGTGTGCCCCATTGCGCCCTGCCGTCCAGTGATATAGCATCGTCGTGTTTGCAAGGTGGAAGTGGGGAATCTGAAGATGACTTTCAGGCGTCTGTTCGTGTCATTCGTCTCGTTGGCCGCAGGCGCCGTCTCGTTGGCAGCAGGCGCCGTCTCGTTGGCCGCAGGCGCCGTCTCGTTGGCCGCGGGCGCCGTTTTGTTGGCCGCGGGCGCACAGGCACAATGGTTGGATTTTCACACGCCCGGTACGCCCCGCACCGCCGACGGAAAGCCGAATCTCAGCGCAGCAGCCCCGCGCTCGCCCGATGGTAAGCCGGACCTTTCCGGCGTCTGGATGCACGAGACCACCACCGTCGCCGAAGTAAGGCGTCTGTTCGGCAATCGCTTCGATTCCGAGATTACGCTGGCGCCGCCTGGAATGGAGATTGGCACTCAACACAAATACGGCTTCGATATTTTGCTGGACTACAAACCTGAAGAAGCGATGCTGCGGCCACAAGCCGCGGAGATCTTCCGCCGCCGGGACCGCAACCCCGCCAACGTTTGCGCGGGAGTATTTGGCTTTCCCCTCGCAGGTCTACTCTCCGAGCCGATTAAGATCGTACAGGCGACCCGGCTGACGTTGATCTTGTATGAAGTCCAGAATCTGCGCCGTCAGATCTACACCGACGGCCGTGTTCTTCCCAAGGAGGTCAATCTCCCGGCGTACATGGGCTATTCGGCCGGACATTGGGAGGACGACTCGCTGGTGGTGGAAACCGCCGGTTTCAACGACAAGACTGCTCTGGATGCAGCGGGGCACCCGCACAGCGAAGGGCTGCACGTCACCGAACGCTTCCGCCGCCGCGACTTTGGCCACATGGATGTAGAGATGACGTTCAACGATCCTCAGATGTACACCAAACCGTTCACCGTGAACATCCCGCATAATCTTTTGGCCGACGCCGACATTTTTGAAGACTTCTGCGACAACGAGAAGGACCGTAGTCATCTCGGAAAACAGTAGGCTGGCCGCACCGGCGCCATTTGTTTCTGCGCGCGGCTCGATAAGCTGTTAGTGCGTCCAGATCAGAATCACTCGTTCGCGTAAGGGCGTGGCGCCCAGCGAGGGTCCGTTGAGTAGCACCGTTTGCCCACCAGGTTGCAACCGCGCCTCAGCAATGCCTGTGATGGAGCCAGGAACGCTGGTGGTGGCGATCACCGTGGTTCCGGTGAAACTGCCCGGGTCCAGGGATGGAGTAAGGCTTAGTGGCGGGTTCTTGGCGATCGCTCCGGTCGCCAGAGCTGGAGTCACTGGTCCGAAGCCATTGAGGAAAACCGTGACCTTCGAGCCGGCGGCCGCCGGGTTGGTGCAATCGTTTAATGTCCCGTCGGCATTCAGCGCTACCGCGGCCTGGCCGAGAACCTGCTGGCCGCCGCACACGGACCAACCCGGAAAGGGGCTTTCGAAAGCGTCCGGTCTGAGAAAAATAGAGGGCTGCCGTTCCACCACGGACAATGTTTGGGTTTCGGACACCGGGCTCGCCACCTGTTGGCTCACCAGTTGCATCTGCACGCTGCTGGCTCCGGCGATTTCGAAAGGCACCTGCACATTGATCTGCTGGGCGGACGTATAGAGGATCGGCGCCGGGATGCCATTGAAGAATACGCCAAAGGTATTCGAGGATTGGGCCACGCCTCCGGCCGGGACGTTGGGAGCTGCGGACGCCAGATCAGTCCCGAAAAGCGTCAGGAGCTGGCCGGGCGCAACACCGCTCAACTGCGCGTTGTCCGCGGGATCGATGAGGCACGCAATGCGGCTGCTGGTTGAAAAGTCGATGGAAGCCAGTGTTCCGTTCGAACCCGCGACGATCGCTGTTCCGTCCGGACGAAGCGCAAGCGGCCATCCGGTTTGATATTGGGCGAGACCCGGGCAGGATGAATACAGGCAATCGGGGGCGCCTTGCACCAGTTGCGTCGCTTCGGCGGACGTGCCGTCGGGAGCCAGACGGGCGACAAACCCGACCACCTGATTGGCCGAGGGACGGCAGCCGGCTGGAGTGTCGGCGAGAACCAGATCGGTGGAACCGGCGCGGCCCGACAGGATAATTTCGCCCGCCGGACTGACAGCCATGCCCGTAATCTGATCCTGAAACGAACCGCCGAAGTAAGTGGACCAAACCAGGCCCGTTCCCATCGAGTTCACCTTGGTAACGTAGCCGATCGCATTGGGCGGACCCATGAAGTAGTTAAACGGGCCCACCGAAGTTGGCTGCGGAGGGGCGGCGGCGGTGTACGCGGTCTGGAAAGCTCCCGGCGTAACCGGGTAATCGCTGGAGTTGGTGGTTCCGGCCACAGTGACGTTGCCCGCGCTGTCCACGGCCATCCCGGCGGCCACCGCTCCGTACGTACCCGTGACGTACGTGGCCCATACGGCCTGTCCGGCGGGATTCAGCTTCGCCACGTATTGGTAGGGACAGAATGTGGAATAACTTCCTCCGGGTCCGCCCGCTTGAGTGCAAAGCTCACTGGTGTGCGTGGACTGAAACGCGCCCGCCGGTAGCGCAGGAAGAGTAAAGATCGCCACGCCGCCGGGGCCCGTTGTGGTGTTCGGCTGCGCGTTGCCCGCCAGGTAAATGTTGTTCTGGCTATCTAGCAAGATCAGGCCCCCGCCGTAGCCGTAAATCGACAACAGCGCTTGGCTCAGCCCGGCATTCAGCTTAAGAAAAAAGCCCTGAGAAGGCTGGCCGCTCGAGACGGGATAGAGCGGACCGCCCATGCCAGTGACGAGAATTTCGCCCGCCCCGTCCATCGCAATTCCGGTGAGGGTGGTGAACGCGGTCCCGTTAATGAAGCTGGAATACACCACCGCGCCAGCCGGATTCACCTTCGCCAAAAACCCCTGCGATGCACCCGCCGTGTTAAATGTGGTCTCGAATGCACCCGCCGTCACCGGAAAATCCGACGAGCCCGTGGAACCGGCGATGTACGCTGAACCATCCGGGCCCAGCACGATTCCGGCCGCCGAGTCTGCGAAAGAGCCTGACAGAACGGCGAAATAAAGCACTTTCGATCCGTCGGCCGAAACCTTCGCCACAAAGGCATCCGAGGTGTCCTGGGATTGTTTGGGGTTCCGCGGCGTCACAGATCCCGCCAGGTAGATGTTGCCGGCCGCATCGAGCTGTATCGCCTTGGAGACGGCGCCATCGGGCAGGGAAGGGAGCAGTTGCACGGTGCTCGCGAACACGGTCATCGCGGCGCAGGACGGGAGCAGCGCGAGTTTACGCAAAATCATGCCCCCAGTCTCTCACAATATCCGGAGAAATTTGCGCTTAGGGAGAGTTTGAATGCGCGTATTGCACTAATAAATAAGCGGCTGAAACCAGTGATCACCCATCTGTTGCTCTGCTTTTTCCTGCTGTCAATCGCGGGAAGCGCCGCGCCACCCCGAACGCGAATAAGACTTCCCATCGAAGTAGCCGGTGCGGATGGAACCATGGTGAGTGTCACGCCGGCTGTTTCAGCGGAGGCCGTAGGGCAAGTTCGCTCGCTCTGGATGCAGATCCAGGGTCTCGAATATGCAGACATGGCGAGTGTCCGGGTGAACGGAAGCGCGTGGATGAACCTCAACAATTCTACCGTCTCGGTCGCTGAACCGGGCAGGAGTTACGGGGGAATTGGCGGCGGCTTTGGCACTTTAACGATGACGCTGGCTCTTCCGGCGGCGACGCTGGTGGGCCCGACCAACACGCTGGAGTTCCGCTTCAACGGCACGGATGGTCTGGCCAGTGAATTCAGAGTACTGGCCTTCAATTTTCTGGCGGCGGACGGCCAGAAACTCTTGCCGCGCGAGACGTTTGAGCAGGAGGATCCGAATAAGTGGATTCCTCCCAGGCCCAGCCCCGACCAGATCTCGGCCGGAGGGCGCCTTTGGAGAAGCGCAATGCTCAAGGCGAACGGCAAGCCAAACGCTCCGGCCATTCGCGCCCATTGTTCCGATTGCCATGCCGAGGATGGCAGAGACCTCAAGTACTTCAACTTCTCGAACACCTCGATCGTGGCCCGGTCTCAATTCCATGGGTTGTCGGAACTGGAAGGGCGCCAACTCGCCAGCTATATCCGTACTTTGCCTGTTCCGAATCCGGGCCGGCCATGGGACCCGCCGTATCAGCCGGGTCCTGGGCTGGATGCACAGCCAGCGGTCAATTGGGCGGCGGGGGCCGGGCTTTCTTCGGTACTCGACCAGGACCTGGATACGTTGCCTTTCATTTTTCGAAGCCCGGGGCAAGGCCCAAAGCATGATAGTGAGTTATCAGTCACACCGGCTGCGTTCCGTCCGGACGGCGACCTGAACCCGCGCGTGATTCCTATCGCCCTGCAATTGCCGGACTGGAATCATTGGCTGCCCCGCGTCCATCCCCTGGATGCCTGGGGCGCGCGTTTTGAGCGCAGCGTGTTCGCCAGAACGTACGCAGATTCAAATTACGCCAAGATCGCTTCCGCCAGCCAGATCACGGCCTTTTTCGAGAAGTGGATTAAGTCCAGAAATGAGTTGTTAACCCCGCATTTAGCGATCAATTCTCCGCAATGGACGGCTGAATTAAGCAACGCCTTTTACTCCGCGCAACTGTGGCAGCTAGTTAAGACCTGGGAAATTACGCAGCGGTTCAACTACAGTTCCAGCGGCGAATCGCGATCCTGGCTGAACACGATTCCTGGCGCCACCGCTCCTTCCGAAGTTCACATCCCGGATGGGCCAAGCGGCATGGGCGGCAGCGCCTTGACGAACGAATACTACTCCAACGCATGGTATGAAGTGCAGTTGCTCGTTAATAGCGGCCAACACCGGCACCATGGCAGGTCGCCGTTGGATTGGGTCTACCTGATCGGACGTTTTCTGGATCTTAGCCGGCAGAGCGGCAGTCCAGAACCGGGGCGGCTGTTGATAGCGGTAATCAAGGCGCTGCAGTCCACGGATCCGAAAATTGGTCCTGCCAACATCGCCGAAGGCTGGCGGCCCGACCAGACAGTTGATCCAAGAATCATGGTTAGTGAACGCTTCGCTCCGGTATTTCAAGCGCTCCCCGCCGATCTCAAGCAAGCCATTATCGAGTCCTTCTTGACCGCCTGGTTGGACAAAACCTTGCAATATCCTCCGGTGGTCTACTTTCAGAGGGGCTTGACGGCGGCTTCCTACAAACTGCCTTCGGAATTTCTCGATATTTCTGGAGGAAAGGTGTGGGAAGCCGCACCCCGGTTTCAGGCCGCCGGGGTAAAGATGCCAACCCTCCAGCGTCTCGAAGAATGGGGCAGAGCTTACACCGCTTTGGCGCAACTTTTCCATTACTAAATCCCACTCAACGTGCCGCACGCACTCGTGCGTGCCGCGTTCACACTCGTGTGAACGCCCTACCGGCTTTTAGCCGGCAGTTTTAAATCTGCGAAGGTTTTTTCATCAGCCTGGTAGTGCTACAAAGAGGAAATGACGCAAACCAGCTCGATGAGCAACCAGCCGGCCCATCTTTTCGCTCCTCTGCAGATTCGTGACGTTACTTTCCGCAATCGCATCGGCGTATCGCCGATGTGCGAGTATTCCAGCGACAACGGCTTCGCCAATGATTGGCACCTGGTTCACCTGGGCAGCCGCGCGGTGGGCGGAGCGGCCATGGTGATCACCGAAGCGTCCGCCGTGCTGCCGGAGGGCCGCATCAGCCCGCAGGATCTGGGCATCTGGAAGGACGATCACATCCCGATGCTCCGGCGCATCTTCCGTTTCATCGAAGACCACGGCGCGGTCCCGGGCATGCAACTGGCGCATGCGGGGCGGAAGGCGAGCACCGCGGCGCCGTGGGACGGCGGAAAAGCATTGGAGGAATCCGAGCAAGGCTGGCGTCCAATCTTTGGTCCGAGCGCGGTTCCTTTTTCGCCCAAGTCGCCCACGCCTGAGCCGTTAAATGCCGCCGGAATTGCGCATATCGTGGAAGCTTTTGCCGCAGCCGCGCGACGGGCGCGGGAAGCCGGCGCGAAGATCGTTGAGATTCATTCGGCGCATGGCTATTTGCTGCATGAATTTCTTTCGCCCTTGAGCAACCAGCGCGACGACTGTTATGGAGGATCCTTTGAAAACCGGACGCGCTTTCTGCGCGAAGTGGTGCAAGCCATCCGCGGCACGTGGCCAGCCGGTCTGCCTTTGTTCGTGCGCATTTCCGCGACGGATTGGGTGGAGGACGGATGGACCATCGGCGATTCCGTGTGTCTCGCGAAGCAGCTTCAACCGCTCGGTGTGGATTTGATCGATTGTTCGTCGGGCGGCAATGTGCCGAACGTCGCGATTCCGGCGGGACCGGGGTATCAAACGCCTTTCGCCGAGCGGGTGCGCAAAGAGGCGGCGATTGCAACCGCCGCGGTGGGAATGATTACCGATCCCGCGCAGGCCGATCACATTGTTCGAACCGGCCAGGCGGACATGGTGTTCCTGGCGCGCGAGTTGCTGCGCGATCCGTATTGGCCGCTGCGCGCCGCGGATCAGTTGGGGCAGAACGGTCCATGGCCGAAGCAGTATTTGAGGGCCAAACGGACATGAGCCGGAGTATACAAAAGCGACGAAGTACCCCGCTTCGTCCAGAATCATGAGCAGCTTGTTCCTTCCGATGAAAGCGGTAGACGATTTGTTTTGATGAGAGCGGCGCGGATCGCTCCCTCACCGTCACGGCTCGGCTTGTCGCGGCCGGTTTGTCACGGCTCAATTGATTAAGGTCGGGGGCACTGAAGCGGCTTACGATTCGATACCCATCTGCGACAGCCGGTAGCGCAGCGCGTTGCGCGTTAAACCGAGCAGACGCGCGGCCTGGCTCTTATTGCCGTTGGCGCGATTCAGCGCCTCGCGAATGATGGATTGCTCGTAGCTGTCGAGGGTCATCCCATCGGGAAGAAATCCGTCGGCCGAACCGATGCGCGGCTTGGGGGCCATGTCGATGCGGATATCGGCAGCTTCCAGGCTATCGCCATTGGCCAGCACCAGGCTGCGCTCGATGGTGTTCTCCAGTTCGCGCACGTTGCCGCGCCACTGGTATTCCATGAGCCGCTCGATGGCGGCATCCGAGATGGATTCCACGCGGCTGCCCAGGTCCTTGGCCAATTTTCGGACGAAGTGCCGCGCCAGATAAGGTATGTCTTCTTTGCGTTCGCGTAGGGGCGGAATGTTCAGCGGAACCACGTTCAATCGATAATACAGGTCTTCGCGGAACGCACCCTGTTCCAGCGCCGCGCGCAAATCTACGTTGGTGGCGGCAATCACGCGCACGTCCACGTGCCGGACTTTGTTGCTGCCCAGCCGCTCGAACTCGCGATCCTGCAGGATGCGCAGCAGCTTCACTTGGATGCCGGGAGGCACGTCGCCGATCTCATCCATGAAAACGGTCCCGGTATCGGCCTCTTCGAACTTGCCGGGCTTGCCGATGTTCGCGCCGGTGAAGGCTCCCTTCTCGTAGCCGAACAGCTCGCTCTCCATCAGATTTTCGGGCAGAGCCGAGCAGTTGATTTTGACGAACGGCTTGTTCTCGCGCGGCGAATGATGATGGATGGCGCGCGCGATCATATCTTTTCCGACGCCGCTTTCCCCGCACAGCAGCACCGTGGCGCGGGTGGGCGCAACGCGCTCGATAGTAGCGAATATTTCGCGCATGGCCGCGCTGCGCCCAATAATGTTGTCCAATTGATAACGCTGGCTGAGCTCGGCGCGCAGCTCGCGATTTTCATCGCGCAAAGTGCGAACCTCGAGCGCTTTATTGACGACGGTCATCAAATGATCGAGCGAAAAAGGCTTGGGCAAAAAATCCACCGCGCCGGCTTTCATCGCTTCCACCGCGGTTTCAATGCTGCCGAACGCGGTCATCACGATCACCGGCGTACGCAGGTTCTGGCTGCGCAGTTCTTGCAGCAACTCCAATCCGCTGATCCCAGGCAGACGCAGATCCGTGACGATCACGTCGGCGCGATCGGCGAGTTTGAACGCGTCTTCGGCCGTACCGGCCTGCTCCACCTCGCATCCCGCGGTCTTCAACTGCAGCTCGATCACCCGCCGCAGCTTCTCTTCGTCTTCCACTACCAGGACTGTAGATTTCATCGGCCACCATTCTCGCTGACCGGCAGCCGGACTGGCAAAAAAACCCGAAACACACTGCCTGCGCCCGGCTCGCTTTCTACTGTGATCTGCCCGCCGTGCTCGTCCACAATCTTCGAGACGATGGCCAATCCCAGCCCCACGCCCGACGATTTCGTAGTGAAAAACGGGTTGAAGATGCTCTCCCGGTCTTTGGAAGCGATGCCCGAGCCGCGATCGATCACGCTGATTTCCACTGTGTCTCCCTCGGTTTGTTGGGCCACCTGGCGCGTTTTGACGGTCACCGTCGCCTCCGGCGGGCTGGCCTGGGCGGCGTTGAGGAGCAGATTGTAGAGCACGCGCTCGATGAGCTGGCGATCCAGCGGGATGGGCGGAATCTCCGGCGAGTAGTTCTTGTAGATGCTGACGCGTAACGGCGGAGTATACTTCTCCACTTGCGCCACCGCCTCATCAATCACCTCGGCGATCTCCGTTGGTTCGAGCCGCAAGGCCAGCGGGCGCGCAAAATCGAGGAAGCGCGTCACCAGAGCATTGGTGCGGTCCACTTCGGTAGAGATAAATCCGGCCAGTTCGTGCGCCACTGCGCCATTAGCGTCCACGTTCTTGAGAAGCATTTCGGCCGAGCCTTTAATGGTGCTTAAAGGATTGCGAATTTCGTGCGCCAGCCCGGCGGAAAGCTGGCCGAGAGCGGCCAAACGCTCGGTGCGGCGCACCTGGGCCTCGGCGGCGCGCAACTGCTTGTTGGCTTCGGCCAGGTCTTCGGCGGCCCGCTCGGCCCGCCGCGTCGCAGCTCGATTGGTCTCCAATAATTCCCAGGTGAGAAAGCCGGCGATGGGAAAGGTGAACTCGCGCATGATGATCTCGGGCCATTGATCGGGTGGCACATAATACGTGCGCCCCAAAAAGTGCAGCAGAGAGAGGTACGCGCCTCCGGCCACCGCGGTGGCTGCCACCAATCCCACCAGCCCGAGCGAAGTGGCGGCGGACATCACCGGAAGCAGCATCAGCCAGTAGTAAGGGCTCGCGATGCCATCGGTCCATCCCATGAGGATGTACCACAGCCCCAGCTTGATCAGAAACGACATGACGCTGCCCGCGCCCGAGCCGAAGAAAGGAATCTTCGGATCGAGAATCTGCATGAGACCCAGCCCGATCAGAACGGTGGTGGCCTCCGGCGTCAGGTCCGGCCCGTACCCCGCAAGGCCTGCAAATAGAGCGATCCACACAATGTCTTGCGGCCGGACGATTTGCCAGAAACGCGCGCGCTGCTCCACGCTTGTCATCTTATCGCCTGTCCTGGTATGGCGGGACTGTCCGTAATCCGTCTGTAAGACTCACGGACATTGTGGCGCGAAGGCTCGTGTTTGCCGCGTCGAGACTCCGCTCGACGCCCCGATCGGTCAAAACATGACTCCAGTCAAATGTAGCCCTGCCGCAGCCCTGCCGCAATTGGAGCCCGGCCGCCGCACCGCACCGAGCTGCTTCGCCGGTCGTAACGCTCCTTAGCCCAGTACTCATTCTCGGCAAGAGCTAAGGTTTTTTGTGGCTGGTAGTGCGGGCGCCCTACCCGTAGCATGGGTTGAGGAGAAGATCCATGCGTTCGCTCGCGCTCACTGTGCTGCTCGGAAGTTTTGCTCTATCCGGCAGCCTGCTTGCTCAAAGTTTGACGGAACATGCCGCGGCCGCGGCCGGCGCTACGGTGGGCACTGCCGCTGGAAAGCCGCTCGGCACCGCTCTGGGCGGCATCTTCGGCAACGTGGATAAGACGGCTTCCGGCGCCGCTAGTCAAAAGACAGCCGCTACCCAGAAACCTATCGTAGTGAAGCCCACCCCGGTGGGCGCCGCGCCGGTTGTTTCTGGCCCAGCCCCGGTAGCAGCGCCTCCGCGCGGAGGCGGCGGTGAAATCGGCGGAGGCGGCGATGGAGCTGGGGGATCAGGAGGATCCGGCGCCACTGCCGGCTTAGGCCGTTCCTTCCGTCGATCGTCGCGCCGCAAACCGGTTACCGCGCAAGCCCAAGTTGCCGCCGCCGCGCCCATCGAGCCCATCGCCGTACAGCCGGAGGTGAAAGAGCCCACAGCCGCGGATATTGCGAAAATCCAGGTGGGCGCCACCGCCGGCGAGTTGCACGCGTCGCTTGGAACGCCGGAATCCACGGTCAGCATCCCGGACGACGATGGTCATCTGGTGGAAATCTGTCAATATTGGGCCAAGGGCGAGCCGGTGGGAACCATTCGCTTGGATAACGGCCGCGTAGTGAGCGTAAGAACCGGTAATTAGCCGGGCGACCGGAAATCCGTGCGCTACGGAAGCCTGGTCCAGATCATCACCGCAGTCAGGCTGAGCGCAAGAAAGATCAGCGCTACCACCACGAATGACCAGCGAATTCGCTCAACCGACCTGGGACGTTTGTTCCTGGGATCGTATTGTGCCTCCTGCCGCGGATCTTCCTGCATCTGGCTCCTCTCGTTCTGGCGCTCGTCTCAGTGAGTAGACGCACGGCGGATCGCTTTCACTACAATTCGCTGCGGCAAGGCGAACGCTGCGCTCATTTCTCGAACGGAGCATTTTCTTGCAAGGCGGCTGGCCCGCTAAACTGATAATGTGTTCCGATTCCTGCCGGCTCTGATTCTCCTGGCGAGCCTGCGCCCCGCTGTGGCCCTTACCGCGGCTGAGTCAGGCGATGAAATCGACCACCTCTCGCTCGATCCCGCCGAGTGCTATCGAGTGCTGGATCTCAACTTCGGCAAGGAAGATCTGAAGGTGTACCTGGCCTCCGGCTACCTGATCTTTACCAAACCCGTTTCCTCCAACCGCGAGCAAAACGCCCATCTGGGAGCGGTTTTCGTCGCTAGCGCCCAAGGCGGCGATGCCGATGTCTTGCTGCTCCCGCCCACCCGCAGCGAGCGCGCGTCCTTAGCCACTTTCACCAACTCACCGAATCTGGAGGAGCATTTCAAATCCGCGGCGCTCATTTTTACGGATGGTACCGGCGAAGATCTCCTGGCCCAGCTTCAGAACAATGCTGGGTCTAAGAAAAGCCCCGAAATGGGCGCTCTTATCGCCGAAAAATGGAATTCGGTCCTGCTCAACCTGGTCTCCAGTTTTGAGACACGCATAGTCTATGACATGTTGTCCGCCCAGCGACGGGACGGCATGTTCTATAGGGCTGTTTCGGGCAGTCAACTGGAGAACTTCGATGTGTTGTACGATCCGATGGCCCAGGACCAGATCCTGGTGGGCAAGCTCGGCTATCGCAACAACCGGACGTATTTCAATACCTGGACTGCTTTTCAATCCCGCTCTTTCCGCAACGGAGCCCCCACGCGCGGGGAACGTTACAAGCTCGACAACATCCATATCGACAGCTCCATTCAACCCGACTTGCGCATGCAGGTGGTGACACGCGCCACGCTCACTCTACCGCAGCCGAGGCCGGAATCCGTCCTGCCCTTCCGGCTGTCCCCCAACATGAGCGTGACTGCGGCCAGTATCGATGGCGAGCCGGCGGCAATATTCGACCGCGCCTCCCTGCGTTCCAATTTAATCCAGGCCGGTGAAGACCGCGAATTCCTGTTGATGCCCAGCCACGCGCTCGATCCTGCGGTCCCCCACCACATCGAAATCCATCACGAAGGCGCGGTGATTCTCGACGCCGGCAATCGGGTTTACTACGTCGGTTCGCGCGGCACCTGGTACCCTCGAACCGGCGCTGCGCCGGGAGCCGTCGGCCTGGCTGATTTCGACCTGACGTTCCGTTACCCCAAGAGCCTGACCTTGGCGGCCACCGGAACGACTGTTGAAGAACACATAGATGGCGAGTGGCGCGTGACGCGCCTGAAAACCGAAACTCCGGTCCGATTCGCAGGCTTCAACCTTGGCGATTTCCAGTCCAAGGTTCGGGAGCACAATGGATACCGGATCGTGCTGTATGCGAATCGCCAGCTCGAAAGCGCTCTCGCTCCCAAAACGGTTCTTCCCGAAGTGCCGGCTTCCGAGGACGGGCTTCTGCGGCACCGCTCCACAACCTCCAGATTGCCCGCGGAGCTGGGCTCCCAACTTCCGCCGGATCCGGCCGCGCGCCTGGAGCAACTTGTCCAAGATCTTCTCGACACACTGGATTTCATGACCCAGGAGTTCGGCCCCAGCCCCATCCGCAATCTCTCCGTAACGCCCATCCCGGGCGGATTCGGCCAGGGGTTTCCGGGGCTGGTCTACCTCTCTACGCTGGCCTACGTGAATCCCGGCCAGTTCCCCGGGGCGCTGCGCGAAGACGCCAGAGAGACCTTTTACTCCGAGCTCCTGGAGACGCATGAAGCGGCTCACCAGTGGTGGGGGAACCTGGTGGTTCCGGCCAGCTATCATGACGACTGGCTCATCGAGTCTCTCGCCAACTATTCGGCTCTGATGCTGCTGGAACGCAAGAAAGGCCTGAAGGCCATGGATACCGTGCTGGACGGTTATCGTGGGCATCTGCTCACGAAAACCGGCTCCGGCCGGACGCTCGAATCCTCCGGGCCGATTATCTGGGGCTACCGGCTGGAATCGTCGCTCGCCCCCGACGCCTGGCGTGCCATCACCTACGAGAAGGGCACCTGGATCATCCATATGCTTCGCCGCCGCCTGGGCGACGAAAAGTTTCTGGCGTTGCTGCGGGAAATCGCCAGCCGGCATCATTCCATCAATACCGAAGAGTTCCGCGCCCTGGCGAGCCAATACGCGCCCCCGTCGCCCGATCCCGGCTTGAAGATATTTTTCGACAATTGGGTGTATGGAACCGGCGTGCCTGCTGTGAAACTGACTTATGCCTGGCGCGGCGCCAAGCTATCGGGAAGCGTTGTGCAGCGCGACGTCGATCAGGCTTTCGCCGCTTATGTCCCAGTGCAGGTGCAAACCGGAAACCGGAGCGCCACCTATTGGCTGGCCACCGGCAGCGACCCCGTGGCGTTTTCCATTCCCATGAAAACACAGCCCACCAAAGTGGCTTTGCTCGCCGCGAATTGCCTGATGACTATTTCGAAATAAGACCCACCATCCCAACATGCCCGTTGCCAGCAAACGCAAAGTAGAAGCGCACAAGGCCGCTCCCATTGTCGCGCTAGAACCGGAGCCACAGCTTCAGGAGATCGACCTCCCGCCCGCCATTAAAGTGACGGCTCTGGTGTTCTCCTACGACAGCGCGCCCGCTTTGCGCCGCTGCCTGGCCGCGCTGGACGGATCGAACGATCGGGCGTCCATCGAAATCCTGGTGGTGGATTGCGGCTCGCACGATGAAAGCGCGCAACTGGATTCCGAATTCTCCAGCGTCACGATGCTGCGGCTGCCGCGCTACTTTGGCCGCACCAAGGCGCTCAACATCGGCACCCGCACCGCCAGCGGCGACTATCTGCTTTTCATGACGCCGGAAGTGGAAGTGCTGCCCACCACCATTCCATCGCTGCTATCGCGTCTGGAATCGGACCCGGAGACCGTGGCGGTTTGCCCGCTGCTGTTAGACACCGAGACCAAACCCGCCGAGCAGTTCTTCCGCCTGCCGACACCGGCCACCGGCCTGGATCTGAGGCCCGTCGCAGTGGATACCCGCGCCGAGATTTTCCCTGTCGAGTACGCGACGTTTCAAGCTTTCCTGGTTCGCAAATTTTTCGTCAAAGGCCTCAACTATCTCGATGAACGGTACGGCGACTCCTGGGCCGACGCGGAGCTCTGCTATCAGATCCGCCGCGTCTCCCGCAAAACCCTGGCGCTCCCGCAAGTAACCGCTCTCTACACGCCAGGTTCGCCATACGCCGAATCCGCCCGCACCATCCTGGCGGCCGATCGCGTGCATGGCGCGGCGGTATTTTTCGCCAAGCACTACGGCTTCGCCAGCGGCCTGCTGTTCCGCATGAAATCGATTTTGAAAGCGCTCTTCACTTTTCGCCTTCCGCTCTTCGCCGCGCTCATCTCGGGAACGAAGATCGACGGATCGCAAACCGCGATTTTGTGAGCTACAGCCGTTCGTACAATTCCGACATTTCCCGCAATCGCCGCGCGATTTCCGGCTTCAGCGCACCCGGCAGACAGCGCCAGCGCCAGTTCCCTCCCAGCGTGGCGGGCTGATTCATACGCGCCTCAGTTCCTAATCCCAACACGTCCTGCATCGGAATCAGGACCGTGTCGGCCACCGAGGCCTCCAGCGCGCGAATGAACGTCCAGTGGATCTCGCGGCCATCGGTGTTCAGGTACCGCATCGCAAAATCGCGCTCGCGCTGGATATCTTCCTCCGAGCGCGTGCTCTCGCCCCGGCCTTCGCTCGACCACCAGCCCACTGTCGTGTCGCAATCGTGCGTGCCGGTGTACGCCGCCACCCCGCGCGGAAAATTGTGCGGGCGGAACGTCGGCGCCTGGGCGTCGTTGCCAAATGCAAATTGCAGCACCGCCATACCGGGAAATCCGAATTCTTCTCGAATGGCCTCCACGGCGGGCGTAATCACTCCCAGGTTTTCCGCCACAAACGGCAGCTCGCCCAGCTCTGTTGCCGCGGCCCGAAATAACGCGCTTCCTGGCCCCTTTACCCAGCGCCCGTTCACCGCCGTTTTCTCCGGCGCCGGAACTTCCCAGTAGGCCTCGAAACCGCGAAAATGATCCAGCCGGATCATATCCACCAGGGCGAAAGTGGCGCGAAACCGATCCAGCCACCAACGGTACCCGTCTTTGGCCAGCGCCTCCCATTGATAAATCGGATTGCCCCAAAGCTGGCCGGTCTCGCTGAAATAATCCGGCGGAACGCCCGACACTACCGTGGGATTGCCCTGCTTGTCGAGATGAAAATAGCGGCGATTGGCCCATACATCGGCGCTGTCGTGCGAGACATAAATAGGCAGGTCCCCCATGATCCGAACGCCCCGCGCGCGAGCATATTCGCGCAGCTCGCGCCATTGTTCAAAAAACACGAACTGCAGGAATTGTTGCGACGCGATGGAGGCAGCCAGTTTCTCCCGCCACTTTGTTAGCGCTTCGGGATCCCGATCGCGCGCACCCGGCTCCCATTCGGTCCAACCCGCGCCCCGATGCTCGGCTTTCAAGGCGGCGAACAGCGAGAAATCGTCCAGCCAATGCCGGTTGGTTTGGCAAAAATCCTCGAACCTCGGTGCAGGCCGCTGCAGGAATCGAGTGGCGGCGGACTGGAGCAGCCGGGTTTTCCACGGCGCCAGAAGTTCAAAATCCACGCGATCGTCTGGAAACTCGGGCGCAGCTTGCACCTCCGATGCCTCCAGCCAGCCCTGTTCCACCAGCCGCTCCAGACCGATCAGCATTGGATTGCCCGCCCACGCCGAATAGCACTGATAGGGCGATTCGCCGTAGCCGGTCGGGCCCAGCGGCAGCACCTGCCAAACCCGTTGCCCGGCCTCAGCCAGGAAATCCGTAAAGTGCCGGGCGTCCAGGCCCAGATCGCCGATGCCGTAGGGCGAAGCCAGGGAAGTGGGGTGCAGAAGAATGCCGCTGGATCGAGGAAATCGCATGTTCTATAGAATCGTCGCGCACTTGCCGATGTTTTGCTTGGCAGCTTGGGAAGCGCCGGCTGTTTCGATGATCATTACACGCACACCCTTGAGGATCTCCATCGGCGGCGGTGGAACGGACCTGCCTTCGTACTATCGACGCTTCGGCGGCTTCGTTATTTCAGCGGCCATCAATAAACATATTTACGTCGGCATCAATGAAACTTTCAGCGGTGGATATTTTCTGAAATATTCGGCGCTGGAGCACGCCGTGGCGCTGGAGGATATCCGCCACCCCCTGATCCGCGAAGCGCTACGCATGCACGACGTGCGTCCGCCCATTGAAGTGGTCAGCATGGCCGATGTTCCCGCCGGCACCGGGCTCGGCTCCTCCGGGGCTTTCACCGTCGGGCTGCTGCGCGCGGTGCATGCTTTCCAGCGCCATTATGTGGACCCGGCCATCGTCGCTGAAGAGGCCTGTAAGATCGAGATCGAAATTTTGCATGAGCCGGTTGGCAAGCAGGATCAATACATCGCGGCTTTTGGAGGCTTGGCCTGCTTTGAGTTTTCCGAGGACGGGCAGGTGAGCGTCGCGCCGCTCAACATCAGCAACAGCACCCTCTATCATCTGGAAGACCGTCTGATGATGTTCTTCACCGGCTACTCCCGCAATGCCTCGGCCGTGTTGGACGACCAAAAAGTCCGGTCCGAACTGGGCGATAGCACGATGCTCGAAAACCTGCACTTTATCAAGCAGCTTGGCCAATGCATCAAGCTGGCGCTCGAGCAGGGCAATCCGCGGCGCTTCGGCGAGCTGATGCATGAGCATTGGATGCACAAGAAAGAACGTTCGCCCGGTACCACCAATGAGGGAATCAACCGCTGGTACGAAATTGGACGCGCGAATGGCGCGGTGGGCGGCAAGCTGGTGGGCGCGGGCGGCGGCGGCTTCCTGCTGTTTTACGCCGACGACCGGGACCGGTTGCGCCGCGCGATGTTGAACGAAGGGCTGCAGGAGTTTCGCTTTAAATTCGATCATGAGGGATCGAAGCTTCTATCCCGTGAGTGACGCTCCTGTCCCGGGAATGAGCCGCGACCGTGAGGTCTGACGAGCCGCGACCGTGAGGGAGCCGGTCCCAGGAGATTCCAACCCATGCAGTGCGTGATTCTGGCCGGCGGCCTGGGAACGCGGATGCGTCCGCTCACCGAAACCTGTCCGAAGACGCTGCTGCCGGTGGCCGGGCGTCCCTTCGCCTGGCATCAGTTGCACTGGCTGGCCGCGCAAGGCATCGGCGAAGTGGTTTACTGCATCGGCCATCATGGCGATATGATCCGGCGTTACTGGTCCGAAGAGCGGTCGCCCGTGCCGTCCATTCGCTACGTGGACGAGGGTGAGCAGCTACGCGGCACCGCCGGAGCATTGCGCCTGGCTAACGAGCAGGGCGCTCTGGACAAGAGCTTCTTCGTCATCTATGGCGATTCGTTCCTGCCGGTGGAATTCGCACCGGTTTGGCGCGCTTTCGAAACCAGCGGCCAGCCCGCACTCATGACCGTTCTGCGCAACGAAGGACGCTGGGATCGCAGCAACGTGATCTACCAGCCCGGCCGCGTGTTGTTATACGACAAATCAGGCGCGCCCGGCATGCAATACATCGATTACGGGCTTTCCTGCTTTCGCCGCGAGGTCTTCGACGGCAAGCTTTTTGAGGAAGACGCCGCCACCGATCTCGCGGCTTTGTTTCATCAGATGAGCCTCCAAAGGCGCCTCGCGGGCTTCGAAGTAAACGAGCGTTTTTACGAAATCGGATCGCCCTCCGGACTTCAAGACTTCGAGCAGTATCTGGAGACTTGCGTAAACCGCTGAATCTGTGCGCCTGCGGATATAGCGCGTGGTCTCCCAGGCTTCCGGAAAATGCTTGAGATTGCCTGTCACGAGATAATCCGCCTGCGATGCATGAGCACATTCGAGCGCGTGAGCACATTGGAGAAAGATGTCGTCATCGGGGTCGGAACAAGCGGACCGTTTCAATGGACTTGACCCAAAGACCCTGTTCACGGATCGCGCGGAGAGTCGCGTCAATGGTTTCCTGGTCGCGCCGAAATCGCGGCCGGCTAATGACTACTTCGTATTCCGCATACACGTCGCCGCTTACGCACATTTGAATTGAACCGCCAAGCGCAAGCACAAACACCTGAGCCGGCAACCCGGAGGCTGCAGAAGGGTGGAAACGAGGATATTGGTGTCGATGACGACCCGGATCATGAACCCGGCTGAGGCCGGGGCTCACGGCGAGTTTTACGCGCGGCGGCGATCTCCGCATCGATCTCGTCCATAGAAAGCCGATCTAAACCGACAGCCTTGGAACTCCCCCAAGAAACGCGTAACCAATCCGGCGCCAAGTCATGTAGCAGCACCTCGGCAGCATACTCTTCGGTCGACAGGCCGCGTGACCGGGCCTTCGCGGCCAAAGCCGCGGTTTGGTCCTCCGGAAGGTTGATGATCAGCGACATCGCGTGTCCTCTTTATTATGCCCGAACACTCTACGCCAAAACGACCCAACGCTCTAGGCTTGCGGCGCCGCTGCGACGATATTGGGCAAACGGTGTTTCAGACATCCGCATCGTCAGACGGCCGGCCTGGATATGTCAGCCATGACGATTAAGCCGCAGATGGCTTGCATGGTTCAGCCCAGACGCACAGATCCACCGAGAGCAGATCCACCGAGAGCAGATCCACCGAGAGCAGATCCACCGAGA
>Ga0181525_10001322_pt1 | contig 21225 bp, 23 predicted proteins | sample PEATcosm2014_Bin_48_FD_121100 | JGI IMG/M metagenome (GOLD analysis project Ga0181525, IMG submission 121100) | Peatland microbial communities from MTU Mesocosm Facility, Houghton, MI, USA - PEATcosm2014_Bin06_10_metaG | ecosystem: Environmental > Terrestrial > Soil > Wetlands > Peat | place...
TATTTCCGCTTCAAGGACAAGAGTGCGCTCTTTCAGGCGATTGCGGAAAGCTTCGCCGAGGATGCCCGCGACGGGCTCAAAAGCGTGTTGCGCGCCAAAGGGCGCCTGGAACCGAACGATCTCGTTCGCCAGTTCGTCCTCGGCACCGCGCGAAATTTCCGCCGTCACAAGGGCCTCTTCCGCGCGATCGTCGAACGTGGGCTGGATCATCCGCAGGCGATGGCCAAGATGTTCGATCTGCGCGACGAATTCGCGGCCGCCTTGCAATCCATGCTCAAGCCGAGCGGCGTGGGGAGCCTTCGCGTCCGCGTGATGACGCAGATGATCTACGGTTTTCTCCTGACGGGCGTCCTCAATCCGAACGCGCCGACCGACATTGCGGACGCGCGCGCCTTGCGCGAACTCGCCGATGCCTGTGTGGCCTACATCTCCCGGGGTGGAGCATGACGCTTTCGATCGATCTGTTCTGGTCGTTCCGCAGTCCCTATTCGTACCTCGCGACGCCGAGACTCGTCGCCATGGCGCGCGACTATGACCTTGCGATCAATGTTCGCCCTGTCTATCCGCTCGCCGTGCGGTCGGGCGCGTTCTTCACCCAGGTCAATCCGCTGTGGATTCCCTATCTGATGCGCGACACGTTTCGGATCGCCGAGATGCAGGGGATGGCCTATCGCTGGCCGCGTCCCGATCCCGTCGTCGTCGATCCGGATACGCGCGCGGCGACGCCCGATCAGCCCTATATCCATCGCCTGACACGACTCGGCTGCGCTGCCGCGGAACAGGGCCGCGGCCTTCCCTTCCTCGACGAAGTCAGCCGCGTGATCTGGTCGGGCGAAACGCCCGGCTGGCACGAAGGCGATCATCTGGCGAAGGCTGCCGAGCGCGCCGGTGTCGATCTGGCCGTTCTCGATACGACGATCGCGCTCCAGCCCGAGAAATACGAAGCGATCATCCAGGCCAATCAGAAGGCTCATCAGGACTCGGGCCATTGGGGCGTGCCGACGATGGTGTTCGAGGGCGAGCCCTTCTTCGGACAGGACCGGCTCGACGTCCTGTTGTGGCGGCTGAAGCAGCACGGCCTGAAATCGCGCGGGGGAAATCAATGAAGCGCCTTGCACTCGTCTTCGGCGTGGTGGTTGCGACACTCGCCGGCGTCGTTCTGTTCGCAGCTTTCTCGCCTTCCTTCGACGAATGGATCTACGCGAACATGGTCACGCGTCTTGCCGGAAGACCGGCGCCCGTTCTCGCGAGGGCGAACGAATTGTCGGTGCTACTTTGCGGCACGGGCACACCGCTTCCCAATCCCGGCCACGCGGGCCCTTGCGCGCTGATCGCGGCCGGCGACGATCTTTATATCGTCGATTCCGGATCGACCTCGACGCGCAATCTGCTGATGTGGCAGGTGCCGCTCGCAAATGTCAAAGGCGTGTTCCTCACGCATTTCCATTCCGATCATATCGCGGAGCTGGGCGAGCTCCGGTTGCAGACCTGGGTCGCGGGGCGGCGCGCGCCGCTCAAAGTCTACGGTCCGCCGGGCGTCGAAGATGTCGTCGAAGGCTTCAATCGCGCCTATTCGCACGACGCCGATTACCGCACGGCGCATCACAGCGAAGCGTTCCTGCCGCGCGAGGACGCCGATCTCGTCGCGGTCATCGTTCCGATGGCGGGTGCGACTGCGCCCGTGCTAGAAACCGGCGGTCTCACCGTGACGGCCATCAAAGTGCGCCATGGCCCTGTCAACCCGGCTTACGGATATCGTTTCGACTACGCGGGACGCAGCGTGACGATCAGCGGCGATACGTCGTTTTATGAACCGCTGGCGGTTGCTGCGCGCGGCAGCGACGTTCTCGTGCACGAGGCACAATCAAATCGGCTCGTCGCCCTGCTGGGTGAGGCCTTCACGGCCGGCGGCCATCCCCGGCAGGCCAAGATCATGCACGACATTCCCTCGTACCATGCGACACCTGTCGAGGCCGCGCGGATCGCCAACGACGCGCATGCGAAACTCCTCGTCTTCACCCATCTCGATCCGCCACTGCCGAACTGGTTCGTCGAGCGCGCGTTTCTCGCGGGCGTGTCGGACGTGCGGCCAAATGGCTGGGCGCTGGGCCGCGACGGCACGCTGATCCGTCTGCCGGGCAACAGCGACACCGTCGAACAGACGACAATCGACTGATCAGCGCCGCGCCTTGAAGAAATTCTTGAGCAGCGCGCCCGCAGCTTCCGCGTCGCCCGCGCGGGACACTTGCGGCCGGTGATGGCAGGTCGGCTGCGCAAAAAAGAGCGGTCCATGGATCACCGCCCCGCCCTTCGGATCCTCCGCGGCAAAGACGACACGTGCGACGCGTGCAAGGCTCGCGGCCGCCGCACACATGGCGCATGGTTCCAGCGTGACGAACAGGCTCGCGCCCACCAGCCGCTCATTCGCCAGCGCCGCAGCCGCTGCCCGCATCACCAATATCTCCGCGTGGGCGGTGGGGTCGCGCCGCTCGAGGATTCGATTGCCGTCGCGGGCCAGGATCCGGCCGTCTGCGGACAGCAAGACAGCGCCGACGGGAACTTCGCCGCGCCCGCCCGCCGCTTCCGCCTCGGCGAGGGCCAGTTCCATGATTTCGTCGTCCGTCATCAAAACCTGTCATGGCGGCCAGCGCAGCGCGAGCCGCCACCCATCGCATACGCCGCGCATAAATCTTTGGATGGACGGCCGGGTCAAGCCCGGCCGTGGCAAGATGCGGGTGTTGCCAGATGAGGCTGCAGGCATTACGCCCTGCGGCGATTGCAACAGAAGTACCGCTTTGACCGAGGACAAATCCGAACCCGGCGACCGCATCGCCAAGATCATTGCCCGCGCCGGCGTCTGCTCGCGCCGCGACGCCGAGAAATTGATCGCCGAGGGCCGCGTCATGATCGATGGCGAAGTGATCAAGACGCCCGCGATCCGCGTCGGCGCCGACCAGGTCGTCTCCGTCGACGGCAAGCCGCTCGACGAGCCGGAAGGCACGCGGCTGTGGCGCTACAACAAACCGCCGGGGCTTGTCACCACGCACAAGGACCCGGAGGGGCGGGCGACGGTTTTCAAGAATCTGCCCAAGACACTGCCGCGCGTCGTGTCGGTCGGGCGGCTCGACGTGAATTCGGAAGGCCTTCTGCTTCTCACCAATGATGGCGCGCTGGCGCGGCGGCTCGAACTTCCCGCGGCCGGCTGGAACCGGAAATATCGCGTGCGCCTGTTCGGGAAGGTGACGCAGAACGAGCTTGAGAAACTCGCGGAAGGAACGGTCATTGACGGCGTGAAATACGGTCCCGTCCTCGCCGATCTCGAACGCACCAAAGGCATGTATTCCTGGGCGCAGGTGTCGCTGAAGGAAGGCAAGAACCGCGAAGTGAAACGGCTGATGGAGAATATGGGCCTGAAGGTCGCGCGCCTCATCCGCGTCCAGTTCGGGCCGTTTCATCTGGGCCAGCTCGGCGAAGGCGAAGTCGAAGAAATCCCCGCCAAGATCTGGCGCGAGCACCTGGGAATGGGACGGAAGAGGCGGCCGCGTCATTAGCGACAGACCACGCGGAGGGCGTCAGTATTTTACACACTGAATACCGGAGGTCTCAGTTGTGCTCTTGGGCGCAAGATAGGAACCTTGTGCTGAGACCTCAAAACCAGTCTTTCGCTCACGTGGAACGGCCTCGATCAACCCGGCGTCCAGCGCTCGTGCGCGCAAATGGCCAGCGGACGCAGCGACGTCGACTTCGAGAAAAGTGGGGGGCGCTGTTCCAACCATTCTGGAGTCGGGAACGCCCCTGAACGCCTCAGCGCTATCAAATCCCGAAATGTGCGTAATCCGGAAGCCGAGAAGCGATAGTGGAACGGCAGGCGCGAAGAGGTAGATACCACTTTCATTGTCGACATATCGGATCAACCGGTTTCTCAACATCGCGTTGACGGCGTGAGCGACTTGAGGTGCGTGCTGGCACCTAATTTGGTCAAGCAGGACCGCGTTGGTCCGATCAACCAGTCTTGATCGTACGGATTCCGTCGGCCGAGCTGTTGCACCGGTGACTACGGCGAGCCCCAAGACAACGATCGCATTCCATCTCTGCATGGGGCCCCTACTTCTTCTTATACAAGCCCCGAAAGCTTCCTTCCTTCCAGAAGATGTCGGAGATGCGCCAGCCTTTCGGCGTTTCGACGAGATCGAGGTGAACGGTATACGGCTTCTTGAAATTGTTGAAGGTGACGGTCGCCTTTGCAGTTGTCGCGGTTTCCGAGTCGACGTGTACGACGATGTTCCTGATGTCCCAATCCTGCGCATCCACGAACGGGTCGCCATCGAGCTCGGGTACGTCACCGCGTTTGGCGGCCGCCGCATCGTCGGCGATGATCAGCGCGGCGAGATCGTCGGAGAAATAGCGATGCACGTCCGACGGCTTGTCGAGGAAAATGCCCTTCCCCGTCGTGCGGTCGTCGCCCATGTAATGCGAATAAATCCCGTGCAGGAACGCCTCCGCCGATTGCGGCGCGGCCGTGGCCGGCATTGCCGATAGCGCAAGCGCTATCCATGCGAGTTTAAAACAACGATGCATTGCTTCCCCCTTCGACGTCCCGTCGCGGGCACTCTACCCGCTCGAGCGAGCGCCCCGCAAACGCCGTTCAGAGAACGCGAACGAGAACGAGAACGAGAACGAGAACGAGAACGAGAAACTCAGCTTTTCGCGTAAGCCGCCTTGCGGCGCGCGAAGCTTTCGGCCGGCCACTCTTTCTCGGTTTGATAGTAGACCTCGAAGGCGCGCACGCCTTCCGGCAACCGGACCCACGGCACTTTCGAGCGCGTGAAGATGTGCACGTCGGGTTCGATCGCGTGCGGTTCGTCGAGCGTCGAGGCGCGAATGAAGCGGACCTGTTGGCGCCCGCCATAGATGCTCCACAACGCCACCAGACAATCGGGACAACGATAGATAATGTGCGGCTTGCCGCTTTCGGTCGGCATCGAAACGGCTTGCGGTTCGCCATTCAAAAGCTCGACGCGATCGGCTTCGATCAGCGCGTTGATCGCGAACGCCCCGCCCGTCTGCTTCTGGCAATCCAGACAATGACAGCAATGCACAAACATCGGCGCCGATGCGAGCCGGTATTGAACGGCACCACACGAACAGGATCCGGTCGTCATGCTTCTTCCCTATCGCTCGATGGGACGACTATAGCGTACACGATTTGTTCCGGCAAGCAGGAATGCTTGAATAACTGGTTTGCGCGCAACGCAAGCATCGCTTTGTTATGGTCGTCCGCTTGAATGCCCGAGGAAACTAGATTGATCGAAGCCTCCTGTCATTGTGGCGCGGTGCGTCTCGAAATCGAGACCGCGCCTGCCGAAGTCACGAATTGCAATTGTTCCATTTGCCGGCGCTACGGCACGTTATGGGCGTATTACTCGCCGAAAGTGGTGAAGCTGAATGGCGGCGCGACCGACATCTACATGTGGGACGATCGCATGATCGAATTCCACCGCTGCAAGAATTGCGGCTGCGTCACCCATTGGGCGCCCGTCGACAAGAAACACGACCGCATGGGCGTGAACGCGCGGATGATGGCGCCGGAGGTCCTTGCGCAAGCGAGGGTGCGATTTCTCGACGGGGCCAACACCGAACGCTATGTCGACGAGTAAGGCCTAAAGCGGCTTTTTAGAATCGAGCGGCCGCGTCTCGACGATCTTCAACTGTGGCACGAACAGCTTCTGCACCTCGGCCTTGTTCGCATAACCGTGCAGTGCGATGCCGATATGTCCGTCGGGCAGGAATTCCAGCGCCGAGGAATCGACGCCATTCTGCTCGAGAAGTTGCCGCTCGTTCCTGAAGAGTTTGGCCAGATCGCCGGTGCCGACGCTCTGACGCTCGGCTTTGCCGATCGATATCTCGAAGCAGTTCGACCCGAACGGAATGAGATAAAAATTCCCGTGCTTGGCTTCGGGCTTGAGCGTCGCGATGACGATCGCCTGCGCCGCGTCGTGGTTCGCGGAATTCGCGAGGCAAATGGATACCAGCCGCGGCGTGACCTGCACGGTGTTGTCGATCTGGTGCATCTTCAATGCCACGCTGGCCTTGTCGCCGAGCGACTGGCTGTAGGTGGCCCAATAGGAATCGAGGTCAACCGCGAGAACGACGTAAAGACCCTTGTCGGCGTGACCGGCAGCAACGGCTTGCGGCGCCGGCGCGAGAAGCGCGAGCCAGACGGCCCGCGCGATGGCTCTCCCCCGCCCCCACCCCATCACACGTGCTGGCCGCCATTGATGTGGAGTTCGGCGCCGGTGACGTAGCTCGATTGATCCGTGCACAGATAGTAGATCGCCTTCGCGACTTCTTCCGGGAGGCCGAGCCGGCGCAACGGGATCGTCTTCACGATCTTGTCGGTCCCGGGTGACAGGATCGCCGTATCGATCTCGCCGGGCGCGATCGCGTTCACGCGCACGCCGAGCGGTCCGAAATCGTCGGCCATCTCGCGGGTGAGCGCCGCCAGCGCCGCCTTCGACGTCGCATAGGCTGCGCCCGCAAACGGATGCACGCGGCTTCCCGCGATCGAGGTGACGTTGACGATGGCGCCCTTAGCCTTCGACAATTCCTCCAGGAGCCCGCGCGCCAGCCATGCGGTCGCGAAAAAATTCACCTCGAAGACGTGACGCCACAGCGCCATGTCGGTCGTCAACGTGTTGAGCCGCTCGCCCTTGGCACCTTTCGGCGAAATGCCCGCATTGTTGACAAGGGCATGGAGTTTTCCGTCGCCCAAGCGCTCGCGCATTTCTCCCACCGCCCGCATCGTGTCGTCGGGATCGGCGAGATCGACCTGGATGTGGTCCTCCGGCCCCGCGGCCCACGGACAATTCTCGGGAAAGGCGTGGCGCGAGCACGTGATGACGCGCCAGCCCGCGCTCGAAAAGCGTTTCACCGTTGCATGCCCGATGCCCCGGCTCGCGCCGGTGAGGATCAGCGTGCGTTTCTCGTCGTTGCTGGTTTGGGTCTTCGCGTCGGCCATGGCGCGACATTAGCCCAGCGAATAGCGAATGGCGAATAGCGAATGGAAACCCCTATTCGCCACTCGCCACTCGCCACTCGCTACTCGCCTCTTACGACTGTGCCAGCGGCTCCGGATTTTCGAGGCCCGCCGGGTCCTGATGGATCATCACTTCCGCATTCGGAAAGATCGCGCGGATTTCGGCCTCGACCTCGTCGCTCACTTCGTGCGCGCGCGACAGGCTGAGCGCCGGATCGAGTTCGATATGCATTTGAATGAACGTCGAGATGCCGGCCGCGCGCGTCCTCAGATCATGGAGATTGCGGACGTCGCGATGTCCCAAGACGATGGTTTTGATCCGCGCGCGCTCGTCGTCGGGAAGCTCGCGATCCATCAGCTGATCGTAGCTCTGACGGAACACGTTGAGCGAGCTCAGCGCGAGAATGCCCGCGACGATGATGCCGACAATGGGATCGGCCAGCAGAAGCCCGAATTGCGTGGACAGAACGATGCCCGCAACGACGCCGAGATTGGTGAGAAGATCGCCGAGATAATGGATCGAATCCGCGCCGATGGCGGGCGAGCCGGTGCGCGCGACGGTGATGCGCTGGAGGACGACGAGCGCCGTCACGGCAACGATCGAAATCGCCATCACGGCAAGTCCGACGCCGCCATGTGTGACCGGCTGCGGAGAAAAGAGCCGGTTCACGGATTCGACCACGAGAAACAGCGCCGAGCCCGCGATGAAGGCGCCCTGCGCCAGCCCCGCCAGCGGCTCTGCTTTTCCATGGCCGAAGCGATGCTCGCGATCGGCCGGCGTCAGCGCGTGCCCCACGGCGACGAGGTTGATCGTGGAGCCGATGAGGTCGAGACCGGAATCGGCGAGCGACGCCATCATCGCGATCGAACCGGTGACCACATAGGCCACGGCTTTCAGGAGAATGAGACAGGCTGCGACGCCGACGGCCGCCCACGCGGCGCGCCGCATCCAGGCGCCTTGATGTTCGAGATGAAGCGCGGCATCGCTCACGGAAAGAGCCTCTCCGTACGCCACGGCGCGTCGGCGGCGCGTCGGCGATAGACGAGCCGGTCGTGCAGACGAAACGGCCGGTCGCGCCAGAACTCGATCTCGAGCGGCGTAACCCGGAAGCCGGACCAGTAAGGCGGCCGCGGCACCGTCGTCAGCGCGTATTTGACGGCATATTTCGCGATCTCGCGCTCGAAGACGAAGCGCCCTTCCATCGGCCGCGATTGCGGCGAGGCCCAGGCGCCGATCTGGCTGTCTTTCGCGCGCGTTGCAAAATAGGCGTCCGCTTCCGCATCGCTCACCGGCGCCGCGGGACCGCGCACGCGCACCTGCTTCCTCACTGTCTTCCAGTGGAAGCAGAGCGCCGCATAGGGGTGCGCCAGAAGCTCGCGGCCCTTGGCGCTTTCGAAATTCGTATAGAAGACGAAGCCGCGCGCGTTCGCCTCTTTCAGGAGAACCATGCGCACGTCGGGATGGCCGTTGTCGTCGACGCTCGCGATCGACATCGCGTTGGCTTCGTTGGGCTCGGTCTTCTTGGCCTCTTCCATCCATTCGCCGAACAGCGCCAAGGGATCGTCCTTGGGCGCGATGCCGCCGCCGTCCACCGGTCCACCGATTTCGCTCATGTCTGCCGCTTAGCATTTTTTGGCGGGGCCTCGCCACGTTCGCAGCAAAACTGACCTTGAGACGCATTCGCCATTAGCGCCGCGCGTTCCCGCTTCCTATATTGGTCCCGGCCCTGCGACTCGGGACAGGAGACGCGGGCAGGAGAGACTATGCGTGATCCCTATTCCGTACTGGGCGTGGCGAAATCGGCGAGCGAAGCCGAGATCAAGAAGGCGTTTCGCGCGCTCGCAAAGAAACACCACCCCGACACCAAGGGCGGCGACGAATCCGCCCAGAAGAAGTTTCAGGAGATCAGCGCCGCCTACGACATTCTGGGCGACAAGGAGAAGCGCGCGAAGTTCGACCGGGGCGAAATCGATGCCAACGGCAACCCGCGTTACGACGCGCAAGGCTTCGAGGGTTCGCCGTTTGGGCGAGGCGGCGGTGGCGGGCCCCAAGGCTCGCGGGATTTCCATTTCACCTGGCAGAACAACCAGGGCGAGACGGCCGAAGGCTTCCGCGCCGAGGATATTTTCTCCGACCTGTTCGGCGGCGGTGGTGGGCGGCGGCGCACCCAGGCGCGCAAGGGCGAGGATTTCGACCTCGCGATCACCGTCAGCTTCAGCGAGGCGGCCCTCGGCGCCACGCGCCGGGTCACCCTGCCGGACGGCCGAGACCTCGATGTCCGCATCCCCACAGGGCTCAGAGACGGCCAGCAGATCCGCCTGAAGGGCCAGGGCGGCCCCGGCGCCAATGGCGGACCGTCAGGCGATATCCTACTTACGGTCTCCGTCGCATCGCATCCTTATTTCGTGCGCGACGGCAATGATTTGCGGCTCGATCTGCCGGTCACGCTCCAGGAGGCCGTGCTTGGCGGCAAGGTGACCGTGCCGACGCTGACGGGCCAGGTGGCACTCACGGTTCCGCCAAACTCCAGCAGCGGGGCGGTTCTGCGGCTCAAGGGCAAAGGAATCCCGGCCCGCGGCTCGTCCGCCGGCGGAGAGGGAGCTGGCGACCTCTATGTGCGGCTCGTGGTGGCCCTGCCCGACAAGCCGGACCCGGCCCTGCGGGATTTCGTCTCTGCGTGGAAGACCGAATATGATCCCAGGGCCAAGTTGAAATAAACGCCAATCTGACGGCGCCGTCACTCAATCAATCTTTGCCCGCAGATGATGTTCGTCATCGGAGTCCTTGATTTCTTTAAGAAAGCCCCTTAGCCGGAGCGGGCACAGCACGTCTGCTCCAGGAGCACTCCATGTCAAAAAGCGGCCTCATGAAGGGCAAGCGCGGCCTCATCATGGGCGTGGCCAACGATCGCTCCATCGCCTGGGGCATCGCGAGCGCGCTTCACGAAGCGGGCGCGGAGCTCGCGTTTACCTATCAGGGCGACACCTTCAAGAAGCGCGTGTCGCCGCTCGTCCAGCCGCTCAACCCGGCAGCCCTGATCGATTGCGACGTCGCCCAGCAGGGCTCGATCGACGCGGCCTTCGACGCGCTCAAGCAGAAATGGGACAGCCTCGATTTCGACGTCCACGCCATTGCCTTCTCCGACCGCGAGCAGCTCAAGGGCCGCTATGTGGACACGACGCAGGAGAACTTCGCGATGACGATGAACATCTCCTGCTATTCCTTCACCGCCATAGCCCAGCGCGCCGAGAAGATGATGACGAATGGCGGCAGCATGGTCACGCTCAGCTATTACGGCGCCGAGAAGGTGATGCCGCACTACAATGTCATGGGCGTGGCCAAGGCGGCGCTCGAGGCGAGCGTGCGTTATCTCGCCGAGGATCTCGGCAAGAAGGCGATTCGCGTCAACGCGATTTCGGCCGGCCCGATCAAGACGCTGGCCGCCGCCGGCGTCGGCGACTTCCGCTACATCCTCAAATGGAACGAGTACAACTCGCCGCTCCGGCGCTGCGTGACCATCGGAGAAGTCGGCGATACGGCATTGTTCCTGCTGTCTGATCTCGGCCGTGCGATCACCGGCGAAAACCTGCACGTCGATGCGGGCTACCACATCGTCGGCATGAAAGCGGAAGACGCGCCGGATATCGCCGTCAACAAACCCGATGCCTAGCCTTGGCGCCGGGCTGACGCTTTATTTTTGCCGCCACGGCGAAACGGAAGCCAATGTTCAGCGGCGTATGCAGGGCCGCACCCGCGACACGGCGCTGACGATGTTGGGCCGCGAGCAGGCGTGCGCGATCGCCCGCGTTCTGAAGCGCAGCGAGACCGACCCGGCGCGATTGAGCTTCGTCGCAAGCCCCCTCATGCGCGCGCGGACGACGATGGAGATCATCCTCGGAGAACTCGCCCTTCCCACGGACAACTACACGCGGGACGACCGCCTGATCGAAATCAATCTCGGCGAATGGGAAGGCCTGACCAATGCGGAGGCGCGCGCCCGCGATCCCGAGACTTTCGATCGCCGCGCCGCCGATCGCTGGAACATCCGCATCCCTGGCGGCGAGAGCTACGCCGATGTCGCGGCGCGCGCCGAAAGTTGGATAGACAGCCTCGAGGCTGACACCTTCGCCGTCTCGCATGGCGGCTTCACACGGGTTCTGCGCGGGCTCTTCCTTGGCTTGAACGCACAGCAGATATCCGATCTCGACGAACCGCAGGGCGTTCTCTTTCGTATCCGCGGCAGCGTGGTTGAAAGGCTCGAAGCAGCATGACTGGGACCGATTTCCGCGCGTTGACGCTTTACGTCCTGCGTCACGGCGAATGCGAGCACAATGTCGAGGGGCGCGTCGCCTCGCAGGATGATTCGCCCCTGACCGCGAATGGCCGCGAACAGGCACGCACCAATGGCCGCCTCCTGAAGGAATTGGCAGGCGATCTTTCGCGCTTCGACTTCTTTGCGAGCTCGCTTCATCGAACCTGCGCCACGATGGAGCTCACGCGTGAGGCGGCCGGCCTTCCGCCGACGGGCTATCGCGCCGACCATCGTCTGATGGAGATGAATTGCGGCGACCAAATCTGGATGCGCTGGAAGGATATCCCCGAGAAAGATCACGCGCTCTATCAAGCCGATCCGTGGCATCTGGCGCGACCGGGCGGAGAAAACCAGGCGATGGTCCACGAGCGCGTCGGCCGCTTCCTGGAAACGCTCACGCGGGACTCGGTCATCGTGACCCATCAGATCCCGGTACGCCTCATCCGCGCGCACTATCTGGGCCTTACGCAAAAAGACGCCGTGCGCTACGAACAGCCTCACGCCGGAATCATGCGATTGTCTGCCGGCACGGAAGCCTATTTCGGCGAGTGACTTCAGGATTGTGATCGGGCGATGTCCTTCAACACCTTCGGCCATCTGTTTCGCGTGACGACCTTTGGCGAGAGCCATGGACCGGCGCTTGGCTGCGTCGTGGACGGCTGTCCGCCCGGCATCCCACTCACCGAAGCGGACATCCAGGGCGATCTCGACCGCCGCCGTCCGGGCCAATCGAAATTCGTCAGCCAGCGCAAAGAACCGGATCAGGTGCGCATTCTTTCCGGCGTCTTCCAGGACGAGCGCATGAAGGCGCAGGTGACGACCGGCACGCCGATCGCGCTTCTGATCGAGAACGTCGACGCGCGCTCGAAGGACTACAACGACATCCGCGACAAATTTCGTCCCGGCCACGCCGATTACACCTATTGGGCGAAATACGGCGTGCGCGACTACAAGGGCGGCGGACGGCAATCGGCGCGCGAAACGGCGTCGCGTGTGGCGGCGGGCGCGATCGCGCGGAAAATCCTTGGCGACCTCTTCGGCAAAGTCTCCGTGCGCGGCGCGCTGGTGGCGATGGGCACCGAGACGATCGATCGCAAGCGCTGGAATTGGGACGAAGTCGCGCGCAACCCCTTCTTCTGTCCGGACCCGAAAGCCGTCGCTCCGTGGACGGCGTATATCGAGGCGCTACGCAAGAAGGGTTCGTCCTGCGGCGCCCTGATCGAGGTCGTGGCCGACGGGATACCTGCAGGTTTGGGTGCGCCCATCTACGGCAAGCTCGACGCGGATCTCGCGGGCGCGCTGATGAGCATCAACGCCGTCAAAGGCGTGGAGATCGGCGACGGCTTCGCGAGCGTTGCGCTATCGGGTGAAGAAAACGCCGACGAGATGCGCAAGGGCCGCGGCAGGAAGCCGAAATTCCTCTCCAATCATGCCGGCGGCATCCTGGGCGGCATATGGAGCGGCCAACCGATCGTCGCGCGCTTCGTGGTCAAGCCCACGTCCTCGATCCTTACGCCCCGCAAAACCGTCGATATCGACGGCGACGAAACCGAGATCGTCACCAAGGGCCGCCACGACCCCTGTGTGGGCATCCGCGCCGTTCCCGTCGGCGAAGCGATGATGGCCTGCGTGCTCGCCGATCACGCGCTCCGGCACCGCGGGCAGATGGGCGATTTCCCGAAGTAGCAGACGTGATCTCTAGGCCGCGTATTGGGCGATCCCGTTTCCCAGCGACCAGTTTTCCTTTTTCACGTCGACGAGATTGATGAATACGTCTTCGCGGCGAAGGCCAAGCGCGGCGTTAAGCCCGTCGGCGATCGCCTTATAAAGTCCCTGCTTCTGGGCGATGCTGCGCCCCTCGTTGAGCGTGATCTGGATCACGATCACGTCCTTCGATCGCGCGATGCCGAGATAGTTCGGATCGATGAAGAAATTTTCGGGGTCGCGCTCGGTGATGACGTGAAAGCGATCGCCTTGCGGTATGTTGATCGTCTTGAGCATCGCATCATAGATGACTTCGCTTATCTTCTGGCGGTATTCGGCGTTCTTGCCTTTGAGAAGATCGATCCGAACGAACGGCATGCTGTCCTCCTTGCTTCGCGCAAATACACGATGAGAACGTCGTCACTGGCTTGTACAATTCAAGCGTCCCGCGAACAAAACACGGCGCAAGGGTTTCATGGCTTTGCCGTCATGGCGAACGACCCCTTCAGCACATTGTTGCTGCGATCGGCGTCGGGGATAACGCCATCGGGGTCGACGGTGACGGACGCGATCGGTTTGCCCTCCTCCACCGTGATGTCGACCGCAGCCTTGGCGATCCAGGCTTCGGCGGGCAACTGAAGCCGCGTTTTCGTGCCGTCCGTGAAAACGATCTCGACTGTCGCCGGCATCACGAGCTTGTCCAGGCTGGTGATGGTGACGGTCGCGCCTTTCGCAGGATCGCCGTCCGTGTAGACAACGGCTGTCGCCGCCAGGTCGATATTCCAGTTGTTCATGAACCAGCCACGCCAGAACCAGGACAGATCCTCGCCGCCCGCGCTGTTCATGGCGCGAAAGAAATCCGACGGCGACGGATGCTTGTAGGACCAGTCGCGGATGTATTTGCGGAACGCGAAATCGAAGCGCTCCGGCCCCAATATCTGTTCGCGCAGGAGCTGGAGGCCCAGCGCCGCTTTGAAATAGCTGACCGGGTGGCTGTATTGGAATGTGATCTGGTCGGCGCGCGAAAGAATGATGGGCGCTGCGGGGTCCTTCAGCAGCTTTTCGATCTCCTCGACCGGATTGCCGCCGCCCGGTGCGAATTCGGGATCGCGCTTCGGCGCGAATTCGCCGTGATTGAAGTCGTTCGACTCGTAGATATCGATGAAAGTGTTGAAGCCCTCGTCCATCCAGGCATCGCGCCGTTCGTTGGAGCCGACGACCATGGGAAACCAGGTATGTCCGATCTCGTGCGCCGTGTAGACGAACAACTTGCTCCCTTTGTCGTTCATGTCGTCGAACACGATGGCGGGATATTCCATCGCGCCCACAGGGCCCGCAACCGCCACCGCGTTGGGCCACGGATAGGACATCCAGCGCCGCGAGAAATTCTCCGCCGAATCTTTCACATATTCGGTCGAGCGGCCCCAGTCGGCAGGACCGGCGCTCTCGACAGGATAGAACGACATCGCCATCGCATGGCGTCCGCCCGGCAGATTGATCCGCGCTGCGTCCCAGACAAAGGCGCGCGAAGCTGCGAACGCGACATCGCGTGAATTCTTCATTTTGAAATGCCAAGTCAACTCGCCCGCATGTTTGGGGCGCGTCGCGGGATTGGTCACCTCTTCCGGCGTGCGGATCATGATCGTCTTGTCGGACCAGGCCGCCGCGTCGAGGCGCGCGCGCTCCATAGCCGTCAGCACCTCTTTGGGATTCTGCAATTCGCCGGAGCCCGCCACCAGCATGTCCGCCGGCACCGTGACCGAGTAATCGAAGTCGCCATATTCGAGATAGAACTCGTTGCCGAGATAAGGAAGCGTATCCCACCCGCGCATATCGTCGAATACGGCCATGCGCGGATACCATTGCGCGATGTCGAAGATCTCGCCGTTCTTCGAAGGCGCCCATGCCGTGCGCCCGCCGAACACGCCCGGCACCGTGTAGTGATAGGCGATACGGAGCTTGATGCGCGTATGCGGCTTCAGGCCGGCGGCAAGCCGGATCTGGAGGCGCGTGTCGCTGACAAGGGTGTCGGCTTTTGTCCAGCGTCCTCCGATCCCGATCTCCACGGCGTCGAGCTGATAGCCCTCGGTGTGCGCCTTGCGCGGATCGATGTGAAGCATCTTGGCGATAAGTCCCGGCAGGTTCAGTGCATAGGACGAGCGTGAGCCTTCGCGATAGATGTTCTGGTCGAGCTGGAGCCAGAGGCAGTCGAGCGTCGACGGGCTGTTGTTCGTGTAGGTAATGATCTCCGTTCCGGACAACAGCTTCGCGGACGGATCGAGGCGGGCATGGATCTCGTAATCGGCCCTGTTCTGCCAATAGCCGGGTCCCGGCGTGCCGTCGGCCGACCGGTAACTGTTGACGGGCTCGGGTAGCGTGAGCGGCGCGAAGGTCTCAGCCGGATCGTAGCGTCCGGCGGGCGCTGCCGAGGCACCCGTAGCGGCGCTCCATGCAAAGACCATTGCGGCCGCGAGCGGGCCGATGAGATGACGGATCATGTGAGGGATACCGGTTGTCGCGTTTCTTGCCCGGTTGCAGCATGGCCGAATTGCTCCGGCCGGCGCGAGTCCTATTCGCCCGGGAGCGATGCGCCTGCGTCAATTGGGGCACGCTTGGCTCGCCCGGTAGCACAGCGCGGTGACACGCTTGTGCCCGGCGCGACGCGGCCCCTATCTTGACCCCATGCCGTACAAGCAATCCATCGCCACCCACACCTACCGCTTCGACGATCTGAAGACGCTTCTGGCGAAGGCGACGCCTTTGCGATCGGGCGATGCGCTGGCGGGAATTGCAGCGGAGAGCGCCGAGGAGCGCGTGGCGGCGCGGCTGTGCCTCGCGGATATGCCGCTGAAGGCGCTGAAGACCGACGCCCTCGTCCCTTACGAAGCCGACGATGTCACGCGGCTCATTCTCGATACGCATGACGCAGACGCGTTCGCGCCCCTATCGCATCTGACCGTCGGTGAGTTCCGCGAATGGCTGCTGAGCGATGCGGCGACAGGCGAAACGCTCGCGCGCCTCGCGCCGGGCCTCACGCCGGAAATGGTCGCAAGCGTCAGCAAAATCATGCGCAATCAGGACCTGATCGCGGTCGCGCGCAAGGTGCGCGTCGTCACGCGGTTTCGCAATACGATCGGACTTCCGGGCACCCTGTCGGTGCGGTTGCAGCCGAACCATCCGACCGACGATCTCGCCGGCATATCGGCCTCTATCGTGGACGGGCTTCTCTATGGCTGCGGGGATGCCGTCATCGGCATCAACCCCGTCTCCGACAATCTCTCGGCGCTGGGCGAATTGTTGCGGATGCTCGATGCCCTGATCGCGCGCTATGAAATCCCGACGCAGGCCTGTGTGCTGACGCATGTGTCGAACACAATCGAACTGATCGGACGCGGGGTCCCGGTGGATCTCGTCTTCCAGTCGATTGCAGGCACGCAGGCGGCCAACGCATCGTTCGGCGTGACGCTTCCCCTTCTCGCTGAGGCGCGCGAGGCCGCACTTTCGCTCCACCGCGGCACGCTGGGCGACAACCTGATGTATTTCGAGACGGGACAGGGCTCGGCGCTCTCGGCGGGCGCCCATCACGGCGTCGATCAGCAGACCTTGGAAGCGCGGGCCTACGCGGTCGCCCGCGCCTATCGCCCGCTTCTCGTCAACACGGTCGTGGGATTCATCGGTCCCGAATATCTCTATGACGGCAAACAGATCATCCGCGCCGGCCTCGAGGATCATTTCTGCGGCAAGCTGCTCGGCCTGCCGCTTGGCTGCGACGTCTGTTACACCAATCATGCGGAAGCCGATCAGGACGACATGGATGTGCTTCTGACATTGCTCGCGAATGCGGGCGTGACCTTCGTGATGGGCGTTCCGGGCGCGGACGATGTGATGCTGAACTACCAGTCCACCTCTTTCCACGATGCGCTCTATGTGCGCGAGCTTCTGGGATTGAAGCCCGCACCGGAATTCGAAGCGTGGCTTCAGCGCGTGGGCATTCACGGCGCGGGCGGCAAGCTCCTGCCCGTCGCGCCGTCCCATCCGCTTCTGGCGGGCCGATGAGCAATTTCCTCACCCGCGACCCCTGGGAGAATTTGCGGCGATTGACGCCCGCGCCGATCGCACTCGGCCGCGCGGGCGCGGGCTTGCCGACCAAAGACGTGCTGGATTTCTCGCTTCGCCATGCCCGTGCGCATGATGCGGTGCTGGCGGGGTTGGAGGTGGATGCCGTCGACGATACGTTGCGCGCGCAGGGCTTCGAGACCGTCCGTGTACGGAGCGCGGCACCCGACCGCGGCGCCTATCTGCGCCGGCCCGATCTCGGACGAAGGCTTCATCCCGACGATGCGGCGCTCCTGAAGCAACGCGCCGGTGTTGCGGACATCGCGATCATTGTTGCCGACGGCCTCTCGAGCGCCGCCATCCATGCGCATGCCGCGGCGTTTCTCCACGCCGCCAAGCCGCACCTCGCGCGGAACGGCTTTCGGGTCGCACCGGTCGCGATCGCCACGCAAGCCCGGGTCGCACTCGGCGATGAGATCGGGAACCTGTTGCGCGCGCGGCTTGCGATTGTGTTGATCGGCGAACGCCCTGGCCTTTCCTCACCGGATAGCCTGGGTGTCTATCTCACTTACGATCCGCAGATCGGCCGCACCGATGCGGAGCGCAACTGCATCTCCAACATCCGCGCCGCGGGGCTCGATTATCAGACGGCCGCGCATCGGGTGTTCTGGCTCGTGGAAGAAAGCCTGCGGCTCGGCAAGACGGGCGTGGCGCTCAAGGACATGAGCGATCTGACTGCGCTTGGGAGCTCCCGATTTCTGTGAACGAACGGCGTCCAAACGTAGCCTAACTGTTCGCCTTCACAGATGCATCGCGCGGGTGCAGACTCTGCCCTCGCTCTTTGACATTAAATACTTTTTCTCACTGTCTCACCGTCTCCTGTGAACCTTTTTCTGGTGCTCAAAATATGCACCGTACACGGACGGATTTTCCCCTGCGCGGCCCTGTTTTTCGCCTCGTTTTTTTGGGTGGAATCGCAGAAACGCCGGTGGCGCCTCGCTCAAACGCACGCGGTCGCGGGGCGCGATTTTTCTGCACCCTGTTATTGACCCTGATAGCAGGGGCGCGGCGGATACGATACTTCCGTGTACGGCCTGATTACCGCCACCGCGGCAGCGATGTCTGCGCGTCCGCCCCAATCCACAATTGCGGCTCGGATGGCGGCGTCATGTGTTCCTTCTTCTCGCGCGCGGCGACGCAAACCTGTACGGCGCGCCCCAGGCCCGGAAAGTCCGACGACCCCGGCAGGCTCTCGAGCACGCATTGGTCGAAGAAGGTGTAGTAGTTGCTGCTGCCGCAGCCGAACGATGTGCGGTCGCGCCGCGCCGCCGTCAGGATCATGCGATTGGGGGCCTGGAGCGCCGGCACGAACACGCCGGAAAAGCACGCCGAGATGATCACCACCGTCGGGCGGGTGCTGCAGGTGTTGTCGAGCATCGTCGCAAGCGAACTCGGCGCGTATGTCGTGTCGCCCATGACGATGCCGTCGGGCGAGCCATGCGACGTGAAGTAAATGAAACAACCGGTGTTGGTGCGGTTGGACAGGTCCCAAAGCGACGTCGCGATGGAGTGTGCGTCGGACTGAAGCGGGTGCGTTTGCGGATAGTTGCCGGGACGGACCGAGAATTGCTGCACATCGTCCGGGGAGAACCCCATCTGCACGAGGTCGTTGGAGAGATCCCGCCGCGCATTGTCGAACGCTTCGCTCGGGCTGCCGTCATGCGCATGCCAGTCGCCCGCCACGACGATCGCCGCCCAATCCGAGAAGAGGCCGGCAGCTGCCGCTTGCGAGACGCACAGCGTCAATGCCGCGGCCGCCAAAATGCTTCTGAGAAACGCCTTCACCATCGCCCGACCCCCGTCTGCGTCGCAATTCTAGTGCGAGCGGAGCGGCCATGCCAATGCCCCGCAGCAGCGCCCTACTGCGCCAGAAAGTCCACGATGAACTTCGTCGTGACCTCCGGGTTTTCATCCATGATCCAGTGACCGGAATTGGGCACGATGCCCATCGTGACGTTCTGGGCCACGAAGCGCAGTTCGCCCGCCTCTCCCGCGCCGAAGGATTTCTCTCCGCCCAGCGCCAGCACGGGCATGTTCAGCTTGCCGACCTTGGCAAGCAGCGCCTTGTTGTCGACGGCGTCCTGATTGAAGGCGCCGAACTGCTCGAAGGCGTCGTGCATGGCGTGCGGCCGCGCGTAGAGTTTGGCGTAGTGCTGCCTCGTCGCCTCGTCGATCTTCTTCGGGTCGGCCGACAATTCGTCGTAGAAGCGGTCGAGATAGATGCGCTCGCGCCCGGCCACCAGGCGTTCTTCGTCGGGACCGCGGAAGTTGAAGTGCCAGAGAAGCGGGCCCTGCTTGATCGTGTCCCAATTGCCGATCCCGGGGATCGGCGCGTCGATGATGACCCAGCGCGTGATGCGTTCGGGATATAGGGCGGCAAGCGCATATCCCACCATGTCGCCGATATCATGGGTGACGAGATCCGCCTTCTGGATTTTCAGATAATCCATCACGCCTACGATATCGAGCACCTGGTTCTTCTTCGTGTAACCGGTATCGGGATGCGCCGAGAGGCCCATGCCGCGCAGGTCCGGAACGATGACGGTGTGATCCTTGGCGAGAACGGCTGCAGCCGGAGCCCACATATCGCCGGTGTCGCCAAAACCGTGAAGCATGATGACGGCCGGGCCGTGCCCGCCGACGCGCACATAGAGCGTCGTGCCGTTCGTCGCGATGTGCGAAGCATGGAACGAGCGCGGAAACGGCGTGACGTGTGCGGCGGCAGGCCACGCAAGGCACAGAACAGCCAGAACCAGAGCAGCAAGACGAGACATTGTTTCCCCCGAGATAATGCCCGCGCGGATGCGCGACGATTCGGATACTGATCCTTTCGGCGCGCTTCGGATAGGCGATAAGGGAATCTTCCTGCGCTTCGAGCCTGGCGTTACCGCCATCGCGGCAGCGATGTCCGCGCATTGGCGCCGACCCACAATTGCGGATGCGAGGCGGGCGCGACACCCTCCCTCTTTTCGCGGGCGGCGACACAACGCTGCACCGCCTGTCCGAGGCTAGGGAAATCGGACGATGCAGGGAACGTCTCGATCACGCATTGATCGAAATAGGGATAGCGGTCCGCCTGGCCGCAGCCGAACGAGGTGCGATCGCGGCGCGCGGCCGTCAGGATCATCCGGTTGGCCCCCTTCAGCGGCGGCAGCATCACACCGGAAAAGCAGGCAGACAGAATGACGACGGTGGGGCGCGTTTCGCAGGCGCGGTCGACAACGTCTGCCAGCGCCTGCGGCGGCACGACATAGTCGCCGACCACCAGCCCGTCGGGTTCTCCATGCGAACTGAAATAGACGAGGCAGCCGCCATGCGTCTTGTGCGCGAGCTTTGTCAGCGTGTTGGCGATCCTGTTCGGCTCCGAAAGGAGGACGTGCTCGCGGCGATATTCCCGCGGCCGCGTCGAGAATTCGGCGAGGTTCGACGGCGCAAATCCGACCTTCAAAAGATCGTTCGAAACATCGCGCCGCGCATTGTCGAAGCCTTCGGTCGAAGCGCCGTCCGAATCTTCGTGATCCCCCGCGACGACGATCGCCGCCCAGTCGGCGAATGGACTGGCGGCCGCAGCGCACGCTGCATTGACGATCAAGACACAGGCGAAAAGAAGCGCAACGAAGAGCGCCCCGCGTCTAGCCATTTTTGCGACGGCGCAACGCGGGCTTGGAGAAGGTCGAGACCTTGGTCAGATACGCGAAATCGGCGCCCTGCATCGTGAGACCTGCGGGTTCGAACAGCGCCTTCAAATCGCTTTTGGCGAAGCCGGCATAGTAAGGCTCGTGCAGAAGGCGCGGAAACGCTTCGATCAGCCCATCAAATTCCGGAAGGTCGCCATACTGGATCGTGTCGGCCAGCACGAAGAGCCCGCCAGGCTTCAGGACGCGGCCAATCTCGCGCGCCGCGGCGGCGCGGATTTTCGGCGGCAATTCGTGGAACAGATAGATGCTGATCGCGACATCGACGCTCGCATCCGGCAACGGAATCGATTCCGCAGCGCCGAGCAAAAACTCCGCATCCTGATGGCGCGAAAGCGAGGCGCGCGCGCGCGCCAGATAA
>Ga0181525_10001323_pt1 | contig 21218 bp, 22 predicted proteins | sample PEATcosm2014_Bin_48_FD_121100 | JGI IMG/M metagenome (GOLD analysis project Ga0181525, IMG submission 121100) | Peatland microbial communities from MTU Mesocosm Facility, Houghton, MI, USA - PEATcosm2014_Bin06_10_metaG | ecosystem: Environmental > Terrestrial > Soil > Wetlands > Peat | place...
CACCACGAACAGCAGCGCCACCAGGGCGGCGAGCGGCACCCTGGGCAGGGCCATGATCAGCACGAGCCCACAGCGCAGCACGTCGCAGACGATCATCACCCGGCGGCGCGGGTACCTGTCGGCCAGCCAGGACAGCGTCAGCCCGCCGACGAACGTCGGCACGATGCTGACCACGAAGGTGATGGCGGCGAGCAGCGCCGACCTGGTCTTGTCGTAGACGAGGATGGTGAGCGCGACCCTGGCCAGCTGATCGCCGACCACGGACAGCAGTTGCGCCAGCCACAATGCGCGAAACTCCCCGACCGCGAATACGTCGCGGAACGAGGTCTTCGCGGCCTGCTCGGTTATGCCCCCCCGGGCCACCGCGTGTCTCGCTATGTTGTCCTCCGGCTCAGCGCCATGCTGCGGTCATCGGTAGTCACATCCTGACCGACAGTTGCCCCCTCTAGCAACAGACCAGGTCCAAGCGGCGACATCGGGTCATTATCGAACTTATCATCCGCGCAGCACGGCACCCACCCGGCGCTGAGCCTCTGCCACGGCCGCGTCCCTGGCCGCTGTCGTCTCCGCCGAGGTAAGCGTCCGGTCGGGGGCCCGGAAGCGCAGCGCGTAGGCCAGCGACTTGCGCGCCTCGCCGATCTGGGCGCCGGTGTAGACGTCGAAGAGCCGCAGGCTTTCCAGCAGGTCGCCGGCTCCCGCCACGAGGGCAGCCTCGACCGCGGCGGCGGGCACCGCCGCGTCCACCACGAGCGCGACGTCCTGCGTCGCCAGCGGATAGCCCGACAGCTGTGGCGCCACCGCGGCGCCGATGGTCTCGGCCGCAGCGAACACGACCGACAGGTCGAGTTCCATTGCACAGGTCCGGTCCGGCAGCCCGAACGCCTTGGTGACCCGCGGGTGTAGCTCCCCCGCGTGCCCGGCGAGCCACTCCCTGGACTGGCCGTCGACCTCGGGGAGCACGTAGATCGCCGCGCAGCGCCCGGGGTGCCAGGGCGCGTAATGGTCGGCGCGCACGTCGAGCGGTACCCGGCAGATCCGGCCGACCGCGCGCGCCGCCTCGATCGCGTCGGTCCAGGACGCCACGCGTCCCGGGCCCCGCCAGCCGTCAAGCTCGCGCTCCCCGGCGAGCACGGCGGCCACCCGCAGCGGCTGGTCCGGCAGCGCGGCCTCGAGGCTGGCGAGCTCGGCCACGGTCGGGCCGCGGTCCACGGCCAGGATGGGCGCCGACGCGGCGGCACCCGGCCGCGGCCTGAAGACCAGCCCGGTCTCGAACAGCGCAAGGTCACCGAACCCGCGTCCGATGTTCCAGGCGAGCACGCGCAGCAAGCCGGGCAGCAGCGTTGTGCGCAGCAGCGGGTCATCCTCGCTCAGCGGGTTGGCCACCACCACCGCCGGCCGGCGCATGTCCTCCGGCGGCAGGCCGAGCAGGTCGGCGTCCGACGGCGAGCCGAACGGCGAGGACAGCACCTCCACGAACCCCGACTCGGCCAGCGTGCGGCCAAGCGAACGGCGCAGCCGCTGCCGTGCGGTCAGCCCGCGGCCGGCCAGCGCGCGGGGCATCCGGGCCGGCACGTTCTCGTACCCCTCCAGCCTGATCACCTCGTCGGCCAGGTCGGCCGGGTCGGTGAGGTCGGGGCGCCAGGACGGGGGCGTGACCTCGAGCACGAACACGTTCTGGGTGCCAGCGGGCTGGGTCTGCTGTGCCTCAGAGGGTTCGGGGCGCCGGGGGACGGCCGCGCGCTCGGACCCGGGTTCGGCCCGCCACGGGGCAATCGTCGGCGGGGCCGCGCGGGTCGACCGCACGGAGCAGCCCACCTCCTTCAGCCGGCGCATCACGACGTCCCGCCCGTAGATCACGCCCGCGACCCGGTCCGGGTAGTCGGCCGCCATCGAGATCACCACCGGCGGCACGTCCGCCGCCGCGTGCGTGCACCCGGGCACCACCTGGCCGGCGCCGAGCCCGGACAGCAGGGCCACCGCCTTCGCGGTGGCGCGCAGCGGCAGTTCGCGGTCGACGCCGCGCTCGAACCGGTAGGACGCCTCGGTATGCAGCTTGTGCCGCCTGGCCTGCTTGGCGGTGCCGACGGCGTCGAAATGCGCCGCCTCGACCACCAGGTCGGTGGAGTCGTCGTCGATCTCGGTGGACAGCCCGCCCATGGTGCCCGCCAGGGAGATCGGTCCGGACGAGTCGGTGATCAGGATGTCGTCGGGGTACAGGGACCTGACCACGTGGTCGAGGGTCTCCAGGGTCTCGCCCGGCCGGGCGCGCCTGACCACGATCTCGCCGGACAGCTTGGACCGGTCGAAGGCGTGCAGCGGCTGGCCGAGCTCCAGCATCAGGTAGTTGGTCACGTCGACCGCCAGCGACACCGAGCGGACGCCGCTGCGGGCCAGCCGGACCCGCATCCACAGCGGTGGGCGGGCCGCGGGGTCGAAGCCGCGCACCTCGCGCAGCACGAACCGGTCGCAGGCGGTCGGGTCGTCGATGCGCGCCGGGTAGACGTCCCGGCCCAGGTGATCCAGCGAACCGCCGAGCAGGGTCGCGTCCGGCAGCGCGGTCGTGGCCGGATCGGTGAAGTGCACCCCGTACGCGGTGGCGAGCTCGCGGGCGAGGCCGCGCACGGACACGGCGTAGCCGCGGTCGGGCGTGACCGCGATCTCGAACACCTCGTCGCGCAGCCTCGCGTACTGCACGAAGTCGGCGCCGAGGGGCGCGTCGGCGGGCAGCACCAGGATGCCGGTGTGGTCGTCACCGATGGCCAGCTCCTTGACCGAGCAGATCATCCCCTCGGAGATGCGGCCGTAGGTCTTGCGCGCACCGATCTCGAACCCGCCCGGCAGCACCGCGCCCGGCAGCGCGAGCGCGACCCGGTCACCGACGGCGAAGTTGACCGCACCGCAGATCACCCCGGACGCCTCGTCGGCCGGGGCCTCGAGCTGCGCCTTGGAGACCGCCACCCGGCAGTACCTGATCGGCTTCTTCAGCCCGGCGAGCTCCTCGATCGACATCACCTGGGCGATCACGACGCCGCGGATGTCGTGCCCGACCGATTCGAGCGACTCCACCTCGAACCCGGCGGCGGTCAGCCGCCTGGCGACCTCGGTGGCGTCGACGGGTTCGGTCAGCCGCGCGTACTCGCGCAGCCAGGAAAGCGGCACCCGCATCTCAGATCTCCATTCCGAAGGCCCGGCTGAACCGCACGTCGCCCTCCACGGCGTCCCTGATCTCGGTCAGCCCGTGCCCGATCATCAGGCTCCGCTCGATGCCGAGCCCGAACGCGAAGCCGCTATAGCGGTCGGGGTCAATGCCGCACGCGACGAGCACCCGGGGGTTCACCATGCCGCAGCCCGCGATCTCAATCCAGCCCTGCGACCGGCATACCCGGCACGGGTCGCCGCCCGGCTTGGCCGAGGCGCCGCGGCAGACGTGGCATTCCATCGACACGTCGCCCGAAGGCTCGGTGAACGGGAAGTAGTCGGGCCGCAGCCGCGTGCGCAGGCCCACGCCGAACATCACGTCCACGAACGCCTGGATGGCGCCGCGCAGGTCGGCCATGGTCAGGCCCTCATCGACCGCGAGCCCCTCGATCTGGTGGAAGACCGGACTGTGCGTGGCGTCCAGCGGATCGTGCCGGTAACAGCGGCCCGGGCTGACCACGTACAGCGGCAGCGGGCGGGTGAGCATGGACCTGATCTGCACCGGCGAGGTGTGCGTGCGCAGCACCATGCCGGACGTGGTGCCGGGTCCCCCCGCGCCCTCGATGAACAGCGTGTCCTGCATTTCGCGGGCCGGGTGGTCGGGCGGGATGTTCAGCGCGTCGAAGTTGTACCACTCCGCCTCGACCTCGGGTCCCTCGGCGACTTCGTAGCCCATCGCGACGAACACGTCCGACAGCCGGTCGGCCAGCGTCGTGACCGGATGGCGCGCGCCGGGCGGGATGCGGTCGCCGGGCAGCGTGACGTCCACCGCCTCGGTGATCAGCACCTGCCGGTCGCGGTCGGCCTCCAGCTCGGCCTGGCGCCTGGCGATCGCCTCGCGGAGCTGGTTGTGGGCGGCGCCCACCCGGCGCCCGGCATCGGCGCGGTCCTCCCGCGGCAGCGCGCCGATCTCGGCGCTGGCAAGCGTCAGCGGCGCCCGGTCGCCCTCGTGCGCGATCCGTGCCGCCTTCAGTTGGTCGAGGGTGCGGGCGGCGGCGACGGCGGCGAGCGCCTCGTCGAGCGCGCGGGCGACCTCGCCGGGGGCTACCCTGGCGGTCGCCTCGGCTCCGGTCGCCTCGGCTCCGGTCGCCCCCCCCGGCTGGTCTTCGGTGTCTGGTGCGGACATGGGTCCTGCTTCCTGCGGGCCGTACTCCTGCTTGCGCTGCGCGCGGGGTTCCCGCCCGATCTTTATCCGAACGGACGGTGGTGGCAGCCCGCGGTAACGCGGGACGCCTGGGTGGCTTGCCTGGCTTGGCTGGCGGTGCCGCGATAGTGCCCGGCGCGGCCGGCCTGGGCTGAATAGCCTGAAGGGACATTACCTTACGAGGCCCGCGAGCGAGGCGACGGGGCGGCGTGCCCTTATGGGTTCATCGCCCCCGCGGGCACGATAAATCGGAACTCGGCGCCGCCGCCGGGGGCGGGCCGCACGCCGATCGTGCCGCCGTGCGCCTCGACCAGGCCCTTGACGATGTAGAGGCCCAGGCCGGTGCCGCCGCCGTGCTGACTTCTACGGCTGCTGCCGCGGGGCTTGCCGCGCCAGAACTGGCGGAACACGCGGGGCGCCACGTCGGGCGCGATGCCCTCGCCCTGGTCGCGCACGGATACGGCGGCCGCGTCGGGCGCGCTATCGCACGCCTGAACCGCCGTCTCGTCCAGGTGCGCCGGTTCCACCACGATTGTCACGATACCAGCGCCGTGCCTGACGGCGTTTTCCACCAGGTTGCCAAGGATCTGGTCGATCTTGTCGGCGTCCAGCCAGGTCTCGGGCAGCCCGTCGCGGACCTCAACCTCGAACCTGTCCTCGGCGTCCCCCGCCGCCACCCGGCCCGCGATGAGCTTGCGCGCCCGGTCCGGCAGGTCAACCAGCTGCCGGTGCACCTCCAGCCGGCCGGATTCGATCCGCGACACGTCGAGCAGCTCGGTGATGAGCCTGGTCACCCGGTCCGCGTCGGCGTTCACCGTCTCGAGCATCACGCGCTTCTGGTCGTCGGTAAACCTGCCCCACTTGGCGAGCAGCGTGGCGGTGAAGCCCTTGACGCTGGTCAGCGGCGAGCGCAGTTCGTGGGCGACGGTGGAGACGAGCTCGGCGCGGCTGCGCTCGAGCCGCTCCCGCTGCTGCGCACCGCGCAGGCTCAGGACAAGCCGCCTTACCGGGCATGACCTGACAGCACCCTGGCCGGCCTGGCGCTCGCGGACGTAGCCGACGGAGACCAGGATCTCGGTGCCGTCGGCCAGGTAAAGGGAACGCTCGGGGTGCCGGGTCCGGGTGGGCAGGCCGTTGTAGGGGTCCGCGTACAGCCACCAGTCCCGGCCGTCGCCGTCACGCAGCGGGAGCACGTCGAACACGAACTTGCCGATCACCTCGACCGGGTCCAGCCCGGTCAGGCGGCCCGCGGCCAGGTTGAACACGACGATGCGGCCGACCTCGTCGGCGACCACCACCCCGTCGGGCAACTCGTCGGCGAACACCAGGCTCCCGATGGGAACCGGGCCTTCGGGTAGCGGGCTAACGCCTGAGTCACGCCCGTTGGCGGTATCGCGGTCCGGCGTGGGCTCAGACGATGCCTGGCTCGCGATGAGCTCGTCCACTGCAGCGAAGCCTCCGTCCGGCGCGGCCGCACTAGGTACGTCCGGCTGCCGGAAGTGGTCACGGTTTGGGTGACGGATTGTGATCAGACTCTAGCGCGTATACAGCCTTTGTGACAGTCCTGAGACGTGAATTCTCCATCTTGTCGCCCAAATACCCTACGCCATCAAGTGGCTACTTTCGTACCATCTTGTCCGCCCGCCCACCTCCCCATCCCCCTTCATTTTGCACGCGCTGCGCACGAGCGGACGCGTAAAGACACACTGCCGCCGCGGCGGCCAAATTTAGGCTCTCTGCCTTCCCGTAAATGGGAACCGCGACGGATTCGTCGGCCAGCTCGACAAGCTCGGGCGGCAATCCCCACGCCTCGTTCCCGAACATCCAGGCGGTGGGCTCGCCCAGACGGGCCTGTGCCGCCGGGTCGTCCAGGGACAGGTCCGCGCGGCCGTCCGCGGCCACGATGCGAAGGCCCACGCCGCGCAGCGCGGCGACCGCCTCGGCGATCCGGGCTCCGGCGACCACGGGGAGGTGAAACAGGCTGCCCGCGGACGCGCGCACGCACTTGCCGTTATACGGATCGACGGACGCGTCGGCGAAGACGACCGCCCCGGCACCCGCCGCGTCCGCGGTGCGCAGCACGGTCCCGGCGTTCCCCGGATCGCGGACGTTGGCCAGCAGCGCGACAAGCGTCGGCGCGGGTCCGCCCGCCGGGGCCACCGCGGCGAGCGGGACGTCCACGAAGCCGCAGACGGCGAGCAGCCCCTGCGGGGTCACCGTCTGCGCGAGCTCGCTCATGACCTCGCCGCTGACCGTCTGGACGCCGATGCCCGCGGCCGCGATCGCCGCGACGAGGTCGTCGTGCCTCGTCCGCGCGGGCGCGGTCACGAACAGGTCGGTGATGCGAGCGCCGTAATGGAACGCCTCCGCCACCGCCTGCGGTCCCTCGGCAAGGAAGGACCGCTCGCGCTCGCGGAAGGCGCGCTTAGTCAACCGCCGAGCCGCCCTCAGCCTGGGCGCGCGGGTATCCGCGGACCCGCGCGTTACGGGCACCCCGCGCTTTACCGGCACCAGGAGCGGCTACGCAGCCGCGGATCCGGCTGCATCGGGAAGGGCCTTCTTCGCCACCTCGACGAGGGCCGAGAAGGCCGCGGCGTCGGCGACGGCAAGCTCGGCGAGCATGCGCCTGTCGACCTCGACGCCCGCTACCCGAAGGCCCTGGACGAACCGGTTGTAGGTCATGCCGTTGGCCCGGGCGGCGGCGTTGATCCGCTGGATCCACAGCCGCCTGAACGCTCCCTTGCGGTCCTTGCGGTCGCGGTAGGCGTAGGTCATCGAGTGGAGGACCTGCTCCTTGGCCTTGCGGTACAGCCGTGACCTCTGACCCCGGTAACCGCTGGCCCGTTCGAGGACAACCTTGCGCTTCTTGTGGGCGTTGGTCGCCCGCTTCACGCGTGCCATTGTGTCTAAACTCCCTCGACGCGGGCCGGGCTACTTACCCAGCAGCTTCTTGATCTCCTTGACGTCGCTGGGCGCGAGCGTCACTTCTCCGTAGAGCCGCCGCGTCACGCGGGACGACTTGTGCTCGAACAGATGGTTGCGGTTGGCGCGGCGGCGCATCACCTTGCCAGTTCCGGTCAGCCGGAATCTCTTCGCGGCGCCGCTGTGAGTCTTCATCTTGGGCATGCTCGCCGTCGTCTCCATTCCTGTCGCTACCGCCCGGGTCCCGGTTGGGGCACGGGCGGCACTTGCTCCATCTGTGCACCCGGCCGGGGCGCGCAGCGTTCACCGTCCCCGGCGCTCGCGCAGCCGGGGCCGCCTTGGAACACCCGCGGGCCTTGGTCCCGCCAGGTGATATTACCGGTTAGGCCGGACCAGGTACCGCCGCGCTATCCGCGGCCGACTCGGCCGGTGCCGGTTCCGGGGCCTGGTCAGGTCCCGGAGTTTGGTCTTGATGGGTCGTCGGAGCCTGGCTCCGCTGAGCCTCCGGGCTTGGTTGAGCCTCCGGGCTTGGTTGAGTCTCTGGCGCGGCAGGACGCGGACTGGGCACCGGCTTGGCCTGCTGACCGGCGGGGTGGGCCTTAGTCTCGCTCTTCTTCCGGTGCGGACCGATCACCATGATCATGTTCCGCCCGTCCTGCTTGGGCGCTGACTCTACGAAGCCGAGTTCCTCGACGTCGCCGGCTAGGCGCTGCAGCAGGCGGAACCCGAGTTCCGGCCGCGACTGCTCGCGCCCCCTGAACATGATCGTCACCTTGACCTTGTCGCCTGCCTTGAGGAACCGTTCGACGTGGCCCTTCTTGGTGCCATAGTCGTGCGGATCGATCTTCGGCCGGAGCTTGATCTCCTTGACGATCGTCTGAGTCTGGTTCTTGCGCGACTCCCTGGCCTTTACTGCCGACTCGTACTTGAACTTTCCGTAGTCCATGAGCTTGCAGACAGGTGGACGCGCAGTCGGTGCGACCTCGACCAGATCGAGGTCGGCTTCTGCAGCCAGCTTGAGTGCGTCATTGACCGAGACGATCCCGATCTGCTCCCCCTTCGGCCCTACGAGCCGGACTTCGGGAGCACGGATGCGCTCGTTGATACGCGCTTCGACGCTGATGTGACCTCCTTGAAGGCTGTCTCCGCCCCCGGCGCTTCCGGCGGCGGCGCGTGCTGACCTTACCCGCCTGGCTCTCCGTGGCGGCGGGTGCCGCCAACGAAAAAGCCCCGCGAGCATCGCACTCCGCGGGGCAACCACAACAACGGCGCCCTCCCCGCATTCGGCCTCGGGAGTACGCCGTTACCAGCTGCCGCCCGGCATCCGCGCGTGCTTCCGCACACGCCGCCGGGCCGTCTGGCCTGACCCGCCCGCCTCGGTGTTTACCGGGCCGACCGGGTGGGAGGTGGTCCTCCGCTTTGCGCGCCGCCCGGCACCAAGGTACCGAGCTGGTCAGCGGTTAACAGTAACAGCACCAGACCGCTATGTGGTATTCCCACCCGGGACAGACCTTCGTAGCGTCGGCTGTTTCCCGGCAAGGGCTAGTTGAGGACGCGGTTGGTGAAGGTTCGGGTGCCTAGGTAGCCGAAGACGGCGGTGCCGCCTAGGAGGGCTAGCAGGACGGCCCAGAGCGGCATGTGGCCTAGGACCGGGGTAAGCACGGCGCGCAGGCCTTCGGACATGTAGACCATGGGGTTGACCAGGACCGCGATCTGCAGCCAGCGGATGTGGTGCAGCGCGGACCAGGGATAGTAGACGCAGCCGAGCATCGTGGCCGGCAGCAGGATGACGGCGAACAGCATCTGCATCTTGCGCGGGTCCATGATCGTGCCGAGGAGCAGGCCGAGCGAGGCCGTCAGCGCCGAGGCCGCCAGCAGGATGAGCACGAGCAGGGCCCAGTTGGTGACGTGCACGTGCGGCCCCTGGCCCTTCGCGTGCACGAGCAGGACGATCGGGAACACGATGCAGGCGCCGATGAACGACTGGACCGCGCCCGCGGTGATCTTCTGGATCGCCAGCACCCGGATCGGCACCGGGGCGAGCGCGCGGTCTTCGATTGTGCGCTGCCAGGAGAACTCCATCACCAGCGGGAACGTAACGGCCATGATCCCCTGCATGAGCAGCATGGAGGCCATCAGGCCGGGCACCAGGATGGTGGCGAAGTTGATGCTGCCCGTGGCGCCCGCGCCGGCCGCCGCGGCGCCGCCGCCGAGGCTGAAGCCGCCGCCGATCTTCGGGAGCACGTAGACGAACACGAACACGAACAGCAGCGGCTGCATCACCATGCGGATGAGGGTCGCGATGGCGTTACGCCGCAGCACCCGGAACTCGCGGGCCATCATCGCGTCGAACGTCTTGAGCAGGGTGGGCCGCGGTTCGGGTGCGTCGGCGATCAGGGCGGCGACCTCGGAGGCCGAGGGCGCTCCGTGCTCTGCTGTTACGGGCGGGGCAGTTGTGGTTGTGGTAGTCACTACTCTCGGTACTCCCGTCCGGTCAAGGTAAGGAACACTGTCTCCAGGCTTGGCTTTAGCTGGCTCGCGTCGCGCACGGCCAGCCCGGCGGCCGAGCCGGCGGTCACGAGCTCGCCGAGAACTCCCTCGGGCTCGTGGGTGAAGACGCGCACGTAGTCGCCGTCGGCCTCGATCTTGCTGACGCCGGGGCGACCGGTCAGTCCGGCTCTCGCGGCCAGGTCCTCGGGGACCGTGTCCTCGTACCTGACCGTGATCACCGTCTCCGCGCCGGTGCCTTCCTTCAGCTCGTTCACGGTGCCCGAGGCGAGCACCTCACCGTGGTCGATCACGGCGATCTGCTCGCACAGCGCCTCGGCTTCTTCCATGTAGTGGGTGGTGAGCAGGATCGTCTGGCCCTCGTCGTGCAGCACCCGGAGAATGTCCCACAGGTTTACCCTGGTCTGCGGGTCAAGCCCGGCGGTCGGCTCGTCCAGGAAAAGGACGTCCGGCCGGTGCACCAGGGCGCGCGCGATCAGCAGCCGCTTGGCCTGACCGCCGGACAGGTCGGTGGACATCGCCTTGCGCCGGTCCGCGAGCCCGAACACCTCGAGCAGCTGGCTGGCGCGGCGCGAAGCCTCGCGGAGCGAGAGGCCGAAGAACCTGCTGCGGAACTCGAGGTTCTCCGCCACGGTCAGCTGCATGTCGAGCGTGTTGTTCTGGGTCACCACGCCGATCCTGCGCTTGACGGCTACCGGGTCCGCCATCACGTCCGTCCCGGCCACCCAGGCCCGTCCGCCGGTGGGGAGCACCAGTGTGGTCAGCATGCCGATCGTGGTGGACTTGCCTGCGCCGTTCGGCCCGAGCAGGCCGAAGAACTGGCCGGAGCGCACCGATAGGTCGATGCCGCGGACCGCGTGCACGTCCCCGCGGGATGTCTTATAGGTCTTGCGCAGATCCTCGGTGCGAATCGCGAGCGTGGCTGCCTCCGTCACGTGCCGCGCTCCTTCCTTGTCAGCTGGCTGAAATGCCCGATCATGTCGGTGAAGAACTTGCGGATGACAGGCTCGTCCTGCGGGCTGACGAAGTCGAACGCGGCGCGCCAGTGCGGTCCGGCCAAGGAGTAGTAGTCCTCGCAGATCCGCCGGCCCTTGTCCGTCACGTACAGCCTGACCACCCGCCGGTCGCCCGGATCTCGCCGCCGCTCCACGTAGCCCTCGCGGACGAGCGTGTTCACCACGGAGGTCAGCGTGCCAGGCGACGACCAGCCACGGGCCGCCACGTCGCTTGACTTGAGCCCGTCCGCGGCCAGCAGCACCCGCAGCACGCCTAGCCCGGCCGGGCTTATCCGCAGGCCGGCCTGGGCCAGCGTACCCGCGTAGAACGCGCCCATGACCCTGGATGCGGCGAGCAACAATGCGTGCAGCGGCGCATTGGCCGGTATTCCGTCCGCCGAGAAGATCCAGTCCACGCCGGACCCGTGCTCGGGTCCGCACTCCGTCGGGAGGACCGCCTCCGGCCGCGCGGACGCTGCTACGTCATGCACGCCGCCCAGTCTGCTTTCCCACTACTTCCATGTCAAATCATTTGAGATCAAAGTACATCTCACTCCGGTCTCGCCGTGCTGCACATGGTGTGGGCAGGGTGAAGGCCGGGGTCGCTTTGGGTGGCGGTGCGAGCGGATCAGACCGGGATGGTCAGCAGGGTTTGGCCGTTTACTATGTCGACTTGTAGGCGGGTCAGGGTGGCCAGGGGGATGGAGGTGCCGCCCTCGATGATCAGGTGGGCGGGGTGGTCGGGGAGGCCGTAGCCCGCGGCGGGGACCAGCCAGCCCATGACTATGCGGCGTTCGCCGGTGCTTGATACGGCTACTAGCTCGCATTCCAGCGGGCCGCGCACCTTGGCCAGGTCCAGGGTGACCTGGGTGCCCCAGGGCTTGGACACCAGGCCGACGGTTCCAGTGGCGCCGGTGAGCGAGTCGGAGGCGGAATGCAGCTGGCCCGTAACGGTCACTGTCGAGCCGCCGGGGCCGCCGGAAGAGGACGTCGCGACGCCGACGCCGATGCCGCCGGCGACTAGGACGATGCCGGCCGCGGCTCCCAGCGCGGCCTGCCAGCGGGTGCGGCGCCGCTGGGCAGCGGCGCGGCGGTGGAGCAGATCGATGACCGTGGCACCGGGCGGTTCTTCGGCCACGGCCTCGACCGGCTCGATTCCCCTCAGCAGGCCGCGCATCGGGGCCAGCTGGGCGATCTCGGCGGCGCAGGACGGGCATCCGGCGAGGTGATCCTCGAACGCCTGCCGGTCCGGCTCTTCGAGCAGGCCCATTGCGTAGGCGCCGACGTCGGTGTGCTCGCTCATACCGACACCCCCTTTTCTGCCAGCACCAGGCGGAGGGCTTTTAGCGCGTAGTAGACCCGCGACTTGACCGTGCCCGGCGGGATGCCGAGGATCTCGGCCGCTTGATTCACGGTGCGGTCGCGCAGGATCGTCTCGTTGAGCACCTCGCGGTGGGCCGGAGAAAGCGTCTGCAACGCCTCGGCCACGACCATCTTTCTCAGCAATTCCTCCGTGGTGTCGTTGACGGGGACATTCTCCAGCATGCTGTCCCCTGTCTCGGTCGGCCGCGCCTTCCCGCGCCGGCTGGTGTCGATGACGATACGCCGGGCCACGGTGGCCAGCCAGGGCATCAGCGACGGCTCGTTCCTGTCGAGCTGGTCGGCCTGGCGCCAGGCGCGGACCATTGTTTCCTGCACCACGTCCTCGGCCAGCTGCCGGTCGCCGGCGGTGAGCCGCAGCACATAGGCCAGCAGCGGCACCCGGTACTGGCGGTACAGCTCGGTTATGAACGTGTCGTCGTCAGCCGACGGCGACCGCACTGCGGCCCATCGCAGGCGTCGCGCGCCGGGATCACGCTGCCGTGCCGCGGGTGCCGCCATGGCCAGGCCCCTGTCCGTGCGTCTGGTGTCGGTCCGTTCGAGTGCTCGTCCGTCTCGGTAGAGGTACGCACCGGCGGTGGCGGCGGTTCAGCGGAATTCCCCTCGGATTATCGCTGAACCCGGGCCGTCTGGTGCTGCGTACCGCTGTCCGTCATCATCCACCGCTTAGAACGGGGAACTCATCATGTCCAGCATTAATATCATTCGTAGCTGCACCAGGGCTGCCGCACTTGCGGGCGCCACGGCCGCGGCGCTGATCGGCGCCGCCGACGGCGCGTACGCATCGCCGACGACGCCCGCGACCGGGGTGGCGGTCACGCCGATCGCGCTGAGCAGCGACTGGTCGGGCCAGGCCGGATTCGGGTCGAGCTCGCCCGGCTGGTTCGTCGACACCTCCCTGGTGGATCCGGCGGTCGTACATCTGCAGGGTGCCGCATACCTTCGACGGCACCTACGCCGACGTGGTGATCAACACGGCCGGGCAGATCTACGTCATCGACCCTAGGTCGCCCGCGGTCACGGACCTGTCGTTCGTGTCCCTTGAGGGCATCAGCTACCAGCCATAACCGCCAAGAGTTCGGCCCGGGGCGACCGGCAGGAGTTCGCCCCGGGCGGAGCGAGGTTCTCGTCGGGCGCACCACGGCTCGTTCGGGCCAAATAATGACAAAAGAGGCGGCGGCGGGATGCCCGGGTGCGGTGGGAGGCCGATCGGGACCCGGGCCTTGGCGGGGACTGGCCCAGAAAATCAAGCGGGCGTAATCAAATAAGTACAAACTTCGCTCTTCAGGTTAACTGCCGTGGCAAAATCCTTTCCATATCAAGCCAGGATGGTTTACTCTGTGCTAGTGAGTGAGTACTGGGGGTGAGCTTCAGGGCTCCCAGCGCTCACGGCGGTGGTCTTTTCGCGCAGGCGTCGCAGCACCCGGTCCTTTAGCAGGCCCTTCGGCGGGTCCTCAGCAGGCGGTACCGGGCCAGCGGGCGTTCCCGCGCGGGGTCAGATAGGGAGCTCCAGATGGTTCTACTACTTATTGTCATTGTTGCCGTCGGGTACCTGGTGTCGTTGCGCATCCATCCGCTTAGGAAATGCCCGACCTGCAAGATGACGGGCAGGCACTTCGGCGGCGTCTTCACCAACTCCTACCGGCCGTGCCGCCGGTGCCGCGGCTCGGGCCGACGGGACCGGATCGGGGCGCAGGTCTTCTTCGGCGGTACCAACCACACCGGGGTCTACCCGAAGAAGTAACGGCACCGCCGGGCCGCGCGTCCCCGCCTACGTGACCGGCCGGTGAGCTAAGGCGTGACGATGACCTTGCCGGCGGCCCCGGCCTCGGCAGCCTGGTGCGCGGCGACGATGTCGGCCAGGCCGAATCCGTGCACGGGCAGGCCGGTGAGGTCCCCGGCGGCAAGAGCGGCGCTGATATCGGCGGCCGCCTGGTCCAGGGCGGCCGCCGGGACGCCGTACACCAGCACGAACCTGAGCACGACGTTGGCGGTCATGCAGGCACGGACCGGCAGCACCGGGTCATCGGCCTCCGCCGCGTAGGTCACGATCGTGGCCCCCGGCCTGGTCACCGCCAGGTCGAGGGCAAGGTTGGCACCCAGCGCGAGCTCGACCACCCGGTCGACGGCAGGCGCGAACGCCTTCACCTGCTGCGCCGCGCCGGCCGCGCGGTAGTTCACCACCAGGTCCGCGCCCGCCTGCTCGGCGAGCGCCGCCTTCTGGGCGTTGCTGACGGTCGCGATCACTCGAGCCCCGGCGCGTTTGGCCAGCTCGATGGCGAAGTGCCCGACCGCACCCGCGCCCCCGGCCACGAGCACGGTCTGGCCGGTCACCGGGCCGTCGCAGAACAGGCAATAGTGAGCGGTCATCGCGGGCACGCCGAGCGAGGCGCCGAGTTCGAACGAGGCACCATCGGGGAGCAGCACGGCATGCCGCTGCGGCACTACGGTCCATTCGGCCGCGGTCCCCCACCGCCGCCCGGCCGCCGAGAACCACAGCCAGACCCGCTGGCCGACGCGGTCCGGGTCCACGCCCTCGCCGACCGCCTCGATGACGCCCGCGCCGTCGTGGTGCGGGATCTGGAAGCCGTCGATGGGACGCGGCGTGGCCCCTGACCGGGCCTTGTAGTCGGTGGGGTTGACGCCGGAGGCATGCACCCGGACCAGGACCTCGCCGGGCCCGGGCTCGGGCCGCTCGACCTCCTCGACCTGCAGGACCTGGGCGGGCCCGGTGCTTCTGTACAAGGCTGCCTTCATGGATGCAGCGTAACGCCCTTGAGCACCTTGTCGACGGCGTTGCGGGGACCGTGCAGCGCGAGGCCGGCGAACCGCAGCTCGGCCGCTGGTGTAGATCGCCAGCGTCATGCCGCGGGTCAGCGCCCGCTGGTGCGCCGGGCTGAGCGTCTCGCCGTCGGCCGCGTACACCACCACGGGCTGGCGGAACAGCTCCAGGTAGGTGTTGCCCGAGCCGTCCTCGTACGGCTTGCCCATGATGCCCGGTTCGCAGGCGGCGATTCCGCTGGACAGGAACGCGGTGACGTTCAGCTTCTGCCACTGCTCGAGGTCGGCACGGACGGCGATGGCGATCTTGGTGTCGAATCGGACTTCCATGCTTCCCCATCATGGCCTTGTCACCCCCGGCGCCTACCGCGCCGCCGCACACGCTGACGGGACGGGGCGGTGAGCGGATCCACCTGGGCCACGATCGCCGACCTGGCGACGGCGCTTGGCACGCTGATCCTGGCGGTGGCCACGTTCTCGGCGGTGAGGTCGGCCAACCTGAGCGCCAGGGTGGCGCAGCAGTCGCTGCTCATCGGGCTGCGGCCGGTACTGCTGTCGTCGCGGCGGTTTACCTAAAGTGATTTGTTGATTTTCGAGCGTGACTAGAGCCTGGTCATGTGCAGTCCGGATGCGGCGGCGCACCGCTCGCGGGTCACGACTCACAGCGAATTCCCAGCTCAACACCGCTACTTCTGATTAAGTTTCAAGCGCGCGGCCCTGGTACAGTCGCGTGCTGTCCATCACAATTGGGTATCGAAGTTCATCTGAGTGCGACATAGTCCGGGTATGTGAAGCGGGTGACCAAGTGCAGGTGCGAGCGCGGCGGCGCGGCAAGCGGCACCCGGTCGTCCGCGACGAGGACAGCGCGCCCGCAGACGATAGCCGCCCGCGCGAGCGGGCAGGTTTGTTCTCCCGGGCTTCCACCAAGGTGGCGTGCGTCGCCGTGCTCGCGGCAGCCGTCATTGTCACGCTCACCCCCGCCAACGGCGCGGCCGGCGACATTGCGTCCGGTTTCGCGCGGGCCGTGCGGCACCTGGTGACGCCGCCGTCGCAGAACGGGCAGGACTTCTCCGGCACGCCGGCGGTGGGGGCGCTTTTCTCCACCATCGGGGGCAAGCTCAATCACCATTTCTGCACGGCGAGCGTGGTCAACAGCCCGAACGGGGACATCGTGATCACCGCCGCGCACTGCGTGAGCAGCCTGTCGAGCAGCATCATCGTGTTCGTGCCCGGCTATAACAACGGGGCGACGCCATACGGCGTGTGGACGGTCAGCGCCGTCTACGTCGACAAGTCATGGAGTACCTCGGCCGACCCGGACGACGACGTCGCCTTCCTGCGGGTCAGCCAGCCCGGCTCGATCGTGCCGATCGAGGACGTGACCGGAGCGGACCAGCTCGAGACCAGCTCGCCGGCCCATCAGCTCGTGCAGGTCGTCGGTTACCCGGACTCGGCCAATCAGGCCATTACCTGCCAGAACTGGACCAAGCAGCCGATGGAGGACCAGCTCGAATTCGACTGCGGCGGCTACACCGACGGGACGAGCGGCGGGCCGTTCCTTGCCTCGGTCAACCCGGCGACCGGGCAGGGCACGGTGATCGGGGTCATCGGCGGGTACGAGCAGGGCGGATATACCCCCGCGGTCTCTTACTCGATCATGTTCGGGCCGAACGTGGCGGCGCTCTACCGTACCGCGGTGGCGGGAGGCTGACGCGGGCTCAGCCGGCGGTCGCCTTTAGGCGGGCGGGGGGACGATGGCGTCGATTTCAGCCAGCTCGTCGGCCGACGGGATCCACTCGGCCGCGGCGGCGTTGGCCTTGACCTGCTCGGGATTCATCGCACCGGCGATCACCGAGGAGCAGCCCGGCTGCGCGGCCAGGGCGCCGATCGCGATCTCAAGCAGCGTGATCCCGCGGGCCTGACCCCACGCGATCAGCGCCTCGACCTTGGCCAGCTTCTCCGCGGTGACGTAAGCCTCGCGGCTGGCAAGCCTGGTTCCCGACGGCACGGGCTGGCCCTGCCGGACCTTGCCGGTCAGCAGGCCGTTGGCGAGCGGGAAGAAGGGCAGCACCCCGAGGCCGAAATGCCTGGCAGCGGGTACGACCTCCGATTCGGCATCGCGCTCGAGAAGCGACCAGTGATTCTGCGCGGATATGAACGGGGTGCGACCGTCCCTTGCCGCCAGGTGCGCGGCATCGGCGAGCTGCCAGCCGGACAGGTTCGAATGGCCCAGGTACCGGACCTTGCCCTCGGACACTAGCTCACCAAGCGCCGCGATGGTCTCCTCGATCGGGGTCACCGGGTCAGGCGTATGCAGCTGGTACAGGTCGATGTAGTCGGTGCTCAGGCGGCGCAGCGACTCGGTGACGGCCCGCCTGATGTAGGCCCGGCCGCCCTTCGCCCCCGCCGCCGGCCCGTATCCCATGTCAACGCCCTGGTGCCCGAACTTGGTGGCAAGCACGACCTGGCCGCGGCGCGAGCCAAGTACCTCGCCGAGCGCGATCTCAGACCCTCCGCCGCTGCCATAAGTGTCCGAGGTGTCGAACAGGGTGATGCCGGCATCGATGGCGGCGTCCACCACGGCGCGCGCTCCGGCAACGTCCAGGCGGCTGCCGAAGTTGTTGCAGCCGAGCCCGACAGCCGATACCAGCAGACCCGATCGACCAAGCGGCAGGTAGCGCATGAGCTCATCCTAGGGCGTCCCCTTGATCATCTTGGGCCTCGGCCGCCGCCGCTCCGGCCTGCGGGCACGCAGGTCACCCGGGGGGAGCAGCGCGGTTAATTCCGGCGGCCGGCTGATGTTCGGCAAATGGCGCACAGCCTGGTCGCCCTTTGCGTACAGCGCTGTGTAATTGCGATTCACAACGTGAGAAGCAATCGCGCGCACTTGCCTGACTCGGCAGAACTGTCCGGATGTCCGCCCTTCCGGGTGGTGCCTGCGGGTACGTTCGCTCGTGATCGCTCGCGCTCGCTCCCGCTCGCTCGCCGCGCCGGGCCCGGCGGCCTGCGGATCTGCACAGGTCAGAAGGCATTTTGGACGATGGATGCGCGAGCATCTAGGCGGCCGACCGACCGGGCCCGGGGTGCCGCCACCGGGTCGGAGCCCGCCGGGCGTGCTGCCCATCCGTCATAAGACAAACGGCCATTGATGATCGTGGCTGGACAGAAGTGTCCAGCTCGGCCGGGGTCTGGCAGCCAATATTGGGGGTGGGCGCAAAATCGCCCGTCGGATATCATCACGTTTACCGGAGTAGTAGAGTGGTAGAGCATTCTACGCAATTGCGAGACACAATTCCGTAGGCCGAAGTGGGGGGCCGAGGAGGGGTCATGTCGGAGCCGACAGAGGGGCCGACCGTCCTGCGTATCTTGCTGGGCGGCCAGCTGCGACGGCTCAGAGAGAGCAGGGGGATTGCCGCGCAGGCCGCGGCGAAGGCGATCCGCGGGTCGGAGTCCAAGATCAGCCGCATCGAGCTGGGTAGGAACGCGATCAGGGAGATCGACGTCCTTGACCTGCTCACCTTCTACGGCGTCGGCGCGGTCGAAAGAGAACAGCTGCTGAACCTGGCCGAGCAGGCCAACCGGCCCGGCTGGTGGCACAGGTTCAACGACATCCTGCCCGACTGGTTCCAGGCCTACGTCGGGATGGAGGAGGCCGCGACCTCGATCCGCATCTACGAGCCGCAGTTCATACCGGGTCTGCTGCAGACGCCGAGATACACGGCCGCGGTGCTGACCATGTGCGACATTCCCATCGGCGAGGCGGAACGGCACGTCATCCTCCGCAAGGAGCGGCAGCGCAGGTTCACCGAGGGGCGAGTCAAGCTCTGGGCGGTCATCGAGGAAACCGCGCTGCGACGGCCGATAGGAAGCAAGGAGATCCTGCTCGATCAGCTCCGCTACCTGCTCGGCCTCACCGATATGCCGAACCTCACCCTGCAGATCATCCCGTTCGGCCGCGGTGGGCATGCCGTGCCGAGCGGGTTCACCATCCTGCGTTTCGACGAGGCGGACCTTCAGGACGTGGCGTACCTGGAGCACCTGACCAGCGCCCTGTACTTCGACAAGAAGGCCGACGTCGACCGGTATCTGCTGGCAATGGAGCGGCTCAGCATCGTCAGCGCCAAACCGGGCGAGACGCCGGGCATCCTGTCCGCGATCATCAAGCAGCTCGAGGATGAGCTGGAATGAGCAGGCTGGCTGCCACCTGACGACCCGGCGCCTGACGACCCGGCCGCGGCGGGCGCTGGCCGGGCATGGCGAGGGCGGTGGGCCTGTCCGGACCACCGCCCTCTGCCCCTCCCCCCAGACATCGGCCCCCGGTCAAGTCCCGGGGACTCCTGAGACCGTGGGCGACGGGCAGGGCTCGTGTGGGGTAGGTACGCCCCGCCCGTCTCCCGATCCGCCGGCGCTCAGGATCGGCCGACGCTAAGCCTGAGGAAGGTCGAACTCGCCGTTCCTGGCACCGATCAGGAAGCATTCCCATTCGTGCCGGTTGAAGTAGTGGGGCGTCTTGCCGCGGTCCTTTGAATCGCGAAGCGCAATACCCCCCTCGGGCAGGTGCGCTATCTCCACGCAGCCTGCTGCACTGCTTGCGCTGCTCTTAAACCAGCGCAGTCCAGTTGATTCGGTGTCCATCCAGATTTCCCTTTCCTTTTGTTGTGACTTGACCGGAGTTCACGTAATGATCAGCTGAGTTCTCCCGACACCTGCTGAATGAGGTCGACTGACGCAACTGGGGACAGCGCCGCTGCACGCATCCGGTCAAAAGCCTCGACGCAAGCCCGTACTTCCCGGTCCTTTTCCAGATAGATCATGCCGCCTACGGATTCGGTGTAGGCGACGTCGGAATCGGTCCGCTCGGGAAACTCGAGGATCGCGAACGGCCCGGTCAGCCCCGCGTGCGCGCCCGATGCGAAGGACAGGATCTGCAGGGTCACATTCGCCCAGCGGCTCGCCTGAACCAGCTGCTGAAGCTGGTGTCGCATGACCTCGCTTCCGCCGACGTTACGCCGGATCGCGCCTTCGTCCAGGATGAGCCACAGGTCCAGCGGCGGATCCTGGTCGAGCAGCCGCTGCCGCTGCATCCTCATGTCGACGACCCGCTGGAGCTGTTCCTCGGTGTCTCTCGGCCGCAACTCCCGCAGTACCGCCAGCGCATAGTCGGTGGTCTGCAGCAGGCCATGCACCACGTCGGTCTCGTAGCTTCGTAGCCCCGACGCCTCCGCCTCCAGGCCCACGTAGATGTCGAACCCGCTCGGCAGCACGTCGTCGTAGATCGACCACCAGCCCTTGCGGTGGCCCTCGCGGGCCATGTCGACGAGCACCTTCCGCACGCCAGGATCCTCGACCTGATACTGATCGAGCAGTGCGGACAGGTAGGCCGACTTGGTGGGCGCCTTGCCCGTCTCGATGCGCGAGAGCGTCGAGGGGGCCAGGCCGAGCCGCTCGGCCACCTCTTCAAGCTTGAGCGAGTGCGCCTCGCGCAGCCGCCGGAGTTCGGCGCCGAGCCGACGCCTACGAACGGTCGGACCTAGGGGCACGAGAAGTTCACCTCCCCAAACGGCTCAGGGCCTGTGCTCAGTGCGACCAACTCGACCCGTGACCCACCCATGTCATGCCGGAACGTAACCGGATCGCTCCGCTTCGTCCCAGACAAGCAGTACGATACAGCACCGAGGGCTTAGATGAAATCCCAAGCGGGATTTCATCCAAGGAATTTTCGCCACGCACTTGCGTGCAGGCACCCGGTGGGCTCATCATCTGTTTGATGCCAGCCCGCAGCCATCCGGTGTAAAGGTGTGCAAAACCGGACAAGTTGTGAAAGCAGGCGTAGGCGTATATGGCGGGATTTGTCCAATTTGCTGTCATATGGGGGTGATTGCCGCAGTGCACCGGGGAGGTTCGATATGCGTTTTGGGCGGTGACTGGTTATCTCCGGGCTACTTATGTAACTGCTGTGACACAAGGAGCGGACGCAACTTAAAGGGACCCGGGGAGCGTTATGCAAAACCGATGGCGCTGGTGGCGGCCAGCAAGCACAGCGGGTTCTTTGCATAACGCGAGCTTCCGAATAGAACACCGAGAGACCGCGAACAACGCAGATCACGATCTGCAATCTGGGAGGGAGACACTATGGAGACGCCCGTCGGCAATTCCCGGCAATCAGGGACCGGCGCCCACTGGAGGCCAGGAGCGAGTCCGCGAGCCGCGGTTCTCGGTTCGCTCACCATCCCCGGAAGCCCCGGACTGGTCCGCGAAGCCAGGGCCTTCGTCGCACGGACGCTGAGCTC
>Ga0181525_10001326_pt1 | contig 21204 bp, 19 predicted proteins | sample PEATcosm2014_Bin_48_FD_121100 | JGI IMG/M metagenome (GOLD analysis project Ga0181525, IMG submission 121100) | Peatland microbial communities from MTU Mesocosm Facility, Houghton, MI, USA - PEATcosm2014_Bin06_10_metaG | ecosystem: Environmental > Terrestrial > Soil > Wetlands > Peat | place...
ACTGGGGTCAATGGCTGGTTAGTGCGTGAGTTGCGAACCGGCTTCGGCGGCATGAAACATTCAGGAATTGGCCGCGAAGGCGGCATCCACGGACTGGAATTCTATACCGCGCTCAAAAACGTTTGCGTGAGAATCTGATCATGCCAGCCGAACCGGTAGAACAATCGGAAAGTCGGCCGATGATCGCGATTGAAAAGCTTTGCTATGTCCGCTTGGGCGTGGCGGATCTGCGCAAGGCGGTCGATTTCGCCACCCGTATCGTCGGGCTGGAGCCGGTGGAAGGTCCGGAGGAAAACGCGATGTTCCGCTCGGACGATCGCGACCACACTTTGGTTCTTTATCGGAGCGAGACGCCGCAGCAGACCGTCGCCGTTGAACTGCGCTCCGAGGCGACGCTCGAAGCCGCCGCCGCGCGTTTGCGCGAGGCGGGCTACGCCATCACCGGCGAGGATGCGGCGCTGTGCCAGTCACGCCGTGTCAGGGCGATGGCCTCGTTCCAAATCCGCGGCGGGCTGACGATCGAGCTTGTGGTACGTCCGCTTCATTCCGGCTGGCGCTATTTTCCCTCACGCGATGCGGGCATCACCGAGTTCTTCGGCGTTGCCTTCGCTTCGACCGATGTCGCGGCTGACGTCCGCCTCTGGACTTCGATTTTCGACGGCACAGTGACCGACTATGTCGGTGACGCTGTCTATATCGGCATCGACGAGGAGCATCACCGGATCGCGATTCACCCTTCGGCCTCGGACCGGCTTCTGGAGGTTCAGTTCCGGCTCGAGAGCCTGCACGAGCTGATGCAGAACAGCTATTTCCTCCAATCTGCCCAGGTTGCGATCACGCATGGTCCCGGCCGCAGGCCGACCTCGCAGCAGGTGTTCATCAGCTTCAAGGGGCCCGATCCGATCCTGTTCGGTTTCGTCGCCGAGGGCGACAAGTTGTCGCCCGATCAAGACCGCGTGGCTCGTCAATTTCCGTGCGCTCCGGAATCCTTTTGCTCTTGGGGTAGTCTCAGCCTCGAGCCCGAATTTAGCGGCGGGCGCGCCGACGGCGGATATCGGGAAGCGAATGCGTTATGATCAAATTACGCGAAGTCAGCTACGTCCGGATGGGCACGCGCGATCTCGAAGGCGCGGAATTTTTCGCCACCGACTATCTCGGTCTCGAAGTATCCGAGCGGCACAAGAACTCCGTCTATTTCAAATCCGATGCGAGGGCGCATACGCTCTGCTACTTCGAGGGCGATCCGAGCGATCAGGCGGTGGCATTCGAAATCGCCTCGGAGGCCGAACTCGAACAGGCGGCGGCGACGCTCGAAGCCATGCAGCATGCGGTTCACCGCGGCAGCGCGCAAGAAGCGGCGCTGCGCAAGGTCGCCGCCTTCATCTCCTTCCGCGATCCGACGGGAAACACCATCGAGCTTGTCGTCGGCCCAGAACGCTCGGGCCGGCGCTATCACGGTAGGCGCGACGCCGGCATCACCGGCTTCTCGCATGTCGGTCTATGCACCACGGATGCGGTTCGCGATGAGAAGTTCTGGACGGAAGTCTGCAACGCCCGCGTGTCCGATCGAATCGGCGATGCGCCGCTTTTGCGCATCGATGCCGTCCACCACACGATTGCATTGTTCCCAACGGACCGCGCCGGCATCCAGCATATCAATCACCAGGTCGAAACCGCCGACGACGTGCAGCGGTCGTTTCACTTTCTCAACGACCGGCAGGTCAAAATGGTGTTCGGTCCGGGCCGGCACCCGACGTCGTCGGCCAAGTTTCTCTATTTCGAAGGACCCGATGGCGTGGTCTTTGAATATTCCTCCGGTGTGCGCGAAATCGCAGACGAGCTCCTTTATCGGGAACGCCAGTTCCCATTTTCGCCGAAAGGCTTCTGTCATTGGGGCGCCAAGCCCGCAATCCGGGAGTTCACTTGATCCATGCCGTCCGAGGCGTTGCAGGTTCTGGTGCGCAAGGCGGCGCGTGCGCTCGGGCGGCATGGTCTTGCGCACGCCTATGGTCATGTGAGCGCACGGATCGATCCCGGCAGCTTTCTCGTTTGTGCGGCCGAGCCGATGGGCTTGATTGCGGCGGGAACTCCCGGGGCCGTGGTTTGCATCGATGGGGATTTACCGGACGGCGTCCTGGGGGAAGTGCGAATTCACCGCGAAATCTATCGCCGCCGCCCCGAAGTTCGCGGTGTCGCGCGAACCATGCCCCCGAAAATCATGAGCCTGTCGACGCTGCGGCTGACGCCCCGGCCGCGTCACGGCTTCGGCAGCTATTTCTTCCCCGGCATTCCGCTGTGGGACGATCCGCTTCTCATCCGCAATGATGCGGCGTCGAAACAGCTGGCTACGCAGATGCAAGATGGATTTGCGATCGTTATGCGCGGGAACGGTCTCATCACGGCGGGCGAAAGCGTCGAGGAGGCGGTCGTTCGAGCCTGGTATGCCGAAGACGCGGCCCGGGTCGAAATCGACGCGCTTTCGGCCGGCAACAACGGCGATCCGGCCTTTTTCAGCGAGCAGGAAGCGAAAATCCGCAGCACCTGGTCGGGCCGTATCCTTGAGCGAATGTGGGCGTTTTTGACTGCCGGAGACCCGGAGTAAACGCGCTTGCACGTCGGAAACCAGCGGATGTTGACAGATCGCGCCGTAACGGCCGACCATGCGGCAAAACACGTTGTCGCGTCAGGGAGGATCGGCAAATTATGAATATCGACGAGCGCATCGCCGAGCTGACGCAGCGCATGTGGCGGCGTAAATTTTACGCCGTCCTTTCGCAGCCATCGGCGACGCCGGAGAAGCTGAAGGCTCTGCTGCCGGCGCATCTCGAATACATGATCGGCCTGGAAAAGCGCGGCGCGTTGTTCGCGTCCGGTCCGCTGGCCGACGGTGAGGGACCGCCGAGCGGCGCCGGTTTGACCATCTTGCGGGCGGCTAACGCACGTGAAGCCCGGGAACTCGCGGAAGCCGATCCTTTTGTCAGCGGCGGGCTGCGCACTTTCGAACTCAAAGAGTGGACGATCATGGAGGGCTCGCTTGGGTTGCGGATCAATCTCTCGGATCAGTCCATCGAGGTTGCCTAGGAGAAAATCAAAAAAATGAAAACCATCGGTTTTGTCGGCGTCGGCAAGATCGGGATGCCGATCTCGGCGAACCTGATCAAGAGCGGCTATCGCGTGGTCGGCTACCGCCGCTCTTCACTCGCCGAGTTTGAGAAGATCGGCGGCATACCGGCGCAAACGGCGGCGGAAGTGGGCGCTCAAGCCGACATTGTCTTCTCCTGCCTGCCTTCGGACGAAGCGCTGGAAGAGGTCGTGCAGGGCCCGGATGGGCTCCTGAAAACGGCACGGCCCGGGCAGATCGTGATTGAGCTTGGTTCGTATCCCGTCCCGGTCAAGGCGCGTCAGATCGCTCCGCTGGCGGAGAAGGGCGCGTTCTTCATCGACGGCGAAGTCGCCGGTACGCCGGGTATGGTGTCGGCGCGCAAGGGCGTCGTTTTTCTCGCGGGCGACGCGAACGCCTGTAAGAGGATCGAGCCCGTGGTTGCCGGCTTTGCCGATTCATGCATTTACTTTGGCCCATTCGGGGCGGCGAGCCGAGTCAAGCTTATCAACAATTTGTTGGTTTCTATTCACATCGCGGCGACCGCGGAAGCGATGGCGCTCGGGCTCAAATCGGGCGTTGATGTGGATCTGATGATCAAAGCCATCGCCGCCGGCAGCGGCGGGTCGACCCAATTCGGCATCCGCGCGCCGTGGATGGCGGAGCGGCGCTTCAAGCCACTGCAAGGCCCGATCCCAGGTTTGCAGAACTACATCGACATGATCGGAGAATTCGCTGACAGTGTTGGCGTCGCAACGCCGCTGCTGGATCGTACCGCCGAATTGTTTGACCGCTTCGTCGACATGGGCCTCGCGGAATGCGACGGCGCAGCCATGGTCGACGTCATCGGTTCGCTACCACGAGAAAAATCACAGAAATCGATCCCCCAAGAGGGGAAAAAAGGCAACCAAAAAGGAGAGTCCGCATGATCCGCGTCAGCAAAATCGCTCACGCCACTTACGATACGCCCGATCTCGACCAGCAGACCGAATACTACACCGACATTCTCGGGCTATCGGTGGCGGCAAAAGAAAAAGACACGATCTATCTCGCCTCGACGGTCGATCATCACTCGGTGGTATTGCGGAAGGGCGCGCAAGCCAATTGCGTGACCTTGGGCTTTCAGATTGCGCCCGATGCCGATCTCGGCGCATTCGAGAAGCAGGTTGCCGCCCAAGGCATCAAGACCGCGCGGAAGAAAGACCCTGAGCCGTCGATCTCCGAGGCCGTCGTGTTTGCCGATCCGAAGGGCACGACCATCGAAGTATTCAAGCGCGACGACTTTTCGCATCAGAAATTCCAGCACAAGGGCATCGTGCCGCACAAGCTCGGCCACGTCGCGTTCCATTGCGCCGACGTCAAGCAGGTTACCAAATTCTATGTCGACGTGCTCGGCTTTCGCGAATCCGACTGGATGGCGGATTTCTTCTCTTTTCTGCGCTGCGGTCCCGATCATCACACGCTCAATTTCATGGGGACCGGTTCGAATCGCCACTTCCACACGGCGTTCGAGTTGCGCGATTGGGGGCACATGCATGAGGCCTGCGATTTTCTTAGTCTGCACGGTTACAAGCTCCTGTGGGGTCCGGGCCGGCACGGCATCGGCCATAATCTGTTCGCTTATCATCGTGGACCGAACGGGCTGATTACCGAGACGTTCTGCGAACTGGACCGGATGAACGAGGAGCTCGGCTATTTCGAGCCGCGGCCTTGGCACCGCGACAATCCACAGCGCCCGAAAGTGTGGGCGAAAGACCCCTCGGCCTCCAATCTGTGGGGCATCATGCCGGGCGACGAGATGATGCAATAAACTCCTTGCCGCTAAACGGGCAGGGAAAAATCCGGGAGGGTATTCATGGTTGGTGTTTTGCGCGCAGCCGTTGCGGCTGCGGCGGTTTTGTTGCTGTCGTTCCACGCTTTCGCGGCCGAGCCGGTCAAGGTCGGGTTCAGCATGGCGCTGACCGGCGCGGTGGCACAAAATGGCAAGCAGCTTCTGATCGCGCTCCAGCTTTGGCGCGACGACGTCAACGCCAAGGGCGGCCTTCTCGGCCGCCCCGTGGAGTTCATCTATTATGACGACCAGAGCAATCCGGCAAACGTCCCCGGCATTTACACCAAGCTCATCAACGTCGACAAAGTCGATTTGCTGCTCGGTCCATACGCCACCAACATGACCGCGGCGGCGATGCCGGTGATCGTCGAAAACAAGAAGCTCACCATCAGTATGATGGCGGTCAACGTTAACCGTCACTTCAACTACCCGAAATATTTTTCGATGCTGTCGATTGGGCCTGACGGGGTGAAGTCGTTCTCAGAAGGCTTCTTCGATCTCGCCGCGGAGCAAAAGCCAAAGCCGCAGACGGTTGCTATCCTGGCCGCCGACGCCGAGTTCGCCAGAACCTCCGCTGATGGCGCGCGCGAGAACGCCACCGCGAAAGGCTTCACTATCATCTACGACAAGAGCTACCCGCCGCCGACTACGGATTTTGCGCCGACCATGCGCGCGATCCAGGCGGCAAATGCGGATGCCGTCTTTATCGCCGCTTACCCGCCCGATACCGTCGGCATCGTACGGGCGGCGAACGAGATCGGGCTAAAGCCGAAAATGTTCGGCGGCACCATGATCGGATTGCTCATTACCCCGATCAAGATGCAGCTTGGTCCGATCCTCGACGGCCTGGTCATCATGGAAAGCTTCGTGCCGAGCTTCAATTTCGCGGGCGATGCCGATCTGATCAAACGCTACCGCGCGGCAGCGGCGGGCGAAAAGATCGACCCGCTCGGCTACGGCTTCATACCGTTCGGTTATGCCGCGGGGCAGGTGCTGGCGCAGGCGGTGGAAGGTACCAAGAGTTTCGATCCCGACAAGCTTGGCGAGTACATCCACAGTCACAAATTCGAAACCGTGGCTGGCCCCATCGAATACGGTCAGGACGGCGAATGGACGGAGGGACGCACGGTCTTCACGCAATTCCAGAACGTCTCGCCAAGCGATTTCGAGCAATTCGCCGACGGCAAGAAGCAGCCGGTGCTTTGGCCGCCGCAATACAAGAACGGAAATATGATCTATCCCTACGCCGACGCACGGAAATAACCGCGCGCCGTTTACTCGCCCTTGCCGCCGAGTTGCTTCAGCTTGGCGAAGACGGCTTCGACGTTGAGATCGTCGGCTTTCTTTTCGGCGGCTTCCGTTTCCTCCGGCTCGGGCTCTGCCTTCGGTGCGGTGGTGACCGAGGCGGGCAGCAACGTCGCGCCCTGCGCCTCGACCGGTACCGGCTTTTCCTTCGCCGCGCGTTGAACTTCCAGATCGAGGTCGATCTGCGAGCAAAGGCCGAGCGTCACCGGATCGAGCGGTGTCAGGTTCGCAGAATTCCAGTGCGTGCGTTCGCGGATCGCTTGGATGGTCGATTTTGTGGTGCCGACAAGCCGCATGATTTGGCTGTCTTTAAGTTCGGGATGGTTGCGCACCAGCCAGAGGATGGCGTTCGGCCTGTCCTGGCGGCGCGACACCGGCGTGTAACGGGGGCCTTTTTTCTGCTTGGCTTCGGGAAGGCGGACCTTCGGGTCGGCAATGTGCAGCCGATGATCCGGATGAGCTTCGGCGTCGGAGATCTCCTCGCGGGTGAGTTGCCCGGTCAGGATCGGATCCAATCCCTTGATTCCTTGCGCGGCGTCACCATCCGCAATCGCCTTCACCTCGAGCGGGTGCAGGTTGCAGAACTGGGCAATTTGGTCGAACGACAAAGCCGTATTCTCGACCAGCCATACCGCCGTCGCTTTCGGCATCAAAGGGGCGATAGCCATATGCAAATCTCCTTTGTGCTCCGCCCACCCGCGGGGGCGAAGCCACTTACGTCATCGGGGATGACTGAAAAGCTATAGAAATATAGGCCGCTCACCCCTCCGGCGCAACCGGCCAAGTGGCTCCGCCATCAGCCCATCCCCATTGCGAAATAACCCAGATTTGGCACAAAGGAAGCGGCGATGCGGCTACCGGAACCCGCATGTTGCGCTGAGACGGAGCCCTTACGTGACCGAGACGGTCGCCGAAATCCTTGACGCTTATCGCAGCGGAGCCATTACGCCCGCGGATATTGTCGCGCGGACTTTTGCCCGGATCCGCGCCCATGACGATCCGGCAATCTTTATCTCGCTGCGCGAAGAGGCCGATGTCCTCGCCGAGGCGCGCGCGCTGGCGCGTGACGGCGATAAAACGCTTCCGCTCTACGGTATTCCGGTTGCCGTGAAGGACAACATCGACGTCAAGGGTCTGCCGACGACGGCCGCGTGCCCAGCTTACCTCTACCGCCCGCACAAGGACGCGGCGAGCGTCGCGCGGCTGCGCGAAGCTGGCGCGCTCATGATCGGCAAAACCAATCTCGACCAGTTCGCCACTGGACTGGTCGGCGTGCGCACCCCTTACGGCGTTGGCCGCAACCTGTTTGATCCCAAGCTCGTGCCCGGCGGATCGAGTACCGGCTCAGCGCTCGCCGTTGCGGCTGGGTTCACGCCGCTGGCGCTCGGCACCGACACCGCCGGATCGGGCCGCGTGCCGGCCGGCTTCAACAACATCGTCGGATTAAAGCCGAGCCGTGGGTTGATCTCCACCGGGGGCGTCGTGCCTGCCTGCCGCACGCTTGATTGCGTTTCCGTCCTCGCGCTCACCGTCGATGATGCCGTGGAAATGCTCGACGTGCTGGTGGCTCCCGACGCGGGCCAGATGCAGCCCGTCGGGCTGATGCCACAGGGAGTCAGGCTCGGCGTGCCGCTGGCGGGCCAGCGTCTGTTCTTCGGCGACCGCGCATCGGAGGCGGCCTATGAGGCGGCGCTGGAGCGATTTGCAGCACTCGGCGCGAAAATCGTCGAGATCGATATCGAGCCCTTCTACGCAGCGGCCCGACTTCTGTATGAGGGGCCTTGGGTGGCCGAGCGGTTTTTAACCGTCAAAGCGCTCGTCGCATCGTCGCCCGAATCCATGCACCCGATCACGCGGCAGATTCTTCTGGCCGGCGCCCACGGCACAGCGGCCGATGCTTTTGCCGCCTTTTATCAGCTCGATGACCTGCGGCGCGTCCGCGATGCTACCTTTCGCACGATCGACGCGATGGTATTGCCGACTGCGCCGACCATCTACACGCTCGAACAGGTCGCGACCGATCCGATCGGACTCAACAGCCGGCTTGGCACCTACACCAACTTCGTCAATCTGCTCGACATGTGCGGCCTTGCCGTGCCGGCTTCGATGCGGCCCGACGGCGTGCCGTTCGGGGTGACGCTGCTTGCGCCCGCGGGCGGTGACATGGCGCTGGCGGCGATCGGCCGAGAATTTCACGCCGCGACTGGGCTCCCTTTGGGCGCTCTCGGATATAAGCAGCCGCCAATTTCGCAGCGGCCGATTCCGCCAGTCGAGGGCGAAGTGCCGCTGGCGGTGGTCGGCGCGCATCTCTCCGGCATGCCGCTCAACGGCGAATTGCGCAGCGTCGGCGCTCGTTTGATCGAGCGCACGGCGACCGCGCCGCATTATCGACTCTATGCACTCGCCGGGACCAGGCCGCCGAAACCGGGGTTGCTCCGCGTCAAGAACGGTTCGGGTGTCGCCATCGAGATCGAGGTTTGGGCGATGACCGAGAGTGCGTTTGGCCGGTTCGTTGCAGCGGTACCGCCGCCGCTATCAATCGGCACGCTCGACATCGGCGGGGGCCGGGTGGTGAAGGGCTTTTTGGTCGAGGCCCAAGCGGTAGCCGGTGCCCGCGACATTTCCAGCTTCGGCGGCTGGCGCGCTTTCATGGCGCAGGAAAAGGCGGCTGTGTGAAACGCGGCAGTCAGCGTTCGTCGATTACGCTCACATGCCCGGCAACCACGCGCCAGCCTTGCGGAAACCGCACCCAGGTTTGCATCTGGCGGCCGACCTTGCCGGGCGCCGTGGGACGATGGAATAAAGTCGCAGTGACGGCGTAATCGCGGCCGTAAGTCGTGATCACCGTTTTTGACAGCGCGCGCGCCAGTCCCACCGGCGAGCGCGCGGCGCGAAAAGCCTTGATCTCGGCGTAGCCGTAAAGATTTTCCGTCGCGCCGTAGCGGACGGTGCGCGGATCGTCATGCAAGAACGCATCGAGGGCGGCGACGTCGTTCGATACCAGGGCCTGCTCGTAGCGCTCAAACGTGGCGCTGACTTCAGCGACGACCTCCGGCAGGTCGATCTCCATTGCTGTCTCCATCGGGCGTTGTGTGACGAGATGTATGTATGCCGACCGAAAGGCGATCAAACTTCCTTCGAACGTCCTTCAAACTCCTTTGGGCCGCATCGCGGCGGCGATGCCTTCGACTTCCAGCGTGTGCGCGATGCGCAGCGCCACGTCCTCGCGCCACGGCGCGGCAATGATCTGAACGGCGATCGGTAACGGGCTCATCGGAATCGGCACGGCGACCACCGGGACGCCGACGAAGGAGATCGGCTGCGTGTAAAGTCCGAGATTGGCGCGTACCGGCAATTCGGCGTCGCCGAGTTTGAATGTTTTCTGGCCGATTAGCGGTGCGGTGCAAGGCGTCGCTGGCGCCAAGATCGCATCGACCTCGGAAAATAGCTTGAGCATTTCGGCGCGATACCACCGGCGGAATTTCTGCGCCTTCACCACCAGCGATGCGGGCAGCATCGCACCTGCGATCAGACGGTCGCGCACGGCCGGGTCGAAGTCGCGCGCGCGCGTTCGCAGCCGGTCGAGGTGCAGGCTTGCGCCTTCGGTCGCGGTGATGATGTAGGCGGCCGAGCGCGCGCGCTCGGCTTCTGGAATCTCGATGTCGCGATTGACGCCCAACGCCGCCGCCACCCGATCAACGGCGTAGACGGCTTGCGCATTCCGGCTCTTGAAATAGCCGCCGGCGACGGCGATGCGCAGTCCCTCCGCGCCCCGCTGCAACAACGCCGCCACCGGCTCGCTGGCGCGATCGGCGCAAACCGGATCGGCGGGATCGTAGCCCTGCATGGCGTCGTAGGTGAGCGCGAGGTCGCGGGCGCTGCGCGCCAGCGGGCCGACGTGATCGAGGCTGGTCGCGAACGGAAATACACCGGCGCGGCTGAGCCGGCCGTAAGTCGGCTTAAGACCGAATACGCCGCAGAGCGAGGAGGGTACACGGATCGAGCCGTTGGTATCGGAGCCGAGCGCGAGCGGCACTAGGCCGCCTCCGACAGCAGCGCCGGAGCCGCTCGATGACCCTCCGGCCATGCGCGCTAGATCGTGCGGATTGCGCGCCGGGCCGTCGTGAAGATTCTCGCCGGTGAAGTCATAGGCGTATTCGCCCATATTGAGCGCGCCGACGAGAACGGCACCGGCGGCTTGGAGCCGCGCGACCAGAGTGGCATCGCGGTTCGCGGGAGGCGCGTCGCGATTGATTTTCGAGCCCGCGAGCGTCGGCAATCCGGCGACGTCGAACAGATTTTTCACCGCGAATGGGACGGCGGCGAGCGGCGGCAGCGGCTCGCCACCGCCGCGCGCCGCATCGAGCGCCTGCGCGCGAATAAGGGCGCGCTCGTCAGTGACTGCGGTGAAGGAATTAAGCAGCGGATCGCGCCCGCGGATGCGGGCGAGCGTCGCTTCCACGATGCTCAATGCGCTGGCGCGGCCGGAGGCGAAAGCCGCGACGATATCGGCCGCATTGCTCCAGCCGAGATCGAGCCCAGGCATTTCAAGCACGGAACACCGGCGCAGGCTCGGTCTCATCAGGCAGCACAAATGCGTCGACGCGCGCCGCGTGCGCGAGGAGCAGTTGCAGATTGAACTTTACGCCGGTGTGCCAAGCGGGCTCGAGCGGGACCGCAAGCGCCTGCGCACTGGCGGCGACCAGGCCTGCAAGAGCGTCAGACTTTTTGGCGCGCGACGAACGCTTCAGGGACCTTATTCGTCGCGCTGTCTTCGCTTTGCGGGGGATGGATTTGCGGCTCATTGCCAACCGACACTTTCGCAAACTTCGCCTAAGTCTTTGATTCACGGAAATTGTTGCACGTGCCGCCGGTAAGCGCCAAGAGGCAGCGTTGGATCATGCGGATTGCTCTCGCCTAATAAATGAGCAGGGCGTCAAAAAGGGCAAAATCCCCGCGTGCGGCCCCGATCTTGCATGGGAATCGCAAACTTCACTGCGATGCAGGGGACCGAAATGCCGAACGTGACCTTCGAGGCCGAGCCGTCGCCGCTTTCCGTCGATCTCGATCGGGCAGCGCTGGTGATTATCGATATGCAGCGCGATTTTCTCGAGCCGGGCGGCTTTGGTGAGGCGCTTGGCAACGACGTGTCTCGTCTTCAGGCCGCCGTCGGGCCGCTAAAGCAAGTTCTTGCGGCCGCGCGGCAGCAGGGAATGCTGATCATTCACACGCGAGAAGGGCATCGGCCCGACCTGTCCGACGCGCCACCGCACAAAGTTGAGCGTGGCGATCCGTCGACCCGTATTGGCGCGAAAGGCCCGATGGGCCGCATACTTGTGCGTGGCGAGCCTGGTCACGACATTATCCCCGAACTCTATCCGCTTGCGGAGGAGCCGGTCATCGATAAGCCGGGCAAGGGTGCATTTTATCAGACCGACCTTGAACTCATGTTGCATAACCGCGGCATCGACACGCTGTTCGTCTGTGGCGTCACCACGGAAGTTTGCGTCAATACGACGGTGCGCGAGGCCAACGACCGCGGCTTCCGCAACATCGTATTATCGGACTGTTGCGGCTCTTATTTCCCGGAATTCCACGCGGCCGGCTTGGCCATGATCAAGGCCCAGGGTGGCATTTTCGGTTCGGTGGCCGCGTCGAAGCCACTGCTTAATTCGCTGGCATCAATTCGCTATCCGACGCGGGCCGCAGTCTAAGATTGCCGAAGGCGCCCGTCGTTTCTCGCTTTATTTGACGCTCCATGGCGCTGGCCGTGCTGTTTTTTTGACAGCGCGGTGACCGTTATTTGGTCGCCGATATGTATTCGCAACTCCTGCCGCTGCGCCGCGTTTGCGGCCAATAGGTCGTGAAATAGCGCGCATCAAAGCTAATTTCATTGTCCTTTCATCGACTTCGCCAATGTCTGTGGGGACTTTAAGAGACTCATAAAGTTTGGCACGCGCCTTGCGAAGCTCCGATCACGCAATCGCTGAGGATTGCGCATGTTACCGCCAGGGGGGCGGGGCTTCTCACGTTGCAGACGCTGCGCGCCGGAAGGCGGGCTTCGATCTGACTGTGAGCATTGCTTCGCAAAGCGATGAAATACGCCATCAACAGGAGCGTACGATGACGACCACAACGTCGACGACGGCGTTTCGTCCACATTTGTGGACATCTGGTGACCTGAATGCCTTCTTTGGCTTCGGCACCAATATCCTCGTCAACATGCTGGTGCTGACCGGCTTGTTGCGGTTCGTAATCAAAATGCCGGACGCAATCGTGTTCGGTCGCATCTTGCCGGCGCTTGGCCTGATGCTCTGCCTGTCGACGTTTTACTACGCGTTCCTCGCTTATCGGCTGGCGCAAAAGACCGGCCGTAGCGACGTGTGCGCGCTGCCCTCTGGGGTCAGCGTGCCGCACATGTTCATCGTCACCTTCGTCATCATGCTGCCGATCGCGTTAAAGACCAATGATCCGATCAAAGGCTGGGAAGCCGGCCTGGTGTGGGTCTTCTTCCAGAGCTTCATCCTGATGATCGGCGGTTTCATCGCTCCTTACGTTCGCCGCATCACACCGCGCGCCGCCCTGCTGGGTACGCTCGCCGGCGTTTCAATCACGTTCATCTCGATGCGTCCGGCGTTGGAAATGTACATGACGCCGATCATCGGCCTGACCTGCTTTTCCGTGATCCTGGTGAGCTGGTTCGGCGGCTTCAAATATCCCAAGGGCATCCCCGCCGGTCTCGTCGCTATCGTTGTCGGCATGATCATCGGCTGGGGCTCGAACCTCTTTGATCTCAATTATGGTGGTTTGAGCTTGAAGGGCATCACCGACTCGTTCGCGAGTTTCGGCTTCTCTGTGCCGATCCCCGCGATCGATCACATCTTCGGTGGCTTCCAGTATTTCGCCGTGATCCTCGTTACCGCCATCCCGTTCGGCATCTACGATCTGGTCGAGGCGATGGACAACGTGGAGAGCGCCGAGGCGGCCGGAGATCCGTATCCGACGACCCGCGTGCTCACCGCTGACGGCGTCGTCAGTCTCATCGGCTGCCTGATGGGCAATCCGTTCATCAACGCGGTCTATATCGGTCATCCCGGCTGGAAGGCCATGGGCGGCCGTATCGGCTACTCGGCCGCGACCGGCATCATGGTGATCATCCTGTCATGGTTCGGTATCATCTCGCTGTTGTTGGCCATCGTACCGGTGGTCGCGATATCGCCGATCCTGCTCTACATCGGCATGTTGATCGGTGCGCAGGCGTTCCAGACCACGCCGCGGGGACATGCGCCGGCAATCATACTGTCTCTGGTTCCGCATCTCGCCGGCTGGTGCAAGACGCTGATGGACGGCGCCTTGGCAGCGGCGGGCACGAGTGCGGCGGCCATCGGCTTCGCCAAGCTCGGTGGTTTCGGCGTCCTCTATGCCGGCCTGCAAACGCTTGGTGGCGGCACCATCCTCACCGGACTTATTCTCGGTGCGGTAGGCGCGTTCATCATCGACAAGAAGTTCGCGCAAGCCTCCGCGTTCGCGCTTGCGGGCGCCGTACTGACCTTCTTCGGGTTCATGCACGGTGAAGCCGTCGGTATCGCGGTGACTCCGGTAGTGGCGGTCGCCTATGTGATCGTGGCGGCCTTCCTGTTTGCGTTGAGCCGCGTGCCGGTGAGCGCACTCGACCGTACGGCGCCGCATGAGGCGATAGCCGAACCTGCGGAATAAGCTGGCCGCAACGGAAAATCTGGTCGCCTCTCCCCATCCGGGGAGAGGCGATTTCTTTTATGCGGCGGCCTTTGCGGTCGTCCGCTCGTGGATGGCCTGCCAAACGCGGCTCGGCGTTGCCGGCATATCGATGTGATCGATGCCGAGCGGTTTGAGCGCATCGAGGATGGCGCTGATCACCGCCGGCGGTGCGCCGGTGGCGCCGGCCTCACCAGCGCCCTTGACGCCGAGTGGGTTGGTGGTCGCCGGCACTTCTGTCAGTTCGGAGGCGAGATCGGGGAAGTCCTCGGCGCGCGGCATCGCATAGTCCATAAAGCTGCCGGTTACGAGTTGCCCATCGCCGTCGAACACGATCGATTCCATCAAAGCCTGGCCGACACCTTGGGCGACGCCGCCGTGAATCTGACCTTCGCAGAGCAGCGAGTTAATGATCTTGCCGACGTCGCCGACCGAAGCATAGCGCGCCAGCGTTACGACGCCGGTCTCAGGGTCGATCTCTACCTCGCACACATGGCAGCCGTTCGGATAGTTCGACGGCTCGGCCGCGAATGTGCCCGAAGCCTCTAGGCCGAGCTCAAACTGCGGCGGCAGAAATACCGGCCGGTGCAGCGACTGGGCCACGGCGGTCAGCGGCAGCGAACGGTCGGTGCCGACGATGTGGAAACTGCCGTCTTTGAACTCGAGGTCTCCGGCTGAAGCCTCCATCATCATCGCCGCCATCGGCTTGGCCTTCTCAATGATGGCGTCGGCTGCTTTCTTCAGCGCATTGCCGCCGACATGCATGCTGCGCGACCCGTAGGTGCCGCGGCCGACCGCCACCTCTTCGGTGTCGCCCTGCACAAAGTTGATCGACTCAAGGGGCACGCCAAGCCATTCATGCACCATTTGCGCGTACACAGTCTGGTGCCCTTGCCCATGCGAGTGCGTGCCGGCGATGATGGCGAGCGATCCGCCCGAATCGAAGCGGATCACCATGCGCTCGTTGAAGATTGCGGCTTCTTCGACGAAATAGCCGACGCCGCGACCACGCAATCTCCCGCGTTTCTTGGATTCCGCGGCGCGCTTGGAAAAGCCGTCCCAGTCGGCGAGCTTGAGGCTATCGTCCATGATGCGCCGGAAATCGCCGCTATCGTAAGCGATGCCGGAATGAAGCTTGTGCGGCATCGCCGAAGGCGGAATGAAGTTGCGCCGCCTGATCTCGATCGGGTCGATGCCGATGACCGCCGCGGCGCGGTCCATCAATTGCTCGATGAGGAAAGTTGCCTCCGGCCGGCCGGCGCCGCGATAAGGGGCCATGGGCGCGGTGTTGGTCAAAACCGCCTGCGCTACGGCGTGCACGGCCGGAATGTCGTAGACCCCCGGCGCCAGCTTGAGCGCGAACAGCGGAACGACAATGCCGGCTTCGAACACATGCGAGCCCATGGCGTGGAGGGCGTTCGTGCGCATACCGAGAATTTTACCCTTCTCGTCGAGCGCCAATTCTCCGGTCACAACTTGATCGCGCCCGTGCGCGTCGCCAAGGAATGATTCCGAACGGGTCGCGACCCATTTAACCGGTCGCCCGCCCAAACGGCGCGATGCCCAGCAAACGAGGGCATCCTCGGGATAATTGCCGTTTTTCATACCGAAGCCGCCACCAACATCCGGCGAAATGACGCGCAGCTTGTTCTCCGGAACTTTCAGGACGTTGCCGGCGACATGCGCGCGCGTGCCGTGGGGGTTCTGCGTCGTGGAGTGCAGCGTGTAGCCGCCGCTGTCGGGATGATATTGACCGATGGCCGCGCGCGGCTCGATGGTATTGGCGCAGACGCGGCTGTTGGTGAGTTTGAGCTTGACGACGTGCTTGGCCTTGGCGAAGGCGGCGTCGGTCGTCTCCTTGTTGCCCATCATCAACCCGACCGCGACGTTGTTGGGAGCCTCATCCCAGACCGCGGGAGCACCAGGCTTCACCGCGTCTTCGAGATTGGTTGCAGCCGGCAGAACGTCGTAGTCAACTTCAATCAATTCGGCAGCGCTCCGGGCTTGCAGGAGTGTTTCCGCGATCACGAACGCCACCCGCTCGCCGACCGAGCGCACTTTCCCGACCGAAAGGATCGAGCGCAATGTGCGATAACCCTTGGGTCCGCCCATGTCTTCAGGCATGACCGGCGAGAATCCGCCGAGCTTGTCGGCCTCGACGTCGGCGCCTGTCAGCACGGCGAGAACGCCTTCCGCCGCCTTGGCCTTCGTCGTATCGATGCTTTTGATGAGCGCATGTGCATGCGGGGACATCAGCACCGCGCCGTAGCATTGTTGCGGCAAATTGATATCGTCGACGTAACGGCCGCGGCCGGTAATGAAGCGGGGATCTTCCAGCCGGGGCACCGGTTGGCCAATGCCGAATTTTTTCACGCATTTCCTCCTCGACATGGTCGCGTCGAAGCCCGGGCCCGTCGGCGCCGAACTCGCGCGATCCTTGCGTCCACCCGAATTATACTAAGGATTGGCTGTAATGACAGAGGCTATCGCCTTGGCTGAACGTGCGCGGTCTGCCCATCAATCGGCCCAAGCCGGGGGAGTTCCAGCACGGGGTGAACTCTTCGGCCACCCGAAGGGCCTGACTTTCCTGTTCAGCACCGAAATGTGGGAGCGTTTCTCCTATTACGGCATGCGCTCGCTGCTCGTGCTCTATATGACCAAATATCTGCTGGTGCAGGGCAATGCCGGCAACGTCTTGGGCATGGACGGGTTGCGGAATGCGCTTGAGGCGGTATTCGGCCGGCTCGACGTGCAGCCGCTGTCCTCGCAAATCTACGGTTTCTATACGGCGCTCGTTTATCTCACACCGATCTTCGGCGGTCTCCTCGCCGACCGCGTGCTCGGTCAGCGCCGCACCGTGGTCGTCGGCGCGATTCTGATGGCGATCGGCCATTTCATGATGGCCGTCGAGCAGCTTTTCCTGCTCGCGTTGCTGGCGCTGATCCTCGGTAGCGGCGCGTTCAAGCCGAACATCTTCACTCAAGTCGGCGGAATCTACGCTCCCGGCGACCGCCGCCGCGATCGCGCCTATTCGATCTTTTACGTCGGCATCAATATCGGCGCTTTCCTGGCGCCGCTGGTTTGCGGCACGCTCGGCGAGGAGGTGGGCTGGCATTACGGCTTCGCCGCCGCCGGAATCGGCATGCTGATCGGGCTGTCGATTTATCTCTATGCCATGCCGTTCTTGCCGCCGGACGAGCTGCAAAAGGCCAAAGCCGCGCGTGCCGAACGGCGGCCGCTCAACCGCAACGATTGGCGCGGCATCATCGCCATCCTCGTTCTGTTCGTTCCCTCCGCTTTGTTCTGGGCAACCTACGAACAGAGCGGCAACACCATCGTCCTCTGGGCCGACGCCTCTACCGACCGCACCGTCGGCTTATTTGGCTTCAGCGCGGAGATCCCGACTACGTGGTTTCTTGCTTTCAACCCCTTCATGATCTTCGCTTTCACGCCGTTTATCGTAACTTTGTGGTCGCGGCAGGCGGCGCGCGGGACCGAGCCTTCGACCGTTACCAAAATGGCGCTCGGCTGCTTCGGCGTCGCGATCTCATATCTGATCATGGCGGCGGCCGGCTGGCAGGTCGGCGGCGGCAAAGCGAGCTGGCTGTGGTTGTTCGGCTATTTCGTCGTCATCACTATCGGCGAGCTCTATCTCTCGCCGGTTGGCCTCTCGCTGGTGACCAAGATCGCTCCCGCGCGGATCCTCTCGATGATGATGGGCGTGTGGCTAGCGACGAGCTTCGTCGGCGGCTTTCTCGCCGGCTTCCTCGGCAGCTTCTGGAGCCGGATGGAAAAGCCGGAATTTTTCCTCATGATAGCGGCGATCGCCGCAGTCGCGGGCGCGGCGATCTTCGCTTGTCGCGGGCTATTGCGCGGAACGTTGCGCGAGTAGGGCGCCTTAATGCGCCGCGGCGACTGCTGCTGCGTGCGGCGCAGTTTCCATGGCGCCGATGCGGCTCTTTACCGCTTTCTGCACCTTCTCGAAAGCGCGCACTTCGATCTGGCGCACGCGCTCGCGTGAAACGCCGAACTCGTCGGCGAGCTCTTCCAGGGTGATCGGCTCATCGGCAAGCCGGCGCGCCTCGAAAATGCGCCGTTCCCGGTCGTTGAGCACCGTGAGCGCTTCGCCCAAAGCCTCGTGGCGGTTCTCCGATTGCTCGGATTCGGCCAAACGGCTTTCCTGGCTGACGCTATCGTCGACCAGCCAGTCCATCCATTCGCCGGAATCGCCGTCCTCGCGGATCGGCGCATTGAGCGAGGCGTCGCCGCCGAGGCGGCGATTCATGTCGATCACGTCCTGCTCGGTCACGCCCAGCCGCTTGGCGATGAGCTTGACTTGATCCGGACGCATATCGCCTTCGTCGAGCGCGGAAATCCGGCTCTTGGCCTTGCGCAGATTGAAAAACAGCTTTTTCTGGTTGGCAGTGGTGCCCATCTTCACCAGCGACCACGAGCGCAGGATGTATTCCTGGATCGCGGCCTTGATCCACCACATCGCGTAGGTCGCGAGCCGGAAGCCCTTGTCGGGCTCGAATCGTTTGACCGCCTGCATCAGGCCGACGTTGCCCTCCGAAATGACTTCGGAGATCGGCAGGCCGTAGCCACGATAGCCCATGGCGATCTTGGCCACGAGGCGCAAATGGCTGGTCACCAGCTTATGCGCGGCTTCACGATCCTCGTGTTCGCGCCAGCTTTTAGCCAGCATGAATTCCTCCTGCGGTTCCAACATCGGGAACCGCCGGATCTCTTCCAGGTATCTCGTCAGTCCGGTTTCACCCGACAGAACCGGCAAGGCAGCAGTATGGGCCATGACAGCGCCCTTTCCTTAATTCTCGCCCCCGCGGATCGGCGGGCGGTAGTGCCGTCGCTTCCCGAGCCGACGGCGCGATCGTCTTTTATCTCGCACCCGTAGCATACACGGTCCGACCCTGAGAGCGGTAGTAACGAGGCATCAATTCGGCGCGACGCCGCCTTGATTTGGCGCAAAAGGCTAAATTTGCCTGAGCCGAGAAGCCTCTATTTATCGCTAGAATCAGCCGGAATGGCCGCCAGCATACCATGCAAACGGGCCAAGTGGGCTGGCAGTTCCGAGCGGAACCGCAGGATTTTACCGGTAATGGGGTGTTCGATCGTCAATATATGGGCATGCAATGCCTGGCCGCCAAGGGCCTTTAGAGCCTCCTGGGCCGGCGCGGGAAGTAAGGCAGCCTTGGTCCGGAAACCCGGCCCATAGACGTTATCGCCCAGGAGCGGATGCCCGATCGCGGCCAAGTGCACCCTGATCTGGTGGGTGCGGCCGGTTTCAAGCCGGCAGGCCAGCAGGCTCGCCACCGGCTTCTTCGGCGTGTCAGCTCGGCCGCCATAGCGTTCGAGCACTTCCCAATGGGTCACCGCTTCGCGGCCGTCTTCGCGAACCGCCATGCGGTCGCGGGCGGTTCGGTGGCGGCCGATCGCCCGGTCGACGTTGCCGCGTGGTCGCTCCGGCGCATTCCACACAAAGGCAAGGTAGCCACGCTCAAACGGCCCGCCGTCGCGGCCGTGGCCGGCGAATTGCGCCGCCAGCGCGCGGTGTGCACGGTCGTTTTTCGCCACCACCATCAGCCCGCTGGTGTCCTTGTCGAGGCGGTGGACGATGCCCGGACGCCGCTCGCCGCCGACGCCGGAAAGGCTGTCGCCGCAATGGGCGATCAGCGCATTGACGAGCGTGCCGGTCCAATGTCCGGCGGCGGGGTGCACGACCAGCCCCTTGGGTTTGTCGATGACGATGACGTCGGAATCCTCGAAGACGACGTTGAGCGGAATTGGCTCGGCTGCGGGCTTCGCCGGAGCCGCCGGTGGCACCTCGACGACGATCGCCGTGCCGGAATTGACGCGGTGGCCGGGATCACGGATCGTGCGCCCGTCGACCGCGACGGCTCCGGCCTCGATCAGCGCCTTGAGCCGCGTCCGCGAAAGCTCGGTGACATGCGCGGCGAGCACGCGGTCGAGGCGTCCGCCCGGTTCGTCATCCGCGATGCGGACCGATTTTTGCGTGGAATTCATTGTTAGTTTCTTTGGGCGGCAACCCGGGCACTGGACATGAACAAACTAGCTGCCGCGACGGCACAAGGCGACCGCGACGAAGCCGCTCTAGGCCCGATCGCCGCGAATACGCCTGCGGCCGACGCTCTGGCCTCGCGCATGGTCGCCCGCGTGCGCCTACTCATGATCATATCGGGTCTCACCACCCTTATCGCCATCGCCGCGGTGGTGAGCGTCGTGGGCTACCGTGTTTTCCGCGCAGGCGGCGGAGCCGCCGCGCCGGTCGACAGCATTATCGTGCTGCCGAAAGGCGCGCGCGTCATCGGCAGCTCCGTCGCCGACGACCGCATCGTGGTGACGCTCGACATCGGCGGTGCGACCGAGATCCGCACCTTTGATATCAAGACGCTGAAAGAGAGCGGGCGGATCAAGTTCGCTACCGAGCCGTGAAGCGGCCGCTTGCGCGCCTCCGCCGGCGGGGTTATTCCAAAACGCACGCTCCCTTCGTCTAGCGGTCTAGGACGCGGCCCTCTCAAGGCTGAAACACGGGTTCGATTCCCGTAGGGAGCGCCACCCGAAAAAATCCGCTTTGAATCTGTTTCAGAAATTTTGAAAAGTGCCCCACTTTTTGGTGCGGTGGGACACCTTCGCGTTCCTCGTTTGAACCCGCCCAAATGAGGCCCTGTTTGAACGTGTCCTAACGAACGTCAACGTCCGCTTTCGCGGGGGAACAGCGGACTCTGGCAAGCCGTCCAGCCGGCACATTTATGGGGTCCACGGCCTAGCTCGCGGTGTAGACGACGAAAATTGCAATTGACCGGCTTGTCGTGTCGGGTTCAAACGGCAGCACCGCAAAGGAAGCGGCGAAGGAATTGGCAGCGGCTGAGGCAGATCGGGTAGAACTGATCGAAATGATCGACCTTCAAGTGATCACGCCGGTGCGAAACGTTTTAGTCGACCCGGCAGATTCATCCAAAATTCGGGACTGGTCTGGAAGAATCGCGCCTGGCGCAAAGCCGTGTCTGCCGTCACCGCGCGCTCGCCCTTCACGATAGCGCCGATGCGTGTCGCCGGAACCCGCAAAGCAATCGCCAGCGCATTGATCGACATTCCTAGAGGCTTGAGAAATTCCTTGTTCAGCACCTCGCCGGGATGCGCGGTCACCCGGTTGGGGGTCGCGATAGCTTTAGTGGTAGTCGACGATTTCGACATC
>Ga0181525_10001327_pt1 | contig 21199 bp, 16 predicted proteins | sample PEATcosm2014_Bin_48_FD_121100 | JGI IMG/M metagenome (GOLD analysis project Ga0181525, IMG submission 121100) | Peatland microbial communities from MTU Mesocosm Facility, Houghton, MI, USA - PEATcosm2014_Bin06_10_metaG | ecosystem: Environmental > Terrestrial > Soil > Wetlands > Peat | place...
CGGGAACGAGCGCGCGTTCCGCGAGATGACCGTGGCCGATTTCGCGCCGGCCCGGGGCGCGCATCGGGCGCGTCTCACCGACCGAATACGGCGGGAAGTTGTAGTAGTGCATGTAGCGCTTGTTGGGGATCGCGAAGATCCCGTCCAGGCGCTGGGCGTCGCTGATCGAGCCGAGCGTCGCCGCGGTGAAGACCTGCGTCTGACCGCGGGTGAATACGCCCGAGCCGTGCACGCGCGGCACGTAGTGCGTCTTGCACCAGATCGCCCGGATCTCGTCGGGCTTGCGGCCGTCGGGGCGGACCTTCTCGTCCACCACCATCGTGCGCAGCTCGGCCTCTTCCATCGCCTTGATGATCTTCTCGAAGTCTTTGATCTTCGGATCTTCGATCAGCACGCGGATGGTGGCGTCCGGCTTCTTCTCGAGCTTGGCCAACGCGGCCGGGCGCGAGAGCGCGTCGAGCGCAGCGTTGCGCTCGAGCTTGTCGACGACGCGCATCGCCTTGGAGACTTCCTTGGGGAAGTTCTTGCGCATCCACTTGTCGAGCTGTTCGTCGACCGTGGCCAGCGGGAAGTCGCGTTTGGCCTTGCCGACCTTCTTGGCGAGCTGGTCGATCGCTTTGACGATCTTCTTGATCTCGCCGTGCGCGAACTCGACCGCGCCGAGGAACTCTTCCTCGGAGATCTCGTTGGCGCCGCCTTCGACCATCATGATGTCGTCGGCGGTGCCGGCGACCACGACTTCCATGCCACCGGTCTCGTACTGTTCGAGCGTCGGATTGGCGATGAACTTGCCGTTCTCGTCGCGACCGACGCGCACGCAGGCGATGTTCTTGTGGAACGGGATGTCGCTGACCGCGAGCGCGGCACCGGCAGCGACGACGGCGAGGGTGTCGCTGTCGAGGCCCGGGTCGGTCGAGAGGACCGTCGCGATGATCTGGATGTCGTTGCGGAACCCGTCGGGGAACAACGGCCGGATCGGGCGGTCCATCTGGCGTGCGCTGAGCACGGCGTGCTCCGAAGGTCGGCCTTCGCGCTTGATGTAGCCGCCCGGGATCTTGCCGGCCGCGTACATCTTCTCTTCGTAGTCGCAGGTGAGGGGGAAGAAGTCGAGCCCTTCCCGGGGCTTCTCTGACGCCGTCGCGGCGCAGAGGACGACGATTTGATCGCCGTAGCGGACGAGGGCGGAACCATTCGCTTGCTTCGCAAGCTCGCCGGTCTCGATGACCAGACTGCGGCCTCCGATCTCGAGCGAGACGGATTCTGGCACGGATACTCCTAGATTATTCTTTTTTTGTTTTCGCTTACGTTATTTGTAGCGTGTCGAGGTTCGCCGCCGCGGCGAGGCCGGCCTCCGGCGCGGCCTTGGCGGGGCGTGCGGATCGGGCGAAGCCCGAACGCGAAGGGTTCGGCCTCAGCCGAACCCACTTAGCGGCGCAGGCCGAGGTCGCCGATGAGCTTGCGGTAGCGCTCGAGGTCCTTGTGCTGGAGGTACGCCAGCAGGCGCCGGCGCTGGCCGACCTGCATCAACAGCCCGCGGCGGCTGTGGTGGTCCTTCTTGTGGACCTTCAGGTGCTCGGTCAGTTGGTTGATCGACGCGGTCAGGATCGCGACTTGGACGTCGGCCGACCCGGTGTCGTGTGGGCCGCGGCCATACTTGGTGGCCAGCTCGGCCTTGAGCTCTTTGGTGACGGGCACGGGGAAAGCGGGGCTCCTTTCGACTCGCGCGTCTGCAGACTCCGTGGGTCCGCGACGGCGACCGACGGATCATAGCAAAACCGGCCCAGCCCGTCAAAGCCCGCCCGGGCGGAGCGCCTAGAGAGCCGAGCTCTCGCCGGCCTCCTGGAGGGCGGCGCGCAGCGTGTCGCGCAGCGCCTCCAGCTCCGGGGCGAGCGTGGTGGTTCGTTCGGCGACCGCCTCGAGGGCGGTCAACGCGCGCCGGGCCGCCGCGCGGTCGAGCGGGACGTAGAGCGTCCGCGCCAGCTCGTCGTCGAAGCGCTCGAGCGCGCGCTTCGCCATGTTCGCCTGACCGAACGCGTACGCGTGGTGACTCGCGTTTCCGAGCAGCTTCAGCTCGGAGTCGAGCCAGTCGCGATAGTCCTTGAGCAAGACGTCCTCCTGTGCACGCGGAACGGGACGGGTCGTGAGCGACGAGTACGTGACGGTGGCACGCGTGAGCGACCTGGCGCCGGGGACGGGGAAGGCGTTCGCGGTCGGCTCGCGCGAGATCGCACTCTTCAACGTCGACGGGCGTTTTTACGCCCTCGACAATACGTGCCCACATCAGGGCGGCCCGCTCGCCGAGGGCTGGATCGAGGGCGAGCAGGTGACGTGCCCCTGGCACGCCTGGACGTTCCGGCTGACCGACGGCGGGATGGCGCTGGGAGATTACACCCGCGTCGACGCGTTCGACGTGCGGGTCGAGGGCGACGCGGTGCTGGTCAGCCGCACGCCTCGGCCGGCTTAGCCGCGAAACGCGCGCCGACCGGGACCGTCAGCCGCAGCGTCAGCGACGAAGGCGGTCCCTGCCGGTCGATCGTGGTGAGATAGTAGCGGTCGCCCAGATTGTCGAACGCCAGCGCCAACGACGCGCCGCTGGGGAACTTCCACGCGATGCGCTCGCCGAACAGCAGCACCTGTCCGATCGGCTCCTGTTGCAAGCTGTCGGCGAAGGTCGGCCCGCTGTACGAGAGCTCGATCGCCGCCGAGATCGGGCCCGTCGTGCGCTCGTAATCGATCGCCGCGGCGTCGTCGGGGACGTAGGCGAGCCGCTTGCCGATCTGCGCCGGCGTCCCTTCCGTCACCCGGTCGTGCTGCGCGACGCCGAACAGCCGCACGTCGGAACAGGGCCCGCCGCGCCGGTACTCGCCGGTGAACGCGTTGGTGTTCGTCTCGCCGAAGTTCGAGCGCTGCTGCAAGGTCTTCGAGAGGGTCTCGAAGCCGAGCGCGTCGTGCACGATCGTCCCGGTGTAGTCGAGCGCGAGTCGCGAGCCCGGCGTCGCGACGTCGAAACCGAACTGCGCCGAGCGGCTGCGCTCGGGCGCGAGGTTCGGGTTGCTCTCGTAGGTGATCGTGCCGATCCGGTAGCTGCGGATCAGCTCGTTCAGGAACGGCGCGCGCAAACCGGTCCCATAGGCGGCGCGGAACGTCGTCGTCGGCGAGAGGTCGTACTTCGTGTCGAGCCGGGGCGAGATCGCGTTGGCTTGGCGCTGTCCGCGCGCGTCGGTGTGCACCGCGTCGTAGCGCGCGCCGAGCACCGCGCCGAAGCGGCCTTCCCAGTCGCGCTGCAGCGCGAACGAGTCGAGTCCCTGCGTGCCGGCGACGTTGCTCTGCACCGCGCCGGTCGGCGAGAGCTGATCGTTCCAGCCGCTGACGATGCGCCGCTCGGCGATCAGCGTGTAGTCGCCGTCGGTGACCGGCCGGTCCCAGCGCGCGCGCAGGCCCGCGTCGGAGGTCGGCACGTACTGCGTGTAGAGCAGCGCGCCCGGATGCGTCGTCGTGTTGTCGGCCAGGTTCGTCAGCTTCGTTTCGCGCGCGAAGCCGGTGACCGCGAGCGTCGCGGTCGTCCCGGTGACCCAGCTCGCCGCGAGCTGATCGAGGCTGCGCGAGAAGCCGTCGTTGGGCTGACCGTCCTCTTGCGCGTCGGTGCCGACCAGCGCGTCGAAGAAGAGCGAGTTACCCGGCTGATCGTGCGAAAGCCGCACGTGCGCGATATCGGCGGTCGAGATCGCGGTGCGATCGATCGACTCTTGCAAGTTCTTGGGGACGTCGTTGAAGCCGAGCCGCACGCTCGAGAGCGTGACCGCGCTGGCCCAGCTGCCGATCGCGCCGGTCGAGGTCACGAAGCCGCTGCCGTGATCCTCGCCGCCCCAACTGCCCGCGAGCAAGGACCCGGACTGCAGCGAGGGCTGCGTCGTCGTCAGCGACAGGACCCCGCCGATCGCGCCCGAGCCGTAGAGCGCCGACCCCGGCCCGCGCAACAGCTCGGCGCGCGAGATGCTCAGCGGCGCGTAGAGATTCCAGTCGACCTGTCCGCCGAAGCCGTCCTGCGCCGGGATGCCGTCGACCAGCAGCGCGCCGCGGTCCTGACCCGCGCCGGCGAACGAGAGGCGCAATTGGCCGTAGTTGGTGAACGGCGCGTCGCCGCGGCTGCGGTCGAAGCCCGGCAGCGCGCGCAGTGCGGCGTCGAGCGAGCTGGCCGTGGTCTGATGCAGCTCCTGCGTCGTCAGCGCCGAGGCCGCCTGCGGCGCGCGGTGGAGCGACTCGGGGCTGCCGGTTACGACCGTCACGCTGCCGATCGAACCGGGAACCGGACTCGGAGCCGGGCTTGGCGCCGGACTCGGTCCGGTCGCGGCCACGACCGTAAACAAAACGGTGGCGAGGAGAGACATAGGTACTGCCTCCGCCGGTGGGTCGCCGCTAGGCTACGCCAGGGCTTCGCGCAGGTCCCGCAGCGTCCGCGAGCCGGAAGCGAACAGCGCGATGCGCAGCGCCGTGACCAGTTCGTCGATCAGCGCGGCGACGGCGGCGTCGGACTCCTCGGCCGCGCGCAGGAAGGGCAGCGCCAGCCCGACCAGGTCCGCGCCCAGCGCGAGGGCCTTGGCGACGTGGACGCCGTTACGCACCCCGCCGCTGGCGACGAGGGGGACGGCCGGCAGCGCCTCGCGCAGCGCCGCGGTCGCGGCCGGCGTCGGATAGCCCCAGTCGCCGAAGGCCTCGGCGATCCGCTCGCGCTGCGGGTCCTCGGCGCGCCGGCCCTCGACCAGCGCCCACGAGGTTCCGCCGGCGCCGGCGACGTCGATGGCGGCCACCCCGCAGGCCACCAGGCGCGCCGCGGTCGAGGGCGCGATCCCCGAGCCGACGCTCTTGGCGATCACCGGGACCTCGAGTGCCGCGCAGAGCGCGGCGATCTTCGGCTCGAGGCTGCGGAAGTTCGTGTCGCCGCCGGGCTGAATCGCCTCTTGCAGCGGGTTGAGGTGCAGGTAGAGGCCGTTCGCGCCGAGCGTGTCGACCAGCCGGCGCGCGTCGTCGACCTGCAGGCCGTAGTTCAGCTGCACGGCGCCCAGGTTCGCGTACAGGACCAGTTTCGGAGCGATCGCGCGGACGTCGAAGGTCGGCTGGAGCCGCGCGTCCTCGAGCATCGCGCGCCCGCTCCCCAGCCCCAGCGCGATACCGGCCGCCTCGGCGCCGCGCGCCAGACGGCGGTTGATCTCGGCGGCGCGATCGGTCCCGCCGGTCATCGACGAGATCAGCAGCGGCGCCCGCAGCGGCCGGCCTAAAAACGTCGTCGCGACGTCGACGTCGGCCAGCGCGATCTCCGGCAGCGCTTCGTGGCGCAGGCGAACGCCGTCCCAACCGGCATCGAGTCGCGAGGCGACGTCGTCGTGCAGACAGACGTCCAGGTGGCGACTCTTGCGCGCTTGCGTCGATTCAGCCATCGCCGGACAGGCCTCCGCGCCGCGGTTGGCGATCACCTCCCCGATGGATTCCTCGCCGCCCGCGTACGACGGGACGCTGGGGACCGCCGGCGGCCCGGCCTTCGGCGCCGCCCTGGCCGCCCTCGCCGCCACCCGCCAGCTCGACCTCCCGGCCCTGGCCGCCGCCGCCGAGCTCGACCCGGAGCTGCTGGCCGCGGTCGTCGCCGGGGCGGCGCGCTTGGCCGTCCCCGCCCTGGCCCGGCTGGCGCGCGCCCTGCGGCTGCGCGCGATCGCCTTCATGCAGCAGACCGAGCTGTTGGGGCTGCAGACCTACGCCGGCGGCCTGGACCCGCTCTACTTCCTGCCCGACGGGCAGATCCGCTACGACGCCCGCATCTACATGCGCGAGATCAACCCGCGCCACGCGGTCCCCGAGTACGACATGACCAAGCGCAGCCCGGTGCTCCGGGCGCTGGCCGACGATACGGTCGTCGACGCCCTCGGCAAGCTCGAGCTCGAATTGGCCTACCTGCTCCGCGCCGCGGTCCAACAGACCGGTGGCACCTTATAGGGTGGCTTGCCTGAGAGGCGGGCTGCGGGCGGGGTGAGAACGCCCGGTCCCCATGGATATCGAAGGAAAACGGATCGCCGCCCTGGTGGGCGACGGATTCGAGGAATCGGAACTCGTTGAGCCGCGCCGCGCGCTCGAGGAGGCCGGCGGCGTCGTGACGATCGTCGGCGTCGACGACCGCGCGCTGCAGAAGATCCGCGGCAAGCGCGGCCTCGACGAGGGGCAGAGCGTGAAAGCCGAAGAGCTGGTCGCCGACGTGACCGCCGACGACTTCGACGCGATCTTGATCCCGGGCGGTCAGTCGCCCGACCACATCCGGACCAACAAAGACGTCCAGCGCTTCGTGCGCGAGTTCGATCAGGCGAAGAAGCCGATGTTCGTCATCTGCCACGGGCCGCAAGTGCTGATCTCGGCCCAACTGGTGCGCGGTCGCACGCTGACCGGCTACGCTTCGATCGCCGACGACATCCGCAACGCCGGCGGGCTCTACCGCGATCAGCCGGTCGTGCAGGACGGCAACTGGGTGACCTCGCGCAACCCGGGCGATCTGGTGCTCTTCAACCGCGCCATCGTCGAGAAGCTGATCGCCCAGAACCAGCCGGTTTAGTCGACCAGCGAGAGGCGTGGGTTGGGGCGCTCAGGGCGGCCGACTTTGTGGCATTCGCGCCAGCCGTCGCCGGCGTCGAGCGCGACGATGTCGGCGGTGAAGTCGAACTCGCCCTGGCCGCGGAAGAACGCGCTGCCGACTGCGTAGGCGTCGGTCGGGACGCCGTCGGCCTCGAACTGCGCGATCCGCGCGGCGTCGAAGCCGCCGCTGACGACGATCCGCACGTGTCCGTAGCCGGCCTCGTCGAGCGCGTCGCGCACGTTGCGGACCAGCTGCGCGTTGACGCCGGTCGGATTGAACGTGCCCATCTGCGGGATCACGCTGGCGTCGACCAGCGTGCCCGAGGTGTCGAGCCGCACGCCCCATAAGCGCCGGCCCAGCGCGCGCGCAACGGCGAGCGACGTTCCGACGCAGTCGTTCTCGAAATCGACCAGCGCGATCACGTTGACCGACGGGTCGATGTACTGCGCGAACTTGGCCGTCGCGCGGACCGTGTCGCCGCCGTAGGCCGCGATCAGGCCGTGCGGCACCGTCCCCATCCCGCGTGAGCCCCACCACTCGGCGTTGGCATCGGTCGAGACGCCGAGCGCACCGGAGATGTAGGCCGCGTACCCGTCGCCGGTCTGCACCAGATGATGGTCGAAGCGCGCTGGGAAGAACAGCACGTCCTTGCCGCCGGCGGCATCGACGATCGCGCGCGCGTTGGTCGCGATGCGCGTGCGGCGCGCCAGCACGCCCAGATACTCGGTCTCCAGGTGCGCGAAGAGCGCGTAGTCGCCTTCGATCGTCAGGACGGTCTCGTACGGGCCGATCTCGTCGCCGTCGTGGAGCGCGTGCACCCGCAACGCGTCCCAGCCCAGCTCCCAGGAGCCGTCCGCGAGCCGCCGGCCGCTGCACAGCTTGAGGATCGCCAGCGCCTCGTCGATCCCGCACAGCACCGAGTCGTTGCGCTGAAAGACTTGCATCCGCACGCCCGGGTGGTAGCCGTCCTGCTCGAGGATCTCGCGCGCCCGGTTGAAGTAGACGTCGGAGTAGTACCCCTCGCGCATCTTCTCGACCGGCAGGTTGAGGATCGCCGGATCGAGGCGACCGCGCTCGGTGCGCATCCGTGCCCCTACCGGCCGTCAGGGTGGAAGTCCTGGTGGGTTCGGCGTTGCCGAACCCTTCGCGGTCCTCGCTTCGCTGCGGTCCGCGGGGGGACCGGAGCCGCCCCGCCGGGTGGAGAAACGAGCGGGAATGGCGGGCCCGACGAATGCCGACATCGCGCGGCTGTTGCGCGAGATTCGGACCCTGATGGAGTTCGCCGGCGAACCGTTCTTCAAGTTCATGGCCTACGAACGGGCCGCCGAGACGCTCGAGAATGCACCGCCGCTGGGCGCGCCGATCGATCTCGAGCAGCTGACCGCGTTGCCGGGGATCGGCAAGACGATCGCCGGGCGGATCGCGACGCTCGCCGCGACCGGGACCGAGCCGTACCTCGAGGAGCTGCGCGCGCGCTACCCGGCGACGCTGTTGGAAGTGCTGACGGTGCCGGGCGTCGGGATGAAGACGGCGCAGCAACTCTTCGAACGGCTCGGCGTCGCCTCGCTGCGCGACCTCGAAGAGGCATTGCGCGCCGGCGCGCTGAGCGGGATACCGCGCCTGGGGCCCAAGTCGATCGAGAACATTCGGCGCGGCGTGCTGGCGGCGCAAGGACGCGCGCGGCGCACGCCGCTGGGCGTCGCGCTCCCGCTCGCTCACGAGATCATCGCGTACCTGCGCCGCATGACCGACGCCGCCGACCTGGCCGCGGCCGGGAGCGTGCGCCGCCAAGAACCGACCGTCGGCGACATCGACATCGTCTGCACCTCGGCCAACGCCGACACCGTGGTGACGGCGTTCACCGCCTGGGAACGCGCGGAGGCCGTCCTCGCCGAAGGCCCGACCAAAGCCAGCATCTGGCTGGCCGGCGGGCTGCAGGTCGACTTGCGCGTGCTGCCGGCGCACCTCTACGGGAATCTGCTGCAACACTTCACCGGCTCGCGCGAGCACAACATCCAACTGCGTGAGCTGGCGGCGCGCAAGAGCCTGCGGGTCAGCGAGAACGGCATCGTCGACCTGACCGATGGCCGGACGATCGTCTGCCGGCACGAGGAGGAAGTCTACGCGGCGATCGGACTGCCGTTCATCCCACCGGAGCTGCGCTTGGGCGTCGGCGAGATCGAGGCGGCGCGGGCGGGGACGCTGCCCGCCCTGGTCGCGCTCGGCGACCTGCGCGGCGACTTTCACATGCACACCAGCTGGTCGGACGGCCGCGACGCGCTCGACACGATGATCGCGGCCGCGGCGGCGCGCGGCTACGCCTACCACGCGATCAGCGACCACTCGTGGGGGCGCGGCGCGTTCGGCCTGGGGCCCGAGCGGCTACGCGAGCAGCGGGCACAGGTCCAGGCGCTGGGCGAACGCTACGGGATTCGCACGCTGTGCGCCGCCGAGGTCGACATCCGCCCCGATGGCAGCCTCGATTTCGAGGACGCGGTGCTGGCCGAGCTCGACCTCGTCGTCGCCTCGGTCCACTCGGCAACCCAACAGTCGCGCGAGACGATGACCGCTCGATTGATCCGCGCCTGCGAGAACCCGTACGTCACCATCGTCGGGCACCCAACCGGGCGCCACATCGAGACCTTCGCCGGCTATGATTTCGATCACGATGCCGTCTTCGCCGCCGCCGCGCGGACCGGGACGGCGCTCGAGATCGACGGCCAGCCGTCGCGCCTCGATCTCCCCAGCCCCTTGGCCCGGCGCGCCAAGGAGTTCGGCGTCACCTTCAGCTGCGACTCGGACGCGCACGGCGTCGGCGACCTGGCCAACGTCGCCTTCGCGGTCGGTCAGGCGCGGCGCGCCTGGATTACGGCCGCCGAGGTGCTCAACGCGCGCCCGCTGGAGGAAGTCCTGGCCTTCGCGAACGCGAAACGAACGCGTACAGGCTGATGGCGATGCCTTCGGCGGTCCCCGTCCACGAAGAGCGGCGGTTGGCTGCCCTCTACGAATACGAACTCCTCGACACCCCGCCGGAGGACTTGTTCGACGCGCTCACGCGCTTGGCGGCGCTCGTCTGCGACGCACCGATCGCGCTGATCGGTCTGGTCGACCGGAGCCGGGTGTGGATCAAGTCAGCCTACGGTCTGGAGTTGCGCGAGACGCCGCGCGAGGTCTCGTTCTGCACGCACGCGATCGCCGGCCAGGGTCTGTTCGAGGTTTCCGATACGCGCGCCGATCGGCGCTTCGCCGGCATCCCACTGGTCGTCGGCGACCCGCACGTCCAGTTCTACGCCGGCGTGCCGCTGCGTTCGGCGAACGGCGAAGGACTCGGCACGCTGAGCGTCCTCGACCGGCAGAGCCGAACGCTCGACCCGCGGCAGCGTGCTGCGCTCGAGGCGGTCGCCTCGACCGTCGTCGCCGAGTTCGAGTCGCGCCGCATGCTGCTGCGGATGTTCGACTCCTCGCAGACCGAGCTGTACCACATCGATCTCGAAACGCAGCACGTCGTCTTCGCCAGCGACGCGGCGCGGCGCAATCTCGGCTACACGATGGAAGAGCTGCAGACGCTCGCGCTGTCCGAGTTGCTGCCGACGCTGGCCCAAGAGGGGCGGCTCGACCAGCGACTGGCGGAGATCCGCGCCACCGCCGGCCGGCGCTTGACGCTGCACACGATGGCCCGCCGCAAAGATGGCTCGAGCTATCCGATCGAGCTGCGGCTCGAGTTGATGGCGAGCCGCCGGCGCGAGCTGGTGCTGGCGGTGGCGACCGACCTGACCGAGAGCGAGCAGGCACAGGAGCGGATCAGCCTGCTCTCGACCGCGATCGAGGCCGCCAACGACCCGATCGTGGTTAGCAAGATCTCTGTCGATCCAGAGCGGACGTCGACGATCATCTACGCCAATGAGGCGTTCCTGCGCCAGATGGGAAAACCGGCCGAGCTGGTGTTGGGACGCGGCGTCGACACCTTCTTCGGCCCGCGGACCGATCTCGAGCGGGTCACCGATGCGCGCCGCGAAACGCGGGCGGGACGCCCGGTGCGGGCCGAGTTCGTCCTCTACCGCGGTGACGGCACGACCTGGCACGCCGAGGTCAGCATTCGACCGCTGCTCGACGACGACGGTCAGACGACGCATCTGGTCATGGTCATGCGCGACGTGACCGAACAGGTGCTGCGCGGCGCGCAGTTGGCGATGCAGAACGAGCGGCTGACCGCGATCACCTCGATCGCGCGCACGCTGTTCGCCTCGCTCGAGCCGACCTTGCTGGTCGACGCGCTGCTCGGCGGCGTGCGGCAGCTGATCGACGGAACCGCGACGCTCTACGCGCCGCGCGCGCGCGGCGGCTTCGTCGTGACGCACGACTTGAGCGCGGCGCCGGATGCGGTCCCGGGCGATCAACTCGTCGCGCTGGCCTCACGCGCCGACGTCGCCGTGCTCGACGAGCGGGAAGAGCGCGCCGCGGTCCGCATCTTGGGTTCGGGCGGCGGCTCGGCCTACGTGCTCGACGTGCAGCGCCACGTGAGCTTCACCAGCGCCGACGTCTTCGCGCTCGGACTCTTGGGGCAGTACTTCGGCGTCGCGGCCCGCAACGTCGAGCTCTACCAGGAGCTGGCGGCCCGGCGCGACGCGGTGGTCGAGCTCAACCAGGTCAAGAACGATCTGATCGCGATGCTGGCGCACGACTTCAAGGGACCGCTGACGACGATCGTCGGCTTCGCCGAGGTGCTGGCCGAGGACGAGCGCCTCGACGCCGAGTCGCGGCAGTATCTGGGGATGATCTCGTCGAGCGCGATGCGCCTCGCGGCGCTGGCGACCGATACGCTCGCGCTCTCGCGCTTGGAGCACAACGAGCTGACGCTCTCGGTCGAGGAGTTGGATCTGGGCGTGCTGGTGCGCGAGGTCGTCCGCGTACTCGGCGTGACGCGCCCGATCGATCTGCGCGTCCAAGGCCAACGCCTGGCGGTGGTCGGCGACGCCGCGCGGCTGCGCCAGGTGGTCGAGAATCTGATCGGCAACGCGATCAAGTATTCGCCGGGCGGGGAACCGGTCGAGGTCCTGCTGCGCGCGCGGACGGGCGGTCTCGAACTGACCGTGCGCGACCGCGGGATCGGGATCCCCGAAGGCGAGCTGGCCAAGCTGTTCGGCCGCTTCGCGCGCGCCAGCAACGCGCGCGCGCTCGGGATCGCCGGGACCGGCTTCGGCCTGTATCTCAGCAAGACGATCGTCGAGCTCCACGGTGGGCGGATCGAGGTCGAGTCGGTCGCGGGTGCGGGCGCGACCTTCCGCGTCTTCGTCCCCTCGCAGGCCGCGCCGCGCCGCGCCGTCGCGCTGCGCCTGGCGTTACTCGATCCGGAAGGCGACGCGCGCTCGTACGTCGCGCACGCGTTGCGGGCAGACGGCGTCGCGATCACGGTCGCGGCGACCGGCGAGGAGCTGTTGCGCGTGATTGGCGACGCGCCCTACGACGCCGCGCTGGTCGACGGCGACCGCTTGGAGATGCCGGCGGCGACGTTCCTGCGCCGGACGACGGGACTGGTGCCGCTGGTCTGGATCGGCTTGCGTTTCCCGCTCGAGCGCGACGGGTGGTCGTCGTTCCTGACCAAACCGTTCTTGATGAAGGACCTCTACGGCGCGGTGCAGGCCGCGCTCGAGAGCGCGGCCGCCGCCAAGAGTACCGCCGACTCCGCCTAACCGGGCGGCGATGGTGACGGCGCGGGTGTCGCGTCGGCGCCCGTCACGGCGGCGAGGGCCTTGTTGCGGGCGTCCTCGAACTGCTGGCGGCTGGCGCTGTCGTACCACCACGAGCTCAGGAAGCCGTTCGGATCGAAGACGAGCGTCAGCGGGATCGGGACGTTCTCGAGCCCCGCAATCGCCCGTAGGTAGCGGCTGTTCTCGTCCATCGCGATGCGGTAGGGGACCGCGAATTTCTTGCGCCAGGCGCGCACGACGTTGTCTTCCTCGTCGACGTCTATCCCGACGACGATCGTGTCGTCGAGATGCGCGTTCGCGAAGGCGATCAGGTCCGACCCCTCCAGCGCGCACGCCGAGCACCAGGTCGCGAAGAAGTTCGCCACGACGACCGAGCCGCGGTGGTCGGCCAGCTGGAAGTCCGGTCCGTCCAAGACCCGCAGCTTCCAGACGATGTGTTTGTTCGTCGAGACCCGGATCGGGTTGTGCGCGGCGAAATCGGCTGCCGCGTTCGTCGTGACGGCGGCGACCAGGCCACCGATGAACGTGGCGCGATCGAGCATCGAGGTGGTATTAGCGGTGGACCGCCGCCATCGCCTGCTCGGGGTAGCGCGCGCCGGCGGTCACGCCCGGCGGGAGCGCGGCGTCGATCGCGCGCAGGTCGTCGGCGGTCAGTCGCACGTCGAGCGCGCCGGCGTTCTGCTCGAGGTACCGCAGGCGCTTGGTCCCGGGGATCGGCACGACGTCCTCGCCGCGCGAGAGCAGCCACGCCAGCGCGAGCTGCGCGGGGGTGCAGCCCTTGCGCTCGGCGAGCGCTTTCACCGCCTCGGCCAGTCGCCGGTTGGCGGCCAGGTTCTCGCCCTGGAAGCGCGGGTGGTTGCGCCGCGTATCCTTCGCGTCCAGGTCGCCGGGGTCGTGGAACGTCCCGGTCAAGAAGCCGCGGCCGAGCGGGCTATAGGCGACGAACCCGATCCCGAGTTCCCGCGCCGTCGCCAGCACGCCGTTGGTTTCGACGTCGCGCGTCCACAGCGAGTACTCCGTCTGCAGCGCGGCGATCGGGTGAACCGCGGCGCCGCGGCGCAGCGTCTCGGGCGCCGCCTCCGAGAGCCCGAGGTAGCGCACCTTCCCCGCGGCGACCAGCTCGGCCATCGCGCCGACCGTCTCTTCGATCGGGACCGACGGGTCGACCCGGTGCTGGTAGTAGAGGTCGATCGTCGCGATGCCGAGCCGTCGCAGCGAGGCATCGCAGGCCGAGTGGACGTACTCGGGGCGGCCGTTCACGCCGCGAAAAATCCCGTCCGCGCCGCGCAGATTGCCGAACTTCGTCGCGACGAAGGCCCGTTCGCGCCGGTCGGCGATCGCGCGCCCGACCAATTCCTCGTTCCGGCCCGCCCCGTACATGTCGCTCGTGTCGAGCAGATCGATCCCCAGGTCGAGCGCCCGATGGATCGTGCGGATCGACTCCGCGTCGTCGCTCGCTCCGTAGACCTCGGACATCCCCATGCAGCCCAAGCCAAGCGCGGAGACCTCGGGGCCGTGGCTTCCCAGTCGTCGTCGTTGCACCGTACGCCTCCGAACCGCGCCGGCGCTGGGCCGGGTTCCGCCGGGTCCGCCGGCGACCGGGCCGTCGGACGGCGGCGACAACCTGGTACACCACGGGTTATGATGGGGGTCGATGGATGAGCGGAGGACCCCACCCGAGTCGGCCGAGGAGGGTGAGAACCTGGTCGGCCGGCCGGCGGTCGAGCGGCCGACGAGTCGCAAGGAGTAGGGTTGGACACGATCGACATCACCGGCGGGATCCCGGCCGGGCGGGCCGCGCGTCTGGGCCGGCCCGGCGACGAGCCGCAACGGCGCAAGAAGCGCCGCGAAGGACGGGGCCGCCCGGTCGACCCGACCGCCTTGGCCGAGGTCCGCGCGCTGCTCGGCGACGAGCCCCGCCGGCGCGACCTGTTGATCGAGCACCTGCACAAGCTCCAGGACCACTACCACGCGCTCTCGTCGGCCCACCTGATCGCGCTGGCCGATGAGATGCGCCTGGCGCCGGCCGAAGTCTACGAGGTCGCGACCTTCTACCACCACTTCGACGTGGTCAAGGACGGCGACGCGGCGCCGCCGGCGATCACCGTGCGCGTCTGCGACGGGCTCTCCTGCGAGCTGGCCGGCGCGCAGAATCTGCTCGCGTTGCTGCGCAACGGCGGGTACGGCGCCGACGTGCGCGTCATCACCGCGCCGTGCGTCGGCCGCTGCGAGGTCGCGCCGGTCGCGCTGGTGCAGCAGAACGCGCTCGGCCACGCGACGGTCGCCGACGTCGACGCCGCGCTCGAGCAGCGCGCCTACGCGCCGGTCGTCCCCGACTACGTCGGCTACGAACGCTACGTCGCCGAGGGCGGCTACCGGCTGTTGGCCGCCGCGCACGAGGGCCGGCACACCCCCGACGAAGCGATCGCGACGATGGAGAGCTCGGGGCTGCGCGGCCTGGGCGGCGCCGGTTTCCCGTGCGGCCGCAAGTGGAAGATCGTGCGCGCCGAGCCGGCGCCGAAGTTGATGGCGGTCAACATCGACGAGGGCGAGCCGGGGACGTTCAAGGACCGCTGGTACCTCGAACGCGATCCGCACCGCTTCCTCGAAGGGATGCTGATCGCGGCCTGGGCGGTCGGGATCGACACGATCTACGTCTACTTGCGCGACGAGTACGCCCACGTGCGCCGCATCCTGACCGACGAGATCGCCGCGCTCCAGACCAACGCCTCGCTCCCGCTGCCGACGATCCATCTGCGGCGCGGTGCGGGCGCCTACATCTGCGGCGAGGAGTCCGCGATGATCGAGTCGATCGAGGGCAAGCGCGGGATGCCTCGCCTGCGCCCGCCGTTCGTCGCGCAGGTCGGACTGTTCGGGCGGCCGACACTCGAGCACAACATGGAGACGCTCTACTGGGTGCGCGACATCCTCGAGAAGGGTGCCGAGTGGTTCAGCGGCCATGGACGCAACGAGCGCAAGGGTTTGCGCTCGTTCTCGGTCAGCGGGCGGGTCAACACGCCGGGCGTCCATCTCGCGCCGGCCGGGATCACGATCAACGAGCTGATCGCTGAGTACGCCGGCGGGATGCAGCCGGGCCACACTTTCTACGGTTACTTCCCGGGCGGCGCGTCGGGCGGGATCCTGCCCGCCTCGCTGGGCGACATCCCGCTCGACTTCGACACGCTCACCCCGTACGGGTGCTTCATCGGCTCGGCGGCGATCATCGTCCTCTCCGACCAGGACACGGCGAAGGAGGCGGCGCTCAACATGCTGCGCTTCTTCCACGACGAGTCGTGCGGCCAGTGCACGCCGTGCCGGGTCGGGACGGCGAAGGCCGTCGCGCTGATGGAGCGCGAAGACTGGGACGAGACGCTGCTGCGCGACCTCTCGGGCGTGATGATCGACGCGTCGATCTGCGGCCTGGGTCAGGCGGCGCCCAACCCGTTCCTCTCGGTCTTCAAGTACTTCCCCCACGAGGTGTCCTAAGCGTGGCGATCACCCCGCAGCAGATCGAGAAGGCGCGCGACGCGGCGATGAACGGCGAGGTCGCGGCGACCAACGGCGCACCCGGCATCGCGTTCACGCTCGACGGTACGCCGGTCACCGCGCGCGCCGACGAGACGATCCTGCAGGCCGCCGACCGGCACGGCGTCGCGATCCCGCGGCTGTGTTACAAGGACGGCTATCGGCCCGACGGCAACTGCCGCGTCTGCATGGTCGAGATCGAGGGCGAACGCGTCCTCGCGCCGTCGTGCTGCCGCCGTCCGACCGAGGGGATGAAGGTCCAGAGCACCAGCGACCGCGCGCGCAAGTCGCAGCGCATGGTCACCGAGCTGCTGCTGACCGATCAGCCGGCCTCCGACGGCTCGCCCTACAAGCGCGACTCGGAGCTCGACCTGTGGGCGCGGCGGCTCGGCGCGACGGCCGGGCGCTATCCGCAGCGCACGCAGTGGGCCGCCGACCTCTCGCATCCGGCGATGGCCGTCAACCTCGACGCCTGTATTCAGTGCGGGCGCTGCGTGCGCGCCTGTCGCGAAGAGCAGGTCAACGACGTGATCGGCTGGGGCGGCCGGGGCGAGCACGCCAAAATCGTCTTCGACCTCGACGATCCGATGGGCGGCAGCTCGTGCGTCGCCTGCGGTGAGTGCGTGCAGGCCTGTCCGACCGGTGCGCTCGCACCGGCCAACAACGCGTACAACATCGTCCCCGACAAACAGGTCGACTCGGCCTGTCCGTATTGCGGCGTCGGCTGTTTGTTGACGTACAACATCAAGGACGGCAAGATCGTCTCGGTCGACGGGCGCGACGGCCCCTCGAACGCCAGCCGGTTGTGCGTGAAGGGCCGCTTCGGCTTCGACTACGTCACCAATCCTCGGCGCTTGACGCAGCCGCTGATCCGGCGCGACGGCGTGGCGAAGACCGCCGCGTTGGTCGAGCCCGACGACATGATGAAGCTCTTCCGCGAAGCGACCTGGGACGAGGCGCTCGACCGCGCCGGGCTGCCGCTGCGCGCGCTGCGCGAGCAGCACGGTCCCCCCTCGCTGGCCGGCTTCGGCTCGGCCAAGGGCTCGAACGAAGAGGCCTATCTGTTCCAGAAGTTGGTCCGGGTCGGCTTCGGGACGAACAACGTCGATCATTGCACGCGGTTGTGCCATGCCTCGTCGGTCGCAGCGTTGCTCGAAGACGTCGGGTCGGGCGCGGTCTCCAACCAGGTCGAGGACGTCGCGCTAGCCGACGTCGCGATCGTGATCGGCGCGAACCCGACCGTGAACCATCCGGTCGCCGCGACCTTCATGAAGAACGCCGCCAAGCACGGCACCAAGCTGATCCTGATGGACCCGCGCCGCTCGGACCTCGCCCGCCACGCGACCTACTACCTGCAGTTCAACGGCGACACCGACGTCGCGCTGCTCAACTCGATGATGCACGTCATCGTCGAGGAGGGGATGGTCGACGAGAAATTCATCCGCGAGCGCACCGAGAACTACGCGGCGCTGGCCAAGAACGTCGCCGACTACGCGCCGGAGAAGACGGCGGCGATCACCGGGATCGACGCGCAGACCGTGCGCGAGGTCGCGCGGCTCTACGCCAAGGCGAAAGCGTCGATCATCTTCTGGGGGATGGGGATCTCCCAGCACATCCACGGGACGGACAACGCGCGCTGCTTGATCTCGCTCGCGCTGATGACCGGCCAGATCGGTCGCCCGGGGACCGGGCTGCACCCGCTGCGCGGGCAGAACAACGTGCAAGGCGCCTCCGACGTCGGGCTGATCCCAATGATGTTCCCCGACTACCAGCGGGTCGACAACGCCGACGCACGGGGCCGGTTCGAGGCGCTCTGGGGGACGCCACTCGATCCGAAGGCCGGCTTGACGGTCACCGAGATCATGGATGCGGTCCACCACGGCACGATCCGCGGGATGTACATCATGGGTGAGAACCCGGCGATGTCCGATCCCAACGTCGAGCACGCCCGCGAGGCGATGGCGCTGCTCGAGCAGCTGGTCGTCCAGGATATCTTCTTCACCGAGACGGCGAGCTACGCGGACGTGATCTTGCCGGCGTCGGCCTTCCCGGAGAAGACGGGGACGTTCACCAACACCGACCGCCGCGTGCAGCTCGGTCGCCGCGCGATCGATCCGCCGGGCGAGGCGCGTCAAGATCTGTGGATCATCCAGGAGATGGCGCACCGCCTCGGCCTGGACTGGAACTACGCCGGTCCGGCCGAGGTCTTCGACGAGATCCGTCAGGCGACGCCGAGCATGGCCGGGATCACCTGGGCGCGGCTCGAGGCTGAAGGCTCGTGCACCTATCCGCTCGAGCACGAAGGCGACCCGGGCGAACCGGTCATCTTCATCGAGAACTTCCCGCGCGCCGGCGGCCGCGGTCTGTTCGCGCCGGCCTTGTACACGCATGCGGACGAGCTGCCGGATCCCGAGTATCCGTTCGTGTTCACCACCGGCCGCCAACTCGAGCACTGGCACACGGGATCGATGACGCGCCGGGCCAGCGTCCTCGACGCGCTCGAGCCCGATCCGGTCGTCAGCATCCATCCCGACGATCTCGCCGCGCTCGATAGCCAGCCGGGTGGAATCATCACGCTCGAGTCGCGGCGCGGGACGCTGACCGCCTACGCGCGCGCCGACCGCGGGATGCAGCGCGGCGTGCTGTTCATGCCCTTCGTCTACAACGAGGCGGCGGCGAACCTGCTGACCAACGACGCGATCGACCCGTTCGGGAAGATCCCCGAGTTCAAGTTCTGCGCCGTCAAACTACGCAAAGGCGAACGGGTCGAAGCCGCGATCCGGTAGAGAAAGAAGGCCCGTGCGATGCACGGGCCTTCTGGTTGGCGGCTGCGGCTCTTATTGGAAGAGCTTGGCCGCGTTGATGCAGGTCAGGATGACGCCCCACAGGAGCGGGATCCCGACGAACGCCCAGGCGAGGAAGAGCTTCGCCCCGATCCCCGGATCGGTGGCGGGCGTGGTGGTCGGACCGGTACTCATCGACACGCCTCCTCAGGCCGGCACTTCGGCGCCGGCCGGCATGTAATACCGGTCCGCGACGGGCCGGATGGCCAGGTTGCAAAGCAGCCCGATGACGAGCAGGATCGCCATGAGGTACATCGTCACGCCGTAGGCGTCGGCTTTCGGGACGCCGCTGTTGATCTCGTACTGCCGAATGTAGTTCAGCAGCACCGGACCGGCGACCCCGGCCGCCGACCAGGCCGTCAGCAAGACGCCGTGGATCGCGCCGACCTCGACGGTGCCGAACAGGTCGCGGAGGTACGCCGGGACCGTCGCGAACCCGCCGCCGTAGAACGTCAGCACGATGCAGTACGCGAGGACGAACAGCACGATATTGTGCGCGTTGCCCAGCGTCGGCGTCAGCGCGTACAGGATCGCGCCGACGACGAAGAAGATCACGTAGGTGCTCTTGCGCCCCAAGAAGTCCGACATCGAGGCCCAGAAGATGCGGCCGCCCATGTTGAACAGCGAGAGCAGGCCGACGAACCCGGCCGCCGCGGCGACCGAGACGCCGAGCACGTCTTGGATCATCAGCGAGGCTTGGCTGAGGACGCCGATCCCGGCAGTGACGTTGAGGAACAGCACGAACCATAGCAGGTAGAACTGCGGCGTCCGCAAGGCCTGCGCGCGCAAGACCTGGCGCGCGGTGATCAGCCCGTGCGACGTGGTTGGAACGACGTAGCCGGCGGGCGCCCAGCCGGCAGGGGGGATACGGACGATCATCGAGCCGACCAGCATCCAGATCAGGTAGAGGACGCCGAGGACGAGGAACGTCGACGCCACGCCGTTCGAGGTCGCGCTGCTGAAGGACTTCATCAAGAGCACGGAGAGCGGGGACGCGATCAGCGCCGCGCCGCCGAAGCCCATGATCGCGGTCCCGGTGGCGAGCCCAGGTCGATCGGGGAACCACTTGATCAGCGTCGAGACCGGCGAGATGTAGCCGATCCCCAAGCCGATGCCGCCGATCACGCCGTAGCCGAGATAGATCAGCCACAGCTGGTGCGCTGAAACGCCGAGCGCCGAGACGAAGAAGCCGGCCGCGAAGCAGATCGCCGCGACGAACATCGACTGGCGCGGTCCGACGCGTTCGACCCAGCGGCCGAAGAGCGCGGCCGAGAGCCCCAGCACGACGATGGCGACGCTGAAGATCCAGCCCAGTTCCGGGATCGTCCAGTCTCCGGGCGTGGTCGAGACGACCTTGGCGGTCGCCGGGGGGCATGCGCTCTGAGCCGCGCAGAGCAACTGGGCCAACGGCTTGTTGAAGACGCTGAAGGCGTACGCCTCGCCGATGCAGAGGTGGATGCACAGGGCGGCGGGGGGGACCAGCCAGCGGCTGAAGCCGGGCCCGGCGACAGAACGGGAGCGGTCGAGGAAGTTGGTAGCCAAGTCCTCTCCTCCGCGTCGCGAACGACGCAAGCAAACGAGGTCGCTGGAGTCGTACGTTCGAGGGGACGTTCTACCCTGCGTGCCCTTGCCAGGAGGAATCTTTCGGCAAACGCCCGTGTCGGAAGCCCCCGGGGAGGCCGCCCGGGTCCACCGGCACCGTCGCCGCCGGCGGGTCAGGCGTAGTGGGGGACCCGCAGGTCGGCATGCGCCGGGGTAGCAGGGGTGAATGAGACGCGGTCCCAGTGCAGCACGTGGACGCTCACCCGAGCGCCGTCGCCGTACTCCGATTCGCCCGGCGGAAGGACGATCAGGCAATTCGCGTCGGTCGCGGTGCGAACCAAGGCCGAACACTGATTGACTACCGGGGTCACGACGAATTCCGTCTGGTTATGCGTGAGCCGGCCGAAGACGACGTAGGTCCGATCCACTTTCGTGTGTACGCGCCCGTCGAGGATGGCCGGGACGTCGGCATACACCGGATCGTGACGGCCACCCAGGCGGAGCAGCGCCGGCCGCACCAATTCGGCGAAGCCGACGAACGCGGCCGCGGGATTCCCGGGCAGGACCGCGACGAACGTCTCGTTGCGGCGCCCGAATCCGGTCGGTTTCGAGGGCCGCAGCGCGATCGACCGGAAGAGAAACTCGACGCCGAGCTCAGCCAACGCTCCTTTGACGAGGTCGCGCGTTCCGACCGAAGCGCCCCCCGTCGTCACCAGCAGATCGACCTCGTCGAGCGCGCGCGCGAGCGCGTCACGCAGTTGCAGGCGATCGTCGGGGGCCGTGCGGCAAAACTGGAGGTCGGCTCCGCACTCCCGCGACGCCGCGGCCAGCATCGGCGCGTTGCTGTTGCGGATCTGGCCGTGTTCGGGCTCGGCGTCGATCGCGACCAGCTCGTCCCCGGTGCAGATGATCCCGATCCGCGGCCGGCGGTGCGCGAGAACCGTCGCGTTTCCGTCGACCGCGAGGAG
>Ga0181525_10001329_pt1 | contig 21172 bp, 23 predicted proteins | sample PEATcosm2014_Bin_48_FD_121100 | JGI IMG/M metagenome (GOLD analysis project Ga0181525, IMG submission 121100) | Peatland microbial communities from MTU Mesocosm Facility, Houghton, MI, USA - PEATcosm2014_Bin06_10_metaG | ecosystem: Environmental > Terrestrial > Soil > Wetlands > Peat | place...
CGATCCAGGATGCGGCGAGTCGGGCAGTCCGCGCGGTAGGGGCTGCCGCGGAGCACCGACTCGGCCTGGGTGGTTACCACAAAGTGCCTTCTTCCCATTGGAGAGCTGCACTCATACGGTAATCACAGCGCGTCGTCCGACGCCACCCATCCGGTAGAAAGGCACCTCGTGTCCCGCATCACCGTCATCGGCGGCACCGGCTATGCCGGCTCGGCCATCGCCGCGGAGGCCGCTGCCCGCGGTCACCAGATCACCGCGCTGAGCCGCTCCCTCCCCGGCGCGCCGATCCCGGACGTGACCTATGTCCAAGGCGACGCCACCGACGAAGCAACGCTCTCGGCACCCATCAAGGGCGCGGACGTCGTGGTGGGCGCACTCGCCCCCCGCGGCCCGCTGGCCGGCACCTTCCGCGACGTCTACCGCAGCATCGCGCGTCTGGCCGATGCCGCAGGCGTACCCCTGTTCGTCGTCGGCGGCTACTCGTCGCTGCGCCCCGCGCCCGGGGCGGATCGCTTCGTCACCGACCTCCGCCACATCCCCGCAGAGTTCCACGACGAGATCCGCGCCGGGGCGGCGCTCATCATCGAGGACCTCCCGGCCACGCCCGCGACACTCGACTGGGTCTTGGTGAGCCCGGCGCTCAGGTTCGGCGCACGGATGCCCGGCGAACGACTCGGCCGTTACCGGCTCGGCGACGACGTCGCGGTTGCGCCCGAGGACGGCGGCGCGATCTCCGCCGCGGACTACGCCCTCGGGTTCGTCGACCTGATCGAGAAAGGCGACCACCACAGGGCACAGGTCAACCTCGGCCACTAAGCCCGGTCGGGCAGCGGTGGCGCCTCGTGGGCCTCGTTGAGCCAGAGGTCGCGGTCGATGTTATCGGTTCCGCGGCCTTGGCGGGGGCGGCTGGGGACGTTCACCCGGAGCGGGTCTTGCGCCTGGCGGCCTTCCGCGACCCGGCCGCCCTGAGCGATGCGCCGCTCTACCCGTCCGTAGAACGCGAACCGTAGCACCCCGCGTGGCGAGCCGCCGCAACGACGCCGGCCTGACCGCTCGGCCCACGCCGCCAATCCGCCATCCCCGCCCGCCGCCATTACCAGCCTCCATTTCTGCGGACATCCCTCAATCAGCATCCCGGACAATATCCGCCGTGCCCGGCCCGTGGTCGGGCTTCATGGACCGTCCCCAGTGCGCAGATCCGTCAGTTCTGGTTCGTGCTTCGGAGCCGTGCCTCATCACGGCTACTTATGTCTTTCGAGACTGCTCGAGTCGGCGGAGGCTCCGGTGAGGTGCCCGTCCGATGACCACTGGCGGCGAAGGGAATGGTTGCGGCGCGGTCCAGGTATCAGGTAACAGGTATCAGGTATCGGAGCCGGCGAGCTGGCCGGGTTCTAGGCCTTGGCGGGAGCGCCCCGGCCCGGACCGCGCGCGGCTGCTGGCGCCGGCAGGTGCGCCCTGAGCCCGGTCACCGGCACGGAGCCCAGGTGGCCGGCTCCTGTCCGGCGCCAGGAAGTAGAAATAATCAGCGGACCGGAGCGCCACGGTCGTTCGGTAATAAAAGATTTTGATTTTTTTTGCTGAACGAGCCGTGGTTCCCCCGCCGGGATGCCTTCATCCTGGAAGGCTCGCCTAGGTACTCCCAGCAGCGCCGTCTTGCCATCGCTGGCTCGCCATGCACCACCGGCGTTACTACCGGACGGAAATAAGATTGGTAAGGATCAGCTGGCAGCCGACCTGGACAAGACCTGCGCTCCGGCGCTCTCATAGAGCACGAGAGACTCGCGGCACCGCCAAGTCCGCATTACGGCAGTCTCCGCGGTTCCAGGGGATCCCCGGGAGGTGGTGTGGCCCTCTTTGCCCGAGAGAACGAACTCGAGTCGGTGGGTACCTTGCTGGCCCGACCCGGGGCTGGCGGAGCGCTCGTACTCCGGGGTGAGGCGGGAGTCGGAAAGTCGGCGCTGCTCAACGAGGTGATCTCGGCCGGTAAGCATGCTGGTCGGCGCGTCCTGGCCACGGCTGGGGTGTCGTTGCAGATGCAGCAGGCCTATGCGGGCTTGGCGCATCTGCTGCGCTCAGTGCTCAATGACCCGGCGCCGCCGGACGATTACACGAAGGCCCGAGATACCGTGCGTGCCGCGGTCGGGGGCCACGGTGCGCCGATCGGCAATTCCTTTAGCGTCGCATACGCAGTTCTCGAGGTGCTGTCGGCCGCCTCGAGGAAACGGGGCCTTCTCCTGGTCGTGGACGACGCTGGCTGGATCGATGAACAGAGCTGGCGTGTGCTGAGCTTTATCGGGCGGCGAATAGACTTCGACCACATCGCCCTGGTCATGGCGATACGTGACGGCGTAGAGGCCGACCGCCGCCTTCGGGATGGTCTCCTGCCGACGCTCCGTATCGAACCGCTGCCTGATGAGGCGGCCGCCGCTTTGCTGGATCATCTGGCGCCCGTCCTGCATCCTCGGATTCGCTCATGGATCTTGCGCGAAGCCGGCGGAAACCCGCTTGGCTTGGTGGAACTGTCCGATGAAGCCAAACGGCGTGGCTCCGCCGCCATGCCAGAGACCTCGATACCTCTTCCGGCCCGTCTCGAACAGACCTATGCCGGCCTTGTGTCGGATCTGCCCGATGCGACCAGAGCACTGCTTCTGACTGCGGCATTTAACGACAGCCACAGTCTGCAGGAGACACTCGACGCCACGGCGGTCGCCGTCGATCGCCCGATCACGCTCGGCGAGCTGGAGCCTGCCATCTCGGCCCGCCTGGTCTGGGTGGAGGACGGCTTCGAGCTTCGGTTCCGCCACCCGCTGGTGTGCTCGGCCCTCCGGCAGCTAGCAACCGTCGCTGACCGTTGCCGGGCGCACTTGGCTTTCGCCGAGATCCTCCGGGACGAACCGGAGCGCAGTATCTGGCACCGGGCCGCGGCGAGCGTGGGCAAAGACGACGGGCTGGCTCGCGAGCTGGCTTCGACGGCACGAAGAGCACGCCAGCGAGGCGACGTCGCGACAGCGGTCTCGGCGCTGGAACGCTCGGCCCAGCTCACCGTGGACGAGTCTTCGGCCGCGAGCCGTCTGCTGTGGGCAGCGCTGTCCGCGGCGGAGATGGGTGATGCCGACACCGTCGAGCGGCTGGTGCACAAGGTGGGTGGAGTGCGCCTGACCGGGTCCGCTCCGGCTCGGCTGGCCTGGCTGCAGGAGACCTATCTGAGCGCACCCTGGTCAGGATCGATACAGCTGCCGACGCTCCTGGATGTCGTCAACGAGATGCGTCTTGCGGGTGAAGCTGATCTCGCCCTCGACTCCCTTGCCGTCATGAGCCTCCGAGCCTGGTGGTCAACTCCGGACCCCCGGATGCGCGAACTGATCGTGGCGATGGCGCAGAGCCTTGATGAATCCCTGACCGACCTGCGCGCCGTCTACGTGGTTGCCGTGGTCGCTCCCCTCGAACAGGGATCGTGGGCCCTCAACCGACTGACGGATCTCGCCGGCGCCGCTGAGACCGGCCCGGAACGGCTTCACCTGCTCGCCAGCACAGCCACCTGTCTAGGTGCCGTCGGACTGTCGAACGTGCTGCATGCCCAGGCGGTCGCCGGATTGCGGCGCCAGGGGCGATTGGGAACTCTCGCCCGGGCGCTGGCGGGTCAGGCCTGGGCCGCGGTCATGCTGGGCGACGCCCGGCTCGCCCTGACCGCGTCAAGTGAAGCCCGGGCGCTTGGGGAAGAGACCGGATACCGGAGCTACGCCCTGGTAGCCGATCTGTCGCGAGCAGCCTCACTCGCGCTCCTGGGGGAGACCGCAGCCGCCGACGGTGTGCTGGAAGGTGTCGAGTCCACGCTGGTGCCGGTGGGTCGTCAGGCGCTGTTCCCGATGCTTCAACTGGCTCGCGGCCTTTCCGCTCTGGCTTCCGGGCGCCCCGGCGACGCCTGCGACCAGCTGGCGAGGATTTTCGCCGCGGAAAACGCCGGCTCTCATCCGTCCCAGCGGTTCGCGGCCCTCGCCCACCTCGCCGAAGCCGCCGCCAAGAGCAGCCAGCTCGATCGGCTCAGGCCGATCGTGGCCGAGCTGACGCCGATAGCGGCGGCCACCAAATCTCCGGCCCTGGTCGTGTCATTGGCCTACGCCGAGGCGCTGCTCGCCCAAGATGCCGATGCGGGCGAGTCGCTGCGCCGTGCTCTGGAGGCGGATCTGTCACCGTGGCCCTTCGAGCGTGCCCGGCTCCAGGTCGCTCACGGGGCCAGGCTCCGCCACCGGCGCCGGCGCCGAGACTCTCGTCCCCACCTGCGGGCAGCCGGGGAGACGTTCGAAGCGCTGGGAGCCCGACCGTGGGCCGACTGGGCCTGGCAGGAGCTCCGGGCCTCCGGTGAGACGGTTCGACGGGCCGAAGATCCCGCTGCCCGGCTCAGCCCGCAAGAACTTCAGGTCGCCACCATGGCGGCGCAGGGGCTGACCAACCGCCAGATCGCCGCGCAGTTGTTCCTCTCATCCAGAACGGTTAGCACCCACCTGTACCACATCTACCCGAAGGTGGGCGTCACCACCAGGCACGAGCTGGGCCGAGTGCTTACCGGTCGGCCGGCGGCGGAGTAGACACCGGTCAATACGTCAGGTGACGTAAGCGAAAGCGCTCCCGGTCGTCTTACGGTTCTCGCATCAACCCGACGAGCAGCACGCTCGGCGAGGAGATGACATGACCGTCGTCTTGGATATGGCGAAGTGGCCCGCGGCTCAGCGTGGCGACGTGCTGCGGGAAAGCCTGGCCGCCGCGGCCGCCCCGATGAATGTCCGGTTCCAGTGCGCCCCGGAAAAGGTGAGCTACCGCGTCGAGTTCTGGCAGCTCGGCCGGACCCGGCTGGTGTGTTCTAGCGGCTTCGGCGGCCTGCATCTGGCCCGGACTCCGCGGCTGGTCCGGCAATACGGTCCCGAGCTGGTCGCCGTGGGCTTCCAGCTACGTGGCAGCGGCTTTCACAGCCAGGACGGCCACACCCAGGACAAGGCACCGGGCGGCCTTTCCGTGCTTGATTTCACGCGACCGTTCGAGTGCGGCTTGAGTGAGTCCGCTGTGGCCGGCAACGTCATCATCCCGTCTGACGACCTTGGCTTGCCGCCTGACGTGATCCACCACGCCCAGCGGGCGCTGGCCAGCAGCCCGGTCTATGACCTGGTGCGGGGCCACATCGCCCGGCTGGTCCGCGATGCAGACAAGATCGCCGAACCACGGGACGCCGCGATGGTAGGCAGGGCCGTCATCGAGCTGACGCGCGCACTGCTCGTCAGCTCCCGCCCCGACGACCCGCACGGCCACGACCCGTGGAACCAGACGCTGGAAACTCGGCTGGCCGCCTACGTCGAACAGCACCTAAAGGACCCCGACCTGTGCGCCGAGGAGCTAGCGCGCGTGCATCACATCTCGAAACGGCAGGTCTATAAGCTGTGGTCAGGGCGCGAGGCCAGCCTCGTCCAGTGGATCATCCAGGAGCGGCTGGAAGGGGCCCGCGCTGAGCTTAGCGCCGCCGGTCCCAGCCGCCTGACGATCGCGGCCGTCGCGCACAAGTGGGGATTCACCGATACGACCTTTTTCTCTCGCCGTTTCCGCGAGGCCTACGGCATGTCTCCCCGTGAATGGCGGCAGGTCCATGCCAGCACGCCGGCCGCCCGCGATCCTGGAGATGGCTAGAGGTCTTGCCGGGTGAGCCAGTCGAGGCAGTAGAACGCGACCGATCGCCAGCCCGCGTCAATGGTGAGGGAATGGGCCTGGTCCAGGAAGATTTGGTAGTCGGTGACGGCACCGGGATGCCGGCGGCGGTAGCTCTGGTGCAGAGCGCCGATCGCGGACTCCTGGACAAGGCGGTCTTGGGCGGCGCCGATGAGCAGCAGCGACCCGCGTTTCGCGGAGGTCAGGCCGCGGCCGCCGCCTCGCCGGGTGCGGACGAGTGACCTGAGCAGCGGCCATGGCTGGCCCGGGGTGACGTGCTGCTCGTAGAGTCGCGCGGCGTCCTCGCCGGGAATGGTGTTGGCGATGGCCTGGCGGAACTGCGCGGGCGTGGGCGTGACGCTGCCCCGGCTGAGCGTGAACCACGAAACGGTCCGCGGTGCCCGGCCAAGGCGGAAAGCCGACGCGGCCGCAGGCAGGCCGACGGGCAGTGGCGCGATCGATATCGCCGCGCGCGCCGCCCCTTTTTGGAGCAGGATCTCGGCGAGCAGGCCGCCGACACCGTGGCCGATGGCGATCGGCTTACTGGCACGAGCCTCGATGAGGCCGGCGATATCGCGCTGCAGGCCGCCGATGCTGACGGGCAGCGCCCGCCCGCTATCCCGCCAGGCGGCCGCGCTGGCCGGCTCGCCCGGCCAGCGGAAACTCAGGTTCTGGTATCCGGCCCGGTCAAACTCCTGCGTCCATCCTCGCCACGAGCTGGCGTGCAGCCACATGCCATGGATGAACAGCACCAGGTCGCGGCCATCGTCGCCGCTCAGCACGCCTTCGGCGGCCGGTTCCGTACGCAACGGCGACCCCCTGGTGTCCATGTGCCAAGACAGTCACTGTAACGGCGCCCACCGATGGCCAGGAGTGCTGCATGTGCAGATGCTGTTGCCCTGCGTGCACGCTTTTCCTGGGGGCGAGTCCGTACGGCCGGGCAGGTTTAGGTGACCTCGCACCGGACGGACGCGGCTCCTCCCGCTCGCTGGCCGTCCGGGCTAGCTGAGGTTAAGCCGGCGCCATTCGCGGGGCGACAATCCGTACGCCGCGCGGAACCGGCGACTGAAATGCGTTGAGTCGGTGAACCCCCACCGGCGGGCAATCGCGGCGACGGTCGCGGGCGTAGCCGGGGCGGCGAGGGCCCGCCGTGCGCCTTCCAGCCGCTCGTTCATGATCCACTCGGACAGGCCGACTTCGTTGTGCATCCAGAGTTTGTACAGCTGCCGCACCGAGACGTGGTGCTCCTTGGCGATCCGCTCCGGGCTCAGGCCGGGATCAGTCAGATTCTGCTGGATGAATGCCACGATCCTGGTGTACAGGGTCTCGTTCATGACGCTGTCGGTGCGTACGTCCTCCCGCCCCGCGCTTGAGATCATCGCGCGCACGAGCTCCAGGGTCGCGTCACCGATCGTCGCCGCCGACGCGCTGGCGGCCAGAGCGTCCGCACCCCGGCACAGCCCCGCCAGATGGCCCTGCACGAGAGCGTAGACCGGGCTGCTCGGCAGCATCTGGCCCGCCTTACGCACCCGGTCCACGGGAAAACCTAGCTGCTGGTAACTCAGCTGGAACGATGCTGTACTCGCGGCGGCTCCGTACTGCGTGAACTCGCACGGCAGGGTCAGGTCCGTAAGGTTCACCTGGCCAGCGTCCCCCACCTCGTCGTAGCCGCCCACCGAGAGGGTGTATGTCCCGCCGACCTGAAAACCCACCCGGACGGCCTCCGGCGCGGCGGCGCGCAGCTGGGTGCGCGTCCGCGCGAGGCGCAAGCCCGCTCCCTGGGCCAGGAAATAATCGTTAGGGCCGAATTTCCAGTAGTGAACCCGGGTCCCGACCTGGTCGGCCGGGCCGAAGTTGGTGACCCGGATAGGCACACCCGCCTGGTCGAATATGTCTTCAAGCGCCCCGTCGCGATCCGCCACGGGCAGCTCCGTGGCATCGAAGAGAATCGCCACCGGCACCCCTCGTTTCTCCGGCCGTGCTCGCAAGCCCGCGGCGCGCGGCCGGCTCCAAGGCCCAAGCTAGACGAGCCGCGAAGAGATGAACAGGGCGGTTGCGCACGGTCCGGTGCTGGCCGCGCACGCCTAAGTGCTGGCCGCGCATGAGACGGCCGACGGCATTGCCGCCGCCGCGGTCGCCGCTGTGCACTGCTGCTATCGGCGCCGTTGAGGCCCCCACCGCTAACCCGTGAAGGAGTGCATCATGTCCTCGCCGCAACAGCCGGTCGTCCTGGAGACAGCTGCGCGGGAGTTCGCCGACGCGACCTCGCATCCGCCGCTGATCTACCAGCTGAGCCCCGACAAGGCCCGCGAGGTTCTCGAAGACGTCCAGCGATCCCCGATCGACAAGCCCGGCGCCGACATCGAGGACATCACCATCCCCGGTGGCCCGCACGGCCAGATCGCCGTCCGGCTGATAAGGCCCGCCGGTGCCACCGGCCCGCTGCCCGTCATCTTGTACGTGCACGGCGCCGGCTGGGTCCTCGGCAGTCCGCACACCCACGACCTGCTCGTCCGCAACCTGGCCGCGGGCGCTCAGGCCGCCGTGGTGTTCCCGGACTACCGGCGCGCCCCCGAGGCCCAGTACCCATCCCAGATCGAGGAGGCCTACACCACCGCGGAATGGATCATTGCCGACGGCGCCGGGCACGATCTGGATCCGGGGCGGCTGGCGATCGCCGGTGATTCGGTCGGCGGCAACATGGCCATCGCCGTCACCCTGATGGCCAAGCAGCGCGGCGGCCCGGCCTTCGCCGCCCAGCTGCTCTACTACCCGGTGACCGACGCCGGGATGGACACCGGCTCCTATCACCAGTTCGCTGAGGGTTATTTCCTGGCCGCGGCCGGCATGGCCTGGTTCTGGGACCAGTACCTGCCCGACACCGCCCGGCGCGGCGAGATCCTCGCCTCACCGCTGCGCGCGAGCGCCGGCGACCTGTCCGGCCTGCCGCCCGCCATGGTCATCAACGGCGAAGCCGACGTGCTGCGCGACGAGGGCGAGACCTACGCCGCCCGTCTGCGCGCTGCCGGGGTGCCGGTCACGGCCGTCCGCTACGGCGGCATCATCCACGACTTCGTCATGCTGCACCCGCTGGCCGGCACGCACGCCGCCCGCGCCGCCACCGCCCAGGGCGCAGCCTTCCTGCACCAGGCCCTGCACGGCGCCTGACCCGGCGCGAGTCCCCAACCCTGACCGGAGGTCAGTAACAATGAGCGATCAGTACCGCACTTCCCCGCCGACCATGGTCCCGGTCGCCGCGCAAGTCGAGCAGGCGAACGATTCGGGGCGCGTCCCGGTCGTATTCATCCACGGCCTGTGGCTGCTGCCGTCCAGCTGGGACCGGTGGGCAGTAATGTTCGCCGAGGCCGGCTACGCCCCGGTCAGCCCCGGCTGGCCCGATGACCCAGACACGGTCGCCGAGGCCAACGCCGACCCCGAGGTCTTCGCGAACAAGACCATTGGCGCCGTGGCGGACCACTACTCGAAGGTTATCGGGACTCTGTCGCGCAAGCCGGCGGTGATCGGCCATTCCTTCGGCGGCCTGCTGGCACAGATCATCGCCGGACGCGGCGAGTCAGCGGCGACGGTGGCGATCGACGCCGCGCCGTTCCGTGGCGTGCTGCCGCTGCCGCTCTCCTCGCTTAAGGCCGGCTTCCCGGTGCTGGGTAACCCAGCCAACCGCCACCGCGCCGTTCCGCTCACCTACGACCAGTTCAGGTTCAGCTTCGCCAACGCGGTGAGCGAGGACGAAGCAAGGCAGCTCTACGACGCTTTCGCGGTCCCTGCCTCGGGAGCTCCGCTGTTCCAGGCCGCCACGGCCAACCTCAACCCAAGGACCGAGGACAAGGTCGACACCCGCAACCCCGACCGGGGACCGCTCCTTATCCTCTCCGGCGCGAAGGATCACACGGTGCCCACGGCCATATCGGCGGCTGAGTACAAGCGGCAGCAGCAGAACCCGGGGGTGACCGAGTTCGCCGAGATCCCGGACCGCGGGCACGCCCTGACCATCGACAGCGGCTGGGCCGAGGTCGCGCAGACCTCACTCACCTTCATCCGCCGGTTCACCTGAGCTCACGATTCCGGCCCGGCTGATCTCGCTGGCCGGGCCGGGCTCAGCCGTCCCACCCTGACGCGCGCCCGGCCGATCCGCGTGGCGGCACCAGGAGCGGACGGCGGGCAGGAGCGGGCCCCGCGGCGGCAGGGTGGCCTTCCCCGGAGACCCGGTGAACGTCGCGCTGGCCAACAGCTGGATCGTCATCAATTCCGGCGGAGGCCCGACCGACGACAAGCCCACGGTCACCCTGGAGACGCCACGCGACCCCGACCGGGTCAGCAGCTTCCTCAATATCCGGGTCAAGGACATCGACGCCGTGTACGCCGAATGGAGCGCCCGGGGCGCTCAATTCCTCACGCCGCCGAAACAGCACCAGTACGAGAAGCGCTGCTACATCCGCGACCCCGACGGTCACCTGATCGAGGTAGGGCAGACCACCGACCCAGAAGGCGACTGGTCACCCGCCCGCTGGCCATCGACCACGCCCGCCGAGGAGTCCGGGTGAATGCCGGGATCACCGGCGGATCCCTCGTATCGACGGCTAACAGCCAGTGCCAGGCCTCCGGGATGGATGCCGGCGTACCCGTTTTGGGTTCAGACCGGCACCAGCAGTTGCTCGGCTGAGCACCACCAGCTTGTGCGCCCGTCGATCTTACCGGTAGTCATTGGCGCGTGATCGCGCGGACAGGCGCTTCCGCTACGGCGCTCCGGAATGATCGTTAGCGTATGTACACCGCCGTCGCGCAGAGCGGCCCTGATCGCGCCGCGGCTAGCTCTGAGCAGTCGGCTCTGCTCGGGTGAGGTGAGGCTGCTCGCGAGGCGCGCCGGGTGGATCCGGGCACGCCACAGGATTTCATCGGATAGCAGGTTGCCGATGCCGGCGATCTTCCGCTGGTCCATGAGCCGCGCTTTGACGGGCACCGTACTGCCTGCCAGTGCCGCCCGGAACTGAGCCGGTGTGATCAGCTGCGCGTCGGGTCCCAACTGCTCCACGGGCGGGTTGAGCCTGACACGGCCTAGCCGCCGCGGGTCGACCAGCATGAGCCGGCCGCCGTCGTCGAAGGTCAGGGTAAATCGAGCCCACCGATAGTCCCCCGGCTTGCGGCCGCCCTCCCAGTAGTCGCCACCATCGACTTCGGTCCCGTCGGCGTCAGCGATTACGATCTTGCCCGACATGCCGAGGTGAATGCCCAACGTGACCACCTCCGACGAAGGGCACCACATGCTCTTTCCCTGTCGCATCGCGGCGATGAGTTCGCTTCCCAGCAGGGCGTGGCGAATTTCCCCTGGAGCATGAGGACGGCATACGAAAGTGTCGCAGTCATTGACGTCAGCGATGCGCCGCCGGAGTCCGTGTCGCTCGATCACCGCCCGGGCTGATTCCACCTCTGGAAGTTCGGGCATGTAACTTCTCCTGTTGCGGGTCGCCAGGGCTGGCGTACGGGGCGATAAGCCGCGGCCACGGACTAGGTAACGCCGCAGCATAACCCGTCCTGCCCGTACACCCGGACCGGATCCGCCACCCCGAGCAGGGTGGTCGCGCTGGCCAGCCGGATCCGCGTGGTGCTGGCGGCGGCGGCCGCCAGCACCACGGCCGGGGAGGAGGTGAAGAATTCGGCGCTGTGGTGTTCGCCGAGCGCGAAGACGTCCAGGCCCAGCTGGTCCGCGAGCGCCGCGTAGCCGAGGATCTCGGCCATCCGGTCCACCGCCCGGTGCGGGCGGCCGGTGCGCGGGTCGCGCTGCAGGTCGCCGAGCGACAGGATGCCGAGTTCCACTAGGCGTCATCCTGCCACGCCAGCGCGGGCCGCCGGGCGCGGGTCACGCGGCCGCGGCCGCGGCCGCGGTCAGGGCACGGCCGGCCTCGCGGGCGGCCGCGTGGGCCGCGTCTTTCATCTGCGCGGCCAGGTCGGCGAACTGATCCAGGGCCGGGTTGACGCCGACCAGCGTGAACTCGCGCTCGACGACGGTCAGCTCGGCCCCCACACGTCGGCGAGGATGCGCCGCAGGTAGCCGGTGGAGTGGTCCCAGCCGTGCCGCGGCGTCCCGGCCCCGTAAGCCCCGCCGCGCACGGCGACCAGGACGGTCGGCTTGCCTGCCAGCAGCGGCCCGGCCCCGCTGCCGTCGCGCGGGGCGGCGATGACCAGGTCGATCCAGGTCTTGATGTGCTGGGAGACGCCGAAGTTGTACAGCGGCACCGCGAGCAGCACGGCGTCCGCCCCGGCCAGCTCGCCGGCCAGCCGGGCAGCCAGCGCCACCCCGGCGCGCTGGCGTTCGCTGCGGTCCGCTTCGGGAGTCCTCGCGCCTGTCACCGCGTCCGCCCAGGCATCGGAAGGCAGCGGATCGGTGCCCACGTGCCGGCGGGTCACCGGGTCGCCAGGGTGGGCCTGGTGCCACTCCGCCTCCACGATGTCGGCGATCACGCGGCTGGCTGATTGACCGGGGTTGATGCTGGCGTCGAGCCGGAACAGGGTCACGTCGGGTCCTTAACGGGTGGAGGAGGCCCGGTGGGGCCCGGTTTATTCTTATCCAAGATAATCCGATGCAAGAATATCCGAAGCGAGAACGTATCGTGATCCGGGGTACTCTGAGGGCATGAGCGCGCAGACGGTCACCGGCTCAGGCACCGAAGCCCCTCCGGCCGACCTGACCTGGCTGCTGCACCGCGCCGCCCAGCGGATGCGCGCCGCGCTGGACCAGGTGGCCCGGACCTGCGGGCTGGCCGGCGTGCGCGACTGGATCGTGCTCGCCGCGTTGACCGCGGAACCAGGCCGGACCCAGCTAGCGCTGGCCTACGACCTCGGGCTCGACAAGACCACCCTGACCTCGCTCCTGGACCGGCTCGAAGCCGGCGGGCTCATCATCCGCAGCCTCGATCCGCACGACCGGCGGGCGCGCATCCCCGAGCTGACCGACGCCGGGAGGCGGACGCAGGCGGAGGTGACCCGCGCGCGCGACCGCGCCGAAGCCGAGCTGCTCAGCGCGTTCAGCAAGGACGAGCAGCGCCTGCTGCGCGCCCTGCTGACCAGGCTCGCGGCCGGCCAGGCCGGCGGCTGCCTCGAAGCCGGCGGATCGTGCATCTAACCAGGCCGACCGCAGCCGAGGAGGGCGGCAACTGCTCACCGGAGATTCACCACAGGGTCACTAGCGGCAGATTTGGGGTCCAGCCAGGGCGGGTCACAACCCGCCGGCCAAGACGACATCAGGACGCAACGGGCCAGCCTCACCGGAAGCCGGCCCGTAGCACCGGTGCCCGCGCCTCGCGGCACTCCGGGCTCAGCGGGGTGGCTTGGTGGCGAACGTCTGCAGGCCGCGGATTAGCAGGTCGACCCCGAACGCGTACCGGTCGTCCCGGTCGCTCGCGAAGATCAGGTCTGCGGCCTGCCTGGTGTACGGGAACCGATCCTCGGGCAGCGACCGCATGTAGTCCTTGACCATGTCAAGGAACTGCTCGGGCGGCAGGCCCTGGGTATCGAAGGAGCCGGCGCCCAGGCTCTCCTCGAACGCGAACGCGCCCACGTACAGGCCGAACAGGTCGCCCAGGTAGGCGATCACCTTGTCCGGGATGCCGACCGGCTTGAGCAGGGTGAACATCCACTCGGTGAACACGGCCACGGTGGGCCCGGTGGGCACGCGGCCGAGCGAGATCCGCGCCACGTCCCGGTGCCTGTTCAAGATCGCGCGCATCTGGACCGCGAGCGCGCCGAGCTGCTCCTGCCACCGCGACGGGTCGGGCGGGGGCAGCTCAGCCTCCTCCATGACCCGCTCGAACACGAGCTGGAGCAGCTCGTCCTTGTTCCGTACGTGCCAGTAGATCGACGCGGCCCCGGCCCCGAGCTCCTCACCCACCCGGCGCATCGACAGCCCGTCTACGCCCTCGGCGTCCAGCACGTGCAGCGCCGCGTCCACGATGGCCTGCCGGGTCAGCGGCGCGCGGGACGACGGCTGGCGCGCAGCGCGCCAGGGCGGCTCGGGAAGGCCTTCGGTGCCCCGCCACGGCTGCGGCGCGTCTGCTGCCATGTCTTCAGTGTACGTCCGGCAGAACATCATTCGAGTAACCGAACAGTGTTTGACTACGAGCTATATCGCGTGCGAGGATGCGGTGTATCGCATCCGGGTCACGTTCAACGGGAGGAAGGTGCCAGATGGCGCCCATCATCGAGGCCAGGGGGCTGGTCAAGCGTTTCGGCAAGACCCGGGCCCTGGACTCACTCGACCTGACGGCTGAATCCGGGCAGGTCGTGGCACTGCTCGGGCCGAACGGAGCGGGCAAGACCACGTTCATCAGGATGGTGGCGACGCTGCTGCAGCCCGACCGGGGCGTGCTGCGGGTCGGCGGGTACGACGCGGGTCGCCAGGCGGCCGAGGTCCGCCGGATCATCGGCCTGGCCGGGCAGTTCGCGGCCATCGAGCCCGCCATGACCGGGCGGGAGAACCTGCGGATGGTGGCCAGGCTGTTCGGCCAGAGCCGGAAGAGCGCCAAGGCCAATGCGGCCTCGGTGCTCGCTGCCCTGGGGCTGACCGAGGCGGCCGACCGGCTCGTGCGCACCTACTCGGGCGGCATGCGGCGCAAGCTCGACCTCGGCGCCAGCCTGGTCGGCGCGCCGCGGCTGCTGCTGCTTGACGAGCCGACCACCGGCCTGGACCCGCGCAGCCGGATCGAGCTGTGGGATGCCATCAGGACGCTGGTCGGGCAGGGGACCGACGTGCTGCTTACCACCCAGTACCTGGACGAGGCGGACAACCTGGCCAGCCACGTCGTGATCATCGACCACGGCCGGGTGGTGGCGGACGGGACGCCGTCGGCGCTCAAGCAGCGGGTCGGCGGCAAGGTCATCGAGGTGCACGTCCGCAACGCCGACGACATGCCGCAGGTGGCCCGGGTGCTGGGCCGGTCCGGCGACGGCGAGGTCCGGATCGACCAGGGCACCCGCCAGGTCGGCGTCACGGTCGAGGGCGGCGGCCAGGCGCTGATGGAGGCGCTGCGCGCGGTCGAGGAGGCCGGCGTCGAGGTCGAGGACATCGCGCTGCGCCAGCCCAGGCTCGACGAGGTGTTCCTGGCCCTGACCGGGCAGCCGGACGACACCGCCGCGGCCCCAGCCGGGACATCTCACCGCTGACGTTCAGAAAGAGAGAAACGACATGGCTGTCATCGCCGCCGCTCCGGCTACCAGGACGACCCGGCTCGGCACCAGCACGCTTCAGATAACGCACCGCTCGCTGCTGCGCTACCTGCGCACCCCGCAGCTCATCGTGCTCGGCACCATCCAGGGCGCGATGTTCCTGCTGATCTTCCGGTACGTCTTCGGCGGCGCCATCCCGATCAAGGGCGGCATCCCGTACGTCGACTTCCTGGTGCCCGGGTTCATCACCACCGGCGTGCTGTTCACCGGGATGAACGCGGCGACCGGGGCGGCCGAGGACCTGCAGCAGGGGTTCGTGGACCGGCTGCGCTCGCTGCCCGTCCCCCGGCTGTGCTTCCTGACCGGCCGCGCGATCGCGGACACCGCCTGGAACACCTGGGGGCTGATCGTGACCGCCGCCATCGGGTTCGCGGTCGGGTTCCGGATCCACGGGTCGGTGCCGGACTCGCTGGCCGCGTTCGGCCTTTGCGTGGTCTTCGGGTTCGCCTTCGAGTGGCTGTTTATTCTGCTCGGGCTGATGGCCGGGACGCCGCAGGCCGCGCAGGGCATGGCGCTGCTGGTCTTCCCGTTCACGTTCGTGTCCAGCGCCTACATCCCGGTATCGTCGATGCCCGGCTGGCTGCAGGCCTTCGCCAGCCACCAGCCGGTCACCTACATGGTGGACGCGGTGCGCTTGCTGTCACAGGGCCACGCCGCCGAGGTGCTGATCGGCCACTCCACCGGATACCTGGTCAGCGGGGCGCTGCTGTGGGCGCTCGGCTTCGTGGTAGTGTTCGCGCCGCTAGCCGCGCTCAAGTACAACCACAGCTGAATAGACGACATAGCGCAGCCAGGACGCGTGGTATCTGCGCGGCGCCCTGACGGCATCTACCTCGTCCAGGCGGTGGCGCGGCAGTGGCTCTCGGCCCAGGCGATGATGTCGGCGGCCAGGTGGCTGCCGGTCAAGGCGTCGATCTCGCGCAGTCCGGTCGGACTGGTGACGTTGATCTCAGTCAGGCGATCCCCGATCACGTCGAGACCCGCGAGCACCAGGCCCTGCTCCCGCAGCAGCGGCGCCAGCCGGGCGCAGATCGCCAGGTCCCGGTCGGTGACGGCATCCGCGACGACTCGTGCGCCGGCGGCCATGTTGCAGCGGAACTCCCCGGCGCACGCGATCCGCCGGACGACGCCGATGGGCTGGCCGTCGAGCACGATGACCCGCCGGTCTCCCTCGGCGGACGCGGGCAGCCACTGCTGGACGACCACCTGGGATTGCCCGCGTTCGGTGGCTGAATCAAGGATCGAGGCCAGGTTGGGATCGGCCGGGTCGAGCAGCAGGATCCCGCGTCCGGCCATGCCGTCGGTGGGCTTCAGCACGGCTCGGCCCCATGTTCCGACCGCGTCGCGGATCTGCCGCCGGTCGGCCGAGACGAGCGTCGCGGGCCCGAGCTCGGGCGCGCGGAGCGCGAAGAGCTTCTCGTTGGCGTTGCGCACGCCCGCGGGCGAGTTCACCAGCAGGGTGCGGCCCGGGTCGACCAGGTCCAGCAGGTAGGTCGCGCGCAGGTACTGGGCGTTGACCGGCGGGTCGGTGCGCATGAACACGACGGCGGCGTCGTTGAGCAGGTAGCGCTCCCGCGGGCCGAGGCTGTACCACCGGGGGTCGGCGATCCAGTGCCCCTCGTGCAGTACTGCCGGCCGCAGGTCGGCGCGGCGGCACGCAGCCGTGGCGTGGCCGTCGGCGAAGCCCAGTTCGGTTGCCGTCGTGACCAGGACCCGGTGCCCGCGTCGCTGGGCGGCTTCCATCAGGGCGACGCTGCTGTCGTGGCCGGGCTGCAGGGAGCCGATCTCGTCGATCACGAACACGAAGTCCATGGACGCCTCCGTGCCGACCGGTTCGATGATCGAGGATCGGGAGATCACTGTGCGTCCCCGGTCCAGGCCGACGGCAGCGACGTGCTCAGCAGTGCGGAGGCGGATGAGCCGGCGGTGATCAGGCCGAACCCGAGTGGCGCCGCGGCCTGCTGGCCGGCTCCCCAGACGCTGGCGATGCCGTGCCTGGCCCGCCGGGACGTGAAGAGCGCGCCGAGCTGGCTCCAGTCCTGCCAGGTGATGACGCCGAGCACTGGTCCCAGCGGGACACTGGCCTGCTCGACGGCTACCGCGGGCGAGTCCGGCGATCCCAGGGCCAGCACTGTCGGCGGCATCCGCCACCCCATCCGGTGGGCGATGTCATCGGGCAGCACAGCGCCGCCGGCCAGGACCTCGGCGCCGGCGGCGGCGAGGGAACCGATCCGGTCGAGCGCTCGGCGGCGGAGCGGCTCGGTCGGCAGCGGGGCCGCGGCGGTGCGGCTGACCCGCTCGAGGACAGCGGCCAGGACCGGTTCTGCCCGGTCCCGGTGAACGGCCAGCAAGGGCAGGCCGAACGGGCCGCCGCCGCTGTTCATCCGCACGGCGGTGGCGACCGTCTCGGCCAGCGCCGCCAGATCGACGTCGCCCTGCGGCCCGACGATCACCACGTTGCCGCCCGCGTGCAGTGCGTGCAAGCTGACCCCGGAACGATCGGCCGCACGCCGGGCCTGCGCGATCGTGCGGGGCGCGGCCCGCACGTACAGTGCGGACAGATCGGGCCGGCTGATCAGCTCGGCGCCGACATCGACCCCGGTGCCCTGCACGACGTTGACCACACCTGGCGGTAGTCCGGCCTGGCTGGCCAGGTAGGCGAAGGCCACCGCAGACAGCGGCCCGCGCAGCGACGGTTTCACGATCACCGTGTCACCTCCGGCGAGCGCCGGAAGCACGCTCGTGACGATCTCCGTGAACGGCAGTCCCCACGATAGGATGTGGCCCGATACCCCGCCGCTCCCGGCCGGCGCGGCGCGGGCGGCGCGGCTCAGTACCGCCCTCGCCACGCTGACGGTGGCGCCGAGGGTTTCCATGCAGTCCGGCATGGACAGGCCGGTTTCTGTGCTCTGCAGGCGGGCCAGCTCAGTCCGGCTCGCCTCGACCCGGTCGATGACGGCTTGGAGCATCACGATGCGCTCGGCAGGCCCGGCCCACGGGCCGCTCAGCGCGGCCGCGGCGGCCCCGTACGCCCGGTCGACGTCGAAGCGGGACGAGAGCGGGACGACAGCCGTGATCGTGCTGTCGCCGGGGTGGCGGATCTCGAACTCATAGGGCGCGGCGGGGAACTGCCAGCGGCCGCCGATCAGGTTGCGCGCGTAGTGGTCGTCGTCCGGCAGCGACGAGGCCGGCCGCTCCAGCGTCGCTCCGTTCGTTGCAGTGCTTGACATCGTTGTCTCCGCTGGGTTGGGCCTAGACGATGAATCGGTCGAAGAAGATATGGTCGGCGCTTGCCGTCCCGTCCCTGGCCAGCCGACGCAGGGCGGCGTCGATCATCGGGGTGGGACCGGCAACGTAGATGTCGTGACCGCTCAGGTCGGTGATGTCGCTGGCGAGGTGATCCAGCGCGAGCCCGGTGCGGATCCGGCCCAGCCGCGGGTGCTCGGCACCGCATTCCTGTTCGGTGGCGAGGATGACGCTGACGCCGGAGTCGGCCAGCGCGGCGAGGCGGTCGGTGAGCACGAGATCCTGCGCGCGGCGGGCCCCGAAGTACAGGCGAAGGGCACGGTCCGGCGCTTCGGCGGTCAGCTGCCCGGCGATGGCCAGCACGGGCGCCAGGCCGGTGCCGCCGGCCAGGCACACCACGGGGCGATCGGGCCGTGACTGCGCGTACGCCCGGCCGTACGGTCCCTCGACCACGAGGTCGGCGCCGGGACCGAGCCGGCGGAACAGCCAGCCGGACGCGGCGCCGCCGGGTTTGGCGCGCACCAGCAGCTCCAGGGTGCTCTGGCGGTGGTGCCGCTTCTGCTGGGTCATCGAGTAGGCCCGGCGGACCCCGTCGGCGAACTCCAGCTGCACGAACTGGCCCGGCAGGTAGGGAAGCGGCCGGCCGGTGTCGATGACGAACCGGGCGATGTCGGCGGTGAGCAGCTCGCGTTCCGCGAGGCGGCCCGTCAGCCTGGCCGGCCGCGGCTCGCCCGGCGCGGCATCGCGGACCGGCACGCGGAGCCGGCACGGCCCGTCCGGTACCGACTGGCACATCAAGATGCGGTCACCTTTGCGGCGATCGCGTTCCGACAGCCCGGTCGCCCCCGGCCAGCGGTTGGCTACCTGCCCGGCCACGAGCCGGGCCCGGCAGGTGCCGCAGCCCCCGCTGGCGCACTCGTACGGCAGCGCTAGGCCCGCCCGCAGCCCGGCGAAGAGGATCGTCTCGTCCGCCGCGCACTCCACTTCCGCTTCGGCGTCGTTGAACGAGACGGATCCGCCCGCCCCCATCTCACCGGTCAACGCGGGCACGGGCGGGCTCACTATCTGGTGGCCTGCAGGCCACTAGGCTCGAGCAGCGCGCTCCAGCCGGACCGCACCTGGCCGGCGATCTCGCCCGCGGTCCGGCCGCCAGCGACCGTGAGCAGGGACGCACCCGAGGAGATCATCGCCCCGCCGAGGGGAGCGAACTCGTCGAGATAGCCCTGCAGCACGTCGCGGTTTCCGCCATCGGCCTCGCCGAGGAACGTGACCAGTGCAGATGTCCAGCGCTGGCTGCGCAGGCTGTCGCGCCACAGGTTCTCAAGCACCAGCGCGTCGAGCTGCGCGCCGACCGCGATCGCCTGGCGGCTCAGCTGTTCGATCATCAGCAGGTCAGCCACCGGCTTGACGACGAGGTTCGTCACCACGAACGCCCGGTCCCAGTCGTACTCGACGAAGGCCAGCTCGATAGCCTTGCGGACCGGCTGCCAGTTCGGGTCCGTCTCCCAGCGGTGCCGCTCGCCGGCGCCGAATCCGCGACCCTCGTGGGTCAGCCGCAGCTGGGTGGTGCGGTAGGCGATGAGCTGTACCCGCCGCAGCTGGTCGGCTGTCTGGAACGCGGCGCAGTTGCCGACGTAGCTGCTGACCGCCAGCTGCTGCAGGTAGGCCGACAGCATCTGCAGGCCGTGCGCCAGGTAGCGGCCCGGTGTCAGCGCCGCGGCCAGCAGATCCAGTGCCTGCGGGCTGAGGGACTGGTCATAGCCGTCGCGGTCGAACTGCTCAAGCAGACCCTCGACATAGGTCTCCTGGTCGTCTTGCTCGGCCACGTAGCTGCCGTAGGTGACCGCGTCGGGATCACGGAACGCATCCCAGTCGGGCACTGTCAGCTTCATCGAGTCGCGGTGTTCGCGCAGCCAGACGTTGCCGTGAACCTCGGGTCCCATCTCCAGCGGAACGGGACCGGTGGTGTGGTTCAGGTTGTGGGTCAGGATCTCGTACTCGGTGGGACGCCGGCCTAGATTGCCGAACGCGCTCCAGGTCTTCAGCCCGCGCGTCCGCGTCCTCGGGGTCGCCTTAGCCTGGGTCATGGGAGACCTCCTAAAGATCCGTCCGTGCAGCGGACGGGGCGTTGTAGAACCATACGTACTCGTCGGTCCTGGTGCTGAGCCTGCCCTTGAACGACGGCATGTCGATCTCCAGGGCGGCGAGCTGATACGGCTGGCCCAGGCATCGCTCCAGGCTGGCCCGGGTGAGCCGGCACCGGCCGGACGTGTGGATGCGCACGTAGTCGCCGCGGTCCATGATCAGCACGTCGCTATCGGGGTTGTCGGTCTCGACAGCTTCGATGACGGCCTCGGCGAGGTTGCCGGCCCGGATGACGGGGCCGACCAGGTCGTGGGCGCTTTCGGGATCGGCGTCCATCAGAATTACTGCCATGTCTGGTCCTCGGCTCTCCTGTCTGGCATTCCTGTCGAACACGGGCGTCAGGCCCCGCTACACCCTGACCGGTGCGGGCTTTCCCGACCGAAGGCGCACCTCGACCATCCCGTCGCCGGTAACCCGGACGTCGTGGCGCCGCAGGCAGGCGTCCCGCGGGTTGACCCCCTCGCCGGTACGGGCGTCGAACTGCCACTCATGGGCCCGGCAGGTCAGCACGCCCCCCTCGAGCTCGCCTTCGACCAGGGACTGGCTCTGGTGCGGGCAGATGCCGTCGTAGGCCCGGATCTGCCCGTCGACCTTCAGCACGAGCACCTCGGCGTCGCCGACATCGAAGGACTCCATCTCGCCGTCCCACAGCGAATCGGCCTCGATCAGCTCGACATAGCCGTCATCGGCGCGCGCGTCCGGGCCTGGCTCAGGCATCGGCGGGCACCCCGGCGCGGAAGCGGACGTCGAACCACTGCAACGGCAGCACCTCATGCTCGGCCATCACCGAGCCGAGGGTGGCGCCGGGTGCTACCAGTTCGCCGTTGAACAGCACCTCGTAGCCGTTGAAGTC
>Ga0181525_10001330_pt1 | contig 21156 bp, 21 predicted proteins | sample PEATcosm2014_Bin_48_FD_121100 | JGI IMG/M metagenome (GOLD analysis project Ga0181525, IMG submission 121100) | Peatland microbial communities from MTU Mesocosm Facility, Houghton, MI, USA - PEATcosm2014_Bin06_10_metaG | ecosystem: Environmental > Terrestrial > Soil > Wetlands > Peat | place...
GAAGGCGTGATCCGCTTCGGCTTCGCCACCAACACCTACGACGCGGATGGAGAACCTTTGGAGGCACCTGTGGGGACAGCCGCCCCCGGCTGTCCATCGGGCCAAAGTGCCGATCTAAATTTGGAACATCTGCAACAGCTAGCCACGGGATTTCTTGGCCTTATCGAGCAAACCCCCCCGCCGTTTTCCGCCAAGAAAATCCACGGGGTCCCCGCCTACCAGCTGGCCCGAAAACAAAAAGAGGTAATCCTGCAGCCGGTTCAGATCGAGATTAAAGAATTCCTCATCACGACGTTCGAATCCGATCGCGCCCACTTCCGCGCCCGCGTCTCCTCCGGAACCTACATGCGCTCAATCGCCCACGAGATCGGCCTGCGCCTCGGCTGCGGAGCCCATCTCGCATCCCTCCGCCGCACCTCGGTCGCCGAATTCGAAATCACCCAGGCCCGCACCATCGAAGAAATCGAGCGACCATTCCAAAGCGAGCGACAGACAAAGGAAGGCCGAACAAGCTCTTGTCATTCGGGACCGGGCGGAAAGCCCGGTGAGGAACCTGCTTTGTCTTGCGAGCCAACAATCGAAGACCTATTCATCCATCCGCGCCAGCTCCTGCCTCAACTTCCCTCTGTCACCGCCGACGACGCCACCGCCGCCCGCATCCGCAGCGGACGCGCCGTCAACCTCCCCGAACTGTCGCGAGCGCGCCAGGTGAAGGTCTTCCATGGCCAAAGAGACCTCATCGCCATCGCCACTCGCGTAGCCGGAACGTTATTCCACCCAAAGATAGTCTTCCCCGAGTGATCCACATCAATCTTCCTGAAAACGCATTCCTTTGAGCCGCTGCGCGTATTCCGTCGCTGCGCGCGCGTGTTGTTTGGTTCGCTGCGTGTGTCCGCCATCAGGCCTCTCTCACTTACCAAGTCCAAAAAGCATTTCGTGGGACTGACTTGGGCCGACGGTGACAAGAAAGGTGGACTCGCAATCCAATGCGACAAGAACGACTATCGAGGAGTTCTAACTGCGTTGGAAGGAGTTACTGGTAAGAAGGCCACCGACTCCGAGGCCCTGACGGTCAAGAACTAGATAAGAAATGGAAATCGCGGAGCCGCCGGATATTCCAGGAAGCACGTGACTTCTCCCACAGGGTGAGCGTGTAGTTGCAGGCCTTGGCTAGCGCGCCCCTCGCATTCTTGCCAAGCCGGGGATTGTAGGAAAAACCCGAAGCGGTCGCTGCAGGCGGTGTTTGTCCAGATTTCGAAACCAGCGCGAAAGCGGCCAGCGGTGCGGCTCCCCCACCCAATGTCCGATAATGGGTATTATGTAAAGTCGCACACGGCAGCCCGGCTATTCAAGCACCAGTTCCGCCGACGCCGCAGGGGTCCACTGCTTAATTTTCGCGGTCTAACGTGGCCAACTTTCCGTTGTTACGAATTGCCAATGCCACCTGGTAGGCGTCCGTGATCTGCCGATGTCCTCTGATCGGCTCGGTGAGTAACCCTCACCCGCCCCCGGATCGCAGCATCGCAGCTCCAAACCGCCCAGAAATGCACGCGGCACCTACTCTACCGGTTGTCGGTCGCCTACCTGCGGCTTCGATTTGCTGGATGCCTCACCCCACCGAAGGAAATTTACCCCCAATCCACTTGCCAGCACTCCAAGAGCAGCGAGCACAATTTCCCACGTCTGGCGTGTTTCGACACCATTCACTAAAAGCGAGAGTGACCCTAAGAGACAAGCAGCGCCCACCACCCATATAGCTCGGGCGGCCCCCCCCCGATTTGCCCCGGTCGGACCGTGCGAGGGCGCGGATGGCTTTGGCCTCAAGAGAAGAAAATCGACAACGAACATGACGGAGAATAAGGCCAGCGCCACCGTACGGGATCCGTTCTGGACGAGCCAGTACATACTGAGAAGGATCGGAGCGCTCACAATGAAAGTGATCAGGAGTCTTTTTCTTGGTGCAGGTGACGAGCTACGCGATTGGACTCTTTTCCGTGTGGACGATCGCCGCTGATTTGAATCATGATGGCAAACCGGATCTGGCATTCCTTACTTATACGCTCGACTATAAGCCGACTACGGTAACGGTGTTGCTGCATCAGTAAGGAACGGAAGTCACAATGACCCGACGATAATCGGTGACGACGCCGCTGTAGATGGTGACGGTTACTTCAGGGAGCTATAGATCGTCTTTCTTTTTGCGCACCCTAGCGAAACAGTGCAAGGGCTACATTTTGTACTTCCCCAGATCCTCGTCGTTCAGCCCTTCCAGCCACTTGCGCAGCTCTTCGGCCGTAACCCGGTCCGACATATTCGACGCCTGCTTCGAATTCTTCAGCACCACTTCATCCACGAATATAGGACAATCCACCCGCAACGCCAGCGCCAGTGCATCCGAGGGCCGCGAGTCCACGCTGATCACCTCGCCGCTACGCTCGAGCCAAATCACCGCGTAAAACGTATCCTCGCGCAGCTCCGTAACCACGACCTTATGCACCTGCGTCTCCAGCCCGGTCAGCACATTCTTGATCAAGTCATGCGTCATCGGGCGCGGCGTCGACACCTTCTCCATCTCCAAAGCGATTGCGTTCGCCTCGTACACTCCCACCCAGATCGGCAGCACACTGTCACCCGCCACATCCTTAAGAATCACAATCGGCATATTCGACACCGGATCCATCAAAAGGCCGCGGATTGTCATTTCTACTTCCATTGGCACTCCTTACAACCACTCGCCCACAAAGATTCCAAATTCCATCCTCAGCACAGCGCTATTGAACCGCATCCCGCGCCCAAGGCGTCTCGCCTTTTTATACCACCAACTCTCCCAAAAGACTGTTGGGAAAGCTTGCCGTTGCACGGACCGGAACGTAGGTTCCCAACTTGGCAGCGACTCCTGGCGGTGAGGTGAAGTTCAGGGTTTTGTTTTGTGTGGTTCGACCGATCCATTGATTGCGGGCTTCATTCCTTCCCTCAACCATTACTTCGGAGATCGTTCCTATGTATCTCTTGTAGCGAGCTGTTTGTATCTCTTTCTGCTTTGCCATTACGGCTTCAAGACGGTGCGCTTTTGCGGAATCTGGAAGGGTATCTTCGAGCGCCAGTGAGGGGGTATTCGGACGCGGGGAATACTTGAAGGTGAAGACGGCGTCGTAGCCCACCTCATCGAGCAGGTTCAAGGTCGCGGCGAAGTCGTCCTCAGTTTCGCCGGGAAAGCCCACGATGACATCGCTAGTGATGCTGATCTCGCGTTTCGCCGACTTCATCCACGCGATGCGTTCGAGATATTGCTCGCGAGTGTAGAGGCGTTGCATGGCATCGAGCACACGGTCCGATCCGCTCTGTACGGGCAAGTGGACGTGGTCGCAAAGCGCGGGGACGGCGTCGATGGCGTCGATGATGTCGTGTCCAAAGTCGCGGGGGTGTGAGGTGGTGAAGCGGACACGCTTGATGCCGGGGACCTCGCCTACCGCGGCCAGCAATTCCGCGAAAGACTTCTTCCCTGTTGAGTCCTTATAGGAATTCACGTTCTGGCCCAGCAACTGAATCTCCGTGTAGCCGAGATCGGCCATCTGGCGGGCCTCGACGAGGACGGAGTCGGAAGTGCGGCTGCGTTCTTTGCCGCGGGTGAACGGCACCACGCAGTAAGAGCAAAACTTATCGCAGCCTTCGATGATGGTGATGTATCCACGATGAGGATTGCTGCGAGCGGTGAATTCGGTCTCGAAGCATTCGTCGGTTTGGCGGTCGTCGAGGCCGGTGATTCGGACCAGGCTTTCGACTGGCGGCTTCCGGCTTCTGGCTTCCGGCGTTGAGTTTTCCAGTTGGACCAGCATTTGCGGCAGGTTGCGATAGCTGGCCGAGCCGCAAACTAAAGACACGTGCGGGGCGCGTTCGAAAATCTTTTCGCCCTCCTGCTGCGCCACGCAGCCGAGAACTCCGAACTTCTTGCCTTGCGAGAGAAGCTTCTTGTAGTCGGCCAGACGATGGAAGACCTTCTGCTCCGCCTTATCGCGGATGGAACAAGTGTTGTACAGGATCAAGTCGGCCTGCTCGACCGTTTCCACCTGTTTGTATCCTTCGTGGACCAGCGTGCCGATGACTTTTTCAGAGTCATGGACATTCATCTGGCAGCCGAAGGTTTCAAGATAGAAGGTTTTGTCACCAGACATGGCTTTGAGTATAACCCTTGGTCGTTCTCATCGCGCTGAAGCGCTGCCCCACCCTGGCGCAGCTTGCGGACGACTCAAGTCGTGCTCTGATCCGGATCCGATGGCGCGCGGCAGCAAGCAAGTAAATGGTGCCTCAGGTTGGGGAATTACATCTTGCGGCAAATCAATGAGTTAAGCGAAACAGCTGCGGTTTGGGTTTTGACAGGATCTGGGACCGTCGTGGGGATTCGAGAGCGGTTCGGGTTCGCGTATCGTACAATATCGAGTCCACGTTCAAACTGAGGTTGATTAGAGGCAAGGAGCACTTATGCGCCCGAGATTCATGCGCGGAACGTTCATTCGGAGAATATTGACGGCGGCGGTTCTGCTTTTGCCGGCCGCGGTCGCGGCCTGGGGGCAGGACGCAGCCACTCCGCAGGCAACTCCGGCCAAGCCCGCGGCAAAACCGCCTGTTCATGCCACGGGTAATCAAGCCACGCATTCGCCGGCATCGGTTGAGCCAACCGCGGTGTTCGACACAACGGTGGGCAAGCTTCGGTGCACGCTGTTTGAGAAGGAGACTCCGATCACGGTGAAGAATTTTATCGACCTTGCGACCGGAGCGAAGGACTGGACGAATCCCGTGAGCCACGCCACGAAACACAACACGCCGCTGTATGACGGCACGATTTTCCATCGCGTGATTCCGGGCTTTATGATTCAAGGCGGCGATCCCAGGGGCGACGGCACGGGCGATCCGGGCTATACGTTCAAAGATGAGATCGTGTCGACGCTGACCTTTGATCGTCCGGGAAGGTTGGCCATGGCGAACTCCGGACCCGGCACGAACGGTTCGCAGTTTTTCATCACGGAAGTTCCTACGCCTCATTTGAACGGGCACCATACGATTTTCGGGCAGTGCGATGACGCCAGCGTGGCGCTGGTGAAACAGATTACGCATATGGCTACGGATCCCAGCAACGATCGGCCATTTCGTCCGGTAAAGATTATTCATGTTTCGATTGTGCGGGGAGCGGCGGCGGCTAAGCCGGCGACCGGCACAACCAAGACGCCTGCCGCGGCGGCACCGAAGGCGACGGCGAATCCGAACTAGCGCCAGACTTGAGTGCAAATCGCCTGGCTTCGCCAGGCGGACAGCCGAGGGCGGCTGGCCCCACAGAAATCAATCATCGTTTTATAACGTGAGCTTTTTAACGACTAACAACTTGAAAGGATTCCATGACTCGGCAACCCGGACTTTATGCGACGTTTGAAACCAGCGAAGGCAACATCGTGTGCCGCCTCTTTGAAAAAGATGCGCCCAAGACGGTGGCGAATTTTGTGGAGCTTGCGGAGGGCAAGCGGGAGTGGACGCATCCTTCGACGCGGAAGAAATCGAAAGACCGGCTTTACGATGGAACGGTTTTTCATCGCGTGATTCCGGACTTCATGATTCAGGGGGGCGATCCCCAGGGCACGGGAATGGGTGGTCCGGGGTATCAGTTTGAAGACGAGACGAAAGGGTCCCCGCACAAACTCGACAAAGCAGGGTTGCTGGCGATGGCCAATGCCGGGCCGAACACGAATGGCTCGCAGTTTTTTATCACAGTCGCGCCCACGACCTGGCTGACGGGCAAGCATACGATTTTTGGTGAGGTAGTGGAGGGGCAGGATGTGGTTAAGAAGATTTCGGAAGTGCCGCGCAGCCGGCAAGACAAGCCCAACAAGGATGTCGTGGTGAAGAAGGTCACGGTGGAGAAGGTGTAGGCAGGCGCTCAAGTGAAGCCGATGAGATGGGGAACGGCACACGATCGGGAAGGGCACGACGTTCAGTCGTGCCGTTGAGCTGTGGAAACGTACTCGCGCTTTAGCGCCCGAGGTGAACTCTTGACGGGCACGACGATTTTTTCCGCGACCTCTTCGCGCCCGGCCGGTTCTTCGTCGGCGACGGCGGCACGATTTCAGCCAGTGGCTTGCCCAATCGGGTCACTCGAATCGGCTGGCGCGTCCTGCACACCTGCTCAACGATCGTCGAGCATTTAACCCTAAACTCAGAAAAGACGATTTCTTTCATTGAATCTATATTCTTACTATGAGGAAGAAGCTGCGCAAGCTTACAAAGGGACAATTGCGGCGCGAGGACAGCTATGAGGCTGCCATGCGGCGTTCGCTCGCGCGCAAGCCGTTTCTGAAGACCGATGGCCGGTATCTTTCGCGCGAGGGAGTCCACGATCGGGGCCCGTCTAAGCTGAACAAGGCTAAAAAATCAGGGGAGAACACCCCTTAACGGCTTGGAGGAGCTTCTCAGCAGCGTCGCGGGCGGTCTCGATGTTTTAGAGGCTCCCGGCCCGGGGACCGCCTCATCGAATTCGCCGAGTGCGCCGTCCACCATGAAAGACGTAAGGTGTCGTCCTCGGGCTCAGTGGATCGTAGGCGGCGATGCTGAAGATCAACTGCGAAGCAGGCCTCATTGCACAGGCTAACTGCGCGTAGGAGGATAGACTTATCCGATTGCATAGCGGTCGGGCCTGTGCCTACACTCCGATCACGGCCACCAACTCCTTCACCGCGGCAGCGCTCTTATCTAGACCGGTTTTTTCTTCCGGCGTCAGCTTGATTTCGATAATCTGCTCGATTCCCTTCGCGCCCAGCTTCACGGGGACGCCTACGTATAAGCCGTTGATTCCGTACTCGCCTTGCAAGTAGGCAGCGCAGGGCAGGATTTTCTTCTTGTCCTTCAGGATCGCCTCGACCATTTCCGTCGCGGCGGCCGAGGGGGCGTAATAGGCGCTGCCGGTTTTCAGGTGCTTCACGATTTCAGCGCCGCCGTCTCGGGTGCGCTGGACCAAGGCTTCCAGCTTCGATTTCTCGATCAACTCCGTGATCGGAATACCGGCGACGGTGGAATAGCGGGGCAGAGGGACCATGGTATCGCCGTGGCCGCCGAGCACGAAGGCGGTTACGTTCTCGACGCTGACCTTCAGTTCGTCGGCGATGAAGGCGCGGAAGCGGGCGGAGTCGAGCACGCCGGCCATGCCGACCACGCGCTCGCGAGGGAATCCGCTGAGTTTGAAAGCGGCCTGGGCCATGGCATCGAGGGGATTCGAGACAATAATCAGTATGCAGTTCGGCGAATGTTTGACGACTTCGCCGACGACCGCCTTCATGATGCCGTAATTTGTGTTAAGCAGATCGTCACGGCTCATGCCGGGCTTGCGGGGAATTCCGGCGGTGATGACCACGATGTCGGAGTTGGCTGTGTCCTTGTAGTCGTTGGTGCCGGTGATGTAGGAATCGCGCTTCTCGATCGGCATGGCTTCGAGCAGATCGAGGCCTTTGCCTTGCGGGACACCTTCGATGATGTCGATGAGGACGACATCGGCGAGTTCTTTCGAGGCGATCCAGTGGGCCGCCGTGGCGCCCACGTTGCCGGAACCTACGATGGTTACTTTCTTGCGCATGGATGAGTCCTTTCAGGGAAAGCAGTTCGTCATTGGCAATCTAACAGTTAGCTGCAGTGGCCGGCTGCGCCCGGCGGACAGCCGAGGGCCCGACGTAAGCAAATCGCTAGCTGCCAGCTGCCAATTGCTCTTACACGAGCACGGCCGCGCCCATGTTTTCGATGATGGCGTCGGCAAACTGGCTGGTCTTTACTTTGGTCGCGCCTTCCATGAGGCGCTCGAAATCATAGGTAACTTTCTTTTGCAAGATGGTGCGCTCGAGGCCTTGCTCGATCAAGTCGGCGGCCTCATTCCATCCGAGGAAGCGGAACATCATCACGCCGGAGAGCATCACGGAGCCGGGATTGATCACATCTTTGTCGGCATACTTCGGGGCGGTGCCGTGGGTGGCTTCGAAGATGGCATAGCCGTCGCCGATGTTGGCGCCGGGAGCGATGCCGAGGCCGCCGACCTGCGCGGCCGAGGCGTCAGAAATGTAATCGCCGTTCAAATTCGGCGTCGCCAGCACGGAATATTCCTCCGGGCGGGTGACGATCTGCTGGAAGATGGAATCGGCGATGCGGTCGTTGATCATGATTTTCTTTTTCCACTGGCTGTTGCCATGAGTCGAGTAAATGCGATCGAGAACCTCTTTTACCTCCTGTTCCACCTCTTTGCGAAAAGCGGGGGGGGCGAATTCCATGCCAGGCTCGACGAGTTCGGCGTTCTGCGCGACTGTCAGGTTGGGATTCTTGTCCTTGTTGTCGAGGATCCAACTCTCGCGCTCGGTGACGACCTGGCCGCGAAATTCTTCGGTGGCAAGTTCGTATCCCCACTTGCGAAATGCGCCTTCGGTAAATTTCTGGATGTTGCCCTTGTGGACGAGGGTCACGCTCTTGCGGCCGGTTTCGAGGGCGTGGCGAATGGCCATGCGAACCAAACGCTTGGTGCCGGTCACCGAAATTGGTTTGATGCCGACGCCGGAGTCGAGGCGGATTTGCTTCTTACCGCCCTTGAGCATGTCCTTGTTGAGGAACTCGATGAGCTTCGCGCACTCGGCAGTTCCCTGCTCCCACTCGATGCCGATGTAAACATCTTCGGTGTTCTCGCGGAAGATGACGATGTCCATGCGTTCGGGATGTTTCACCGGCGAAGGCACGCCCTGGTAATATTTCACCGGGCGGACGCAGCCATAGAGGTCGAGAACCTGGCGCAGCGCGACGTTGAGCGAGCGAATGCCGCCGCCGACGGGAGTCGTGAGCGGACCTTTGATGGCGCAACGGAAGTCGCGGATGGCCTCAACTGTGTCATCGGGCAGCCAGGTGTCAAACTTGGCCTTGGCCTTTTCACCGGCGAAGACCTCGTACCAGGCGACGCTGCGCTTTCCCTTGTAGGCTCTTTCTACGGCCGCGTCGAAGACCCGGAGTGAGGCTTTCCAGATATCGCGTCCGGTGCCGTCGCCTTCGATAAAGGGAACAATCGGATGATCTGGCACGTCGTATGTTCCGTTTGCAAAGCCGATCCTTTTTCCTTTGGACGGTACAGTGACACCGTTATAAGAGCTTGCCATCGGTCACCTCATCGATAGAGTTTTCGTGAAGAGATTCAACCTCGATTTTTGAAACTGCCAATTATACGGCTTAATTTCCTTCCGCGCTGTGACGACCTTCAATGATGGGGTTCAGGCCTGCGCTGTCATTTGCGCATCAAGATGGGCGAGCACCTTGGGCCAAGCATCGGCATGACGTTTCCTCGACCCTTCGTCGGGAAAGCCGGCGTGGGTAAGCCGAAGGCGTGTCCCGCCCTCGATCGGGTCTAGTTCAACCGTCACGACGGTCTCCACTCCTTTTGTGTGCGCGGTAACCGAGGTCATCTCCACCAGTCGATCGCGCTCCAGACGCAGGAATCGTCCGTAGTGGGGGTGACGCGCTCCTTCGAAGTGGGTCTCGAAGAAAAAGACCTGGTTGAGCTCTCCCTTCATCAAGAGCGTTCCCGGCGCGGCAAACCAGCGCTCGAAATGCTCGGTCCAGGCTCGGAACAGGACTTCCCGCGATGCCGACATCGCGCGCTCGGTGGTCAATCGAAAGGGCCTAGCGGAGAGATCCGGCAGACGAACCGCGTTTGTCATTCGTTCCTCCTGTTTCGTTCCTCCTCTTTTAAGTCTCGAACCCGGGACGAATTGAAATCAGGTTTACTTCCCCAGGGCTTCGATCACCAGCGTCTGGTGCCGAAGTACTTGCGGACGCCCACTGTGGCGTAGCGGCCCCAGGGGCCGTTGTTGCCCTGGTCGGCAGGGCCCAGATTGGTGTCGCGCGCGCCCAGGCGGTCGAAGAGAAAGTGCTGGGTGACGCGAAACTCAAAGCCCTTGGCGATGAAGATGCCCACGCCCCAGGAGTGCTCGATCCCGATGGCGTCGGGCGACCAGGTGTAAAGCGTCTTGGGAATGGTCTTGCCGAAGAGAAACGAGGGAGCGCCAAAAACCATGAGGCGGCGCAACTGGCCCTGGCCGAAGGGGCGAACTTCGAGCATTCCAGAGAGCATGTAGCGGGCGAACATGCTGCAGGGTGCGTTCACGCCGCCGTACTGGCCGGCGTTGCCGGCGCAGATGTTGGGATCGATTTCGTTGTGCGGAGGAGCCAGATCGAACTGTGCCCATCCCCAGAACATATCGCGGGGGAAAAACATGCGTTGCGGGGTGTCCTCATTTTGCAAGGTTGCAGAGGGCGCGTTTTGGGCTCTGGCGACAAGAGAGATTAATGGCAGCAGTGCGAGAATCCGGACCCAGGTTTTCATTCAGCCTCCCACGATTTGTGCCCTGCGGAGAAGATGGACGCACGACGTGCTCCAATTCTCCTCTCACACGCTGTGTAGCGATCGCGCTGATACGATCGCTACGGTACGGATGTTGGATAGGCAACGAGCGAAAGGGCGGAACATTGTAACCTGAGGCCCTGTGACCCGCGGTCGGGTCACCAGAAGTGTTTACTGAGGAGGTGCGAGGCTGTAGCGCGTGGAGAAGAGCGACTACAGTCTGACCTCTTCCAGAATCCATATTTGAAATTCTGATATATTCCATTCGTAGAATTGCTCGGCTAGTTGACTTCCCCTAAAGGACTTACAGGGCAAGGACCTACGGTTTGGCTGGAGGATTGCTAATCCTTTAGAACTAGAAGGCGCCAATCCATGCCCCAAGAAGTGTCCGTCTCGTATCAGGCTGTCAAGAGCAAGGTGTATCGGCTGATCGACGCCCTCGTGGTAGGCGAAAAATCAGAACTGGAAGTTCAGGAATCGATTCGTCGCTGGTGGGAGCTGATCCATCCGGCCGACCGGCCGATTGCTCGGAAGTATCTCCTTATCGTTCTGGAGCGCTCCTACTCTGCGCTCGATTCGATCGAGGAAGGCCTGATGATGGTGAGCGACAATGAGGTGCAGCGCCCCTCGGAGTCGGCCCGGGCGCTGAAACTGGTTGGCAGAATCGTGAAGCAGAACGGCAAGCACGCCGTGCTCAACAGCACGATTTGAAGTTTCATTCTCGAGCATTCAATCTCGAATTGCCTTCGGCAGCAGTGCAAACCGCGTGTGGCGATTGGAATCCTGGCGGTCTTCCGCCGACACCCCCCAAAGAAACCGCAAGAGACAGAAATTTTACAAATCGAGCGCTTGCCGCCTTGGGGACAAGACCGGTATTCTCGATAGCGGTATCCCTTCGACCGGGAGCTTAATTACTTCGCGGGGAGCCCTTCAGGAGCGACGATGCTATCTTCTCTTAGGTCTGTCAGGCTTCAGTTCGTCAGGCTTCGGTTCGTCAGTCTTCGGTTTTTCTGCCGGGTTCGTGGCTATTTTTTGACGGGAGCGTTGCTGATGATGGCTGGATCGCTGCCGGCGGCTTCGGGAGTCTACAGTTTCACCCTCAATTCCATCGACGGCAAACCCGCACCTCTGGCGGACTACCGCGGAAAAGTGGTTCTGCTGGTGAACGTCGCCAGCCGCTGCGGCTACACGCCACAATATAGCGCGCTGGAGTCGACGTATGAGAAATATAAAGATAAGGGCTTCGTCATTCTCGGCTTCCCGGCCAACAATTTCGGGGCCCAGGAGCCCGGCACCAACGAAGAAATCAAGACATTCTGCAGCCGCAAGTACAGCGTAAGCTTCCCCATGTATGCCAAGATTTCGGTGAAAGGCGAGGACCAGGCGCCGCTCTACACCTACCTCACGAAAGACACGGGAGCGGGTATCGCGGGTGATATCAAGTGGAACTTCACCAAGTTTCTGGTGGATCGCCAGGGAAACGTGGTGCAGCGCTTCGAATCCGCGGTCACGCCGGATTCCCCTGAAGTCGTCTCGGCGATTGAGAAGCAGTTGAAACAGTAGAGTCTGTTGAACAGAATAAGCAGTCGAGCCGCGCTCGACGGACAGCCGAGGGCGGCTGTCCCCGCAGGCGAGACCTCCCCCCTCCGTCTTCCTGGGCACGTCCTGCGGTTGGCTGTCTCTTCCAACCTGATTGCCGGCGCTAAAATCAGGATGGCGCCCTGCTACAATCGGGGCGCATCCCGACAGAACAACTCGATCTTCTGGAGATTCCGGCCCGTCGTTTCAATGGCAACCTCTAGCGCTGGCGACTGATTCATGGACTTCGACCAACTGCAATCGTTTCTCGAAGTGGCACGCCATGCTTCGTTCTCGCGGGCGGCGGAGAAACGCTTCCGGACCCAGCCGGCCATCTCGTCGCAAATCCGCGCCGTGGAAGATGAAGTGGGAGCGAAGCTGTTCGACCGCTCGGGCGGCAGGGTCTGCCTGACGGCGGCGGGAAAAGTTTTTGAGAAGTATGTGCAGGAAGCGCTGGACGCGCGCAAGTCGATGCTCAGCTCTCTGGCTGAGATGGAACACGTCCCACGCGGTGCAATTACCGTGGGCGCAAACGAAGGCACGTGTCTGCATATTCTTCCCGAGGTTTTCGCCGAATTCAAGAAGCGTTATCCCGACGTTTCGGTGAATATCAAACGAGCCGATTACGCCAATGTTCTCGAGTCGGTGACGGACAACTCGGTGGACTTCGGCGTGGTTTCCCTGCCGGTGAAAGACAACCGGCTCACCGTGGTGCTCATCCATCAGGATGAGCTGGTGATCATCGCGCCGCCGAACCACCCGCTCGGCAAGATGAAGTCGGTGCTGGTGGGAGATTTGGCGAAGTATCCGCTGGTTCTCCCCAAGTCCGGACACACGCGCGATGGGCTTGACGACTTGTTTCGCGAGCGGCGACTCAAGCCGAACTACAGCATGGAACTGGATTCGAGCGAATTGCTGAAACGCTTCGTGGCGGCCGGCGTGGGGGTGGGATTCATCTCCCGCTCCAACGTTCAGGAGGACGTTCGAGCCGGAGTCCTGGCCGCCATTCCCATGGCCGATGCGCAACTGCGGCGGGATCTTGCGCTGGTCTTTCGCAAAGATAAGGCTCTGAGTCGCGCCGCACTGGCTTTTATCGACATCGCGGTAAAACGCAAATCCAGTAACGCAACCCTCTCCCGCGCGAAGTAGATGAAGATGCTAGTCCTCGACGCCCGGATTCGCTTCCCGATGGCTTCCCTGCTGATCGTCCTTATTTGTATTTGTGGATGTGCCTTTGTTGGTGCGGGCCTCGCGGTTTCAGCCAGTGCAACCAGCCACAAGTTAGTCGAGATCAAGGTGACGGGCAGCAAGCGCTTTACGCAGGAGGAAGTGGCGGCGGCCTGCGGGCTGCCCCTGGGCGCGATGGTTGGCGAGGAGGACTTCAAAAAGGCGGCCCGGCAGTTGGGCGAGAGTGGAGCCTTCCGCGAGATCGCCTTCACCTACGCGTACTCGTCAGCCGGCATCAAGCTGGCGTTTCAAGTGAGCGACGCCGACAAATTTGTTCCCGCACGCTTTGCTGACTTCGTCTGGTTCGGAGAGCGGGAGCTTTTGACGAAAGTGCATGAACGGGTGCCGCTGTTTAGCGGAGATTTGCCGGCCACGGGGCGGCTGCCGGACCAGGTTTCCGACGTGCTGCAGGCGCTGCTGGTGGAGAACGGAATTCCAGGGCACGTCGAGTACCTGCGCAACGCGGGCAAGAGCGAGCACCTCGACTCGATCGACTACAGCGTCTCCGGGGTGACGATCCGAGTGCGCAACGTCGAGTTCACGGGAGTAGAGGAGGAGGAGTTACCTATCCTGCAGGCGGCCGCGGAGAAGTTCTCGGGGCGCGAATACTCCCGCGCTTTGCTGGCTTCTTTCATCGAGCACGGGGTGCTGCCGCTCTACCATGAGCGGGGATATCTCAAGGCTTCCTGCGCTCCGCCGCAGACGAAAGTGGTAAAGCCAGAACCCTCGACGGCGTCAGAGCCGGGTGAGGACAAACGCGAGATCACACGGGTGGACGTCACGCTGGGGGTCACCTCGGGCAGCCGGTACCGGGTGAGCGGGTGGAGTTGGTCTGGCAACAAGGAGATTCCAGTCGAAACGCTGCAGGCGATGTTGCGTAACAAGAACGGGCAGCCGGCAGATACGGTTCAACTGGATCAGGACTTGCGTTCGGTGCAGGAACTTTACGGGTCGCGGGGCTTCGTGACCGCAACGATTAAGGCGATCGCGGACTTCGATGACGGTGCCGGAGCCGTGGCTTTCCGGCTGGAGGTCAATGAAGGTCCCCTCTATCGTATGGGCGAGCTCGCCTTTCGCGGCATCGACAACAATCTGGAGGCCAAGCTGCGCGCCGCGTGGAAAATCCGCACGGGGGAAGTTTATGACGCCTCCTATCTCAAGCAATATCTGCCGCAGGCTCGGAAGTTGCTGCCCGCAAGCGTGGATTGGGAGGTTTCAACTCACGTGACGGCGCTGGTACGCGACAAAACCATCGATGTGGATCTGCAGTATATGGCCAAGGCGCCGCATTAGCACGGATGACTCCGGCGCACGAGCCTTCGTCCTGCGTCACTTCCTGAATTCTCGATCGTCTGCTGGTTGAGTAAAGTAATATCTAGAGACGGGGCTCGAGTGGTTTTTCGGCGATGGCAACGGGACTCGGCTTCCAACAAGGAGAATTTCGCATGACTGGTGGGTCGCGATGGTGGATGGTGGTGGTCGTGGTTGTGTTTTCAGCGACGGCATTTCTTAGTCTTCAAGCGGCGGGGAGCAAGCAGACTTTCACCGGGGAGATCGGGGACTCCATGTGCGGCAAGAAGCATATGGAGGGTGAGAGTGCGGCGGAGTGCACACGCGCCTGCGTGGCCCACGGTTCGAACTACGCGCTGATCGTGGGAGACAAGGTCTACACCTTGCAAACCACCGATAAGGCGGCCTTGGCTGCGCTGGATAAGCAAGCGGGAAAGAATGCGTCCGTGACCGGAGTTTTGAATGGCGACACCATCGACGTGAGTTCGGTCGCAGCCAAATAATCGCTCCCCGCAGGCACGCTTGCCTGGGTCCGATGAGCAGGTTGCTGGTTGTTGTTCGGAAAATGGAAAAATTGAACCACGCCTGCTGCAGCGCGTCGAGGATTGTGGTAAAGTGAGGCGGTTTTGCCCGGGGCCCTCCCCCAAAAACGACCGGGCGCTAGAGCGGGAATCCGCGCCAGCGGGTTCCCGCATTTTCACTCCCGTTGCCACGAAATTCACACTTCCTTTACCAACCATTGTGTTAAATTGTGCATTCTCACGCTCATTATTTTTGTGCCGGAGGCTACCGCATTGGGTAAAAACATGGTCCCCAACCGGATGTTCTTTACCAAGGGAGTGGGCAAACATCGCGAGCGGTTGACCTCGTTCGAGCTGGCGCTGCGCGATGCCGGCATCGCGGCGCAAAACCTGGTGCGGGTCTCTTCGATCTTTCCTCCGAATTGCAAGATGCTGGCTCGCAAAGAAGGCGTGAAGTATCTGAGTCCCGGCGAAGTTGTCTTTGCCGTGGTGGCGGAGAACTCAACTCACGAAGCCCACCGGCTGCTGGCCTCCTCGATCGGGGTGGCGATTCCATCCGACAAGAATACCTACGGATATCTGAGCGAGCATCATTCCTTTGGCGAGACCGAAGACGCTGCGGGAGAATATGCCGAAGAACTCGCCGCCGAAATGCTGGCGACTACGCTGAATGTGGAATTCGATCCCGACCGCTCCTGGGACGAGAAAAAGCAGATTTACCGCCTGTCAAACAAGATCGTGCGGACGGCGAATGTGACCCAATCCGCGGTGGGAGACAAGCGCGGACTGTGGACCACCGTGATCGCGTCGGCCGTGCTGATTTTCGATTAGAAGAACAGCGCCAGCCTCAGTGCGTAAGCTGACCCTTAAGATTAGGGTTTATCTGTCATTGCGATAAAAACAAAGGGTCTTGGCGATTGTTTTGGCTAGTTTTAGTATCCCGCCTCCCGCTTGTGGTATGATGGTACTTAAGTAATCTTTTCACCTGCCAAGTGTAACCTTCCGTTAACAGTCTCCCCGTATCATAGAACTGTTGGGAAAGCCTCTCGCTTAGGCCCAAGGAGTAGTTGTGGATCACGAAACACGCAGACAGAAGCAGCAAGCACTCATGACCGAGTTGCTAGAAAGGAAGATTCGGCTGCACGCGCAGCGTCTTTACGACCAGCGTGGCCAGACCGAAGGCCTTGCCCTGCAGGATTGGGTGGAGGCGGAGTCGCGAGTGCTCGAAAATAGCGTCCTGGCGCCGCTCTATCGAAAGAGCCGCACGGAGACCAGCGATTCAGAATTCGAAAACTCGAACCCGCAGTTCGCGGGAGACGATTCGGGTAGCTCAGAGGCCGGGGCGGACTAGCCCGGCCTCAGAAGCACAATTCCACAAACCGGAATTACCTCCTCGCGACCGCGTTCTTCGCCTTGCCCGCCCTGCTTCCCTTCTTCTCCAAGCGCTCCAAAACCGCGGCCACGATCAGCGGCAGCCCGACCGTGGCGTCGACAAAGACCTCCCCGAATCTGCCGCCCTCGGCCGGAGGCACGAACTTGCCCCAAGAAATAGCCTCGCTGTATGGGCTGCCCGATAATCCCCCCCAAAAAACCGGCTCGGGACAAATCCGCAGGCCGTAGTGATAGCGCTTCAGGGGAATATTCTCGCCGAGGCGGCGGTGACGCAATTCGCAGAACGGACCGAACTGCTGCGACCAGTTGCGCGGCACGCCTCCGCCGATGGTCAGGATGCCAAGTTTTTTCTGGCGGAGCAGGGTCGCGGCAAAGTGCTCCAGATCTTCGAAGGGATCGAAGCGTATCTTGTGCCTGCCGGTCGATTCCCGCAGACGGTTGTTCAGAGCGGTGTCGAGCCCCATCTCGGAATCGCTGAATGCCGGAACAAATACCGGCACCCCTTTTTCATGGGCTGACTTCAGAATCCCCCGCTGCTCGCCGGAGTGCTTCGCCAGATAGGCTCCGATGGCATGATTCAACTTGTAGGAGCACATCACTTCGTTGTGGTCCCAGCCCTCGAGCACGGCTGACATTACCTCTTCCACGTCGTCCAGATTCTGCTCGGGTTCGAGCGTATCGTACACGCGGTTGTAACCCTGCTGATAGAGTTCCTCGTCGGAGACTTCAGGGTTGTAGCGGAAATGGGCGCGACCCGTGGCCTCCACCAGTCCGTGAGCCATGAGCGCGCCGGTCGAGACCACGGCATTGACGATGCCGCGATCGATCAGCTCGGTTACGATGAGTCCCTGCTTGGCGATCGTCATTGCGCCGGAAAGAGTCATCACCACGAAACATTCTTCGTCGCGCGCCATGGCTTCGAGGACGTCGGCGGCTTCGCCCAGCTGGCGTCCGGTAAAGGCGGTCTTCGACATCGCTCGGACCAAGTCGTCGATCGACTTCACCCGGCTCAGATCGAGCGGCTCCAGAGGAATCAGCCGGTCTTCGACAGGATTGTGCAGACGCCGGTCGACGCCGTCTCCGGCGTGTCCGGCATGATCGTGAGATTTTCCCCCGGCATGGCCGCCGCTATGATTGCCCGGTTTCAAAGTGACACCTCCAAGCACTCTCGTGAGTGACCCGATCAATTACTTTACAGGAACACCGTGAAAGGATGCCACGCACCGGCGGCACGCTTCGGAAGAATTGGTTGCTGACGGCCGGGAGCTGAAAGCTGATCGCGGTCCGGCGAATGCTATATATTGATCGTCGAGGAGTGAACCCGTGCCCCCTGACAAATTTCGCGTGGCGCTGGTGCAGATGTCGTGCGGACCGGAGCCCGAACAGAATCTGCGGAAAGCTTTGGAACGCGTGGCCGACGCCGCGGGACGGGGGGCTCAGGTGGTCTGCCTGCCCGAGCTTTTTCAGACCCAATATTTTTGCCAGCGTGAAGATCATTCTCTATTCGACCTGGCCGAGCCGATTCCCGGTCCCGCCAGCCACACGCTGGCCGCCGCCGCTCGCCAGCATGGCATCGTGCTGATCGCGTCTTTGTTTGAGAAGCGCGCGCCCGGCATTTATCACAACACTGCCGCCACTTTCGATTCTGACGGTTCTTTGCGCGGGCTTTACCGCAAGATGCACATCCCCGACGACCCGCTGTATTACGAGAAGTTCTACTTCACCCCCGGCGATCTCGGATTTCGCGCGCTCGATACCAGCGTGGGCCGCGTGGGAACCCTTGTCTGCTGGGATCAATGGTTCCCTGAAGGGGCGCGCCTGACTGCGCTGCAGGGCGCTCCGGTGCTGTTCTATCCCACCGCGATCGGCTGGCATCCTGCGGAGAGAGCCGAGTTTGGCGCGGCGCAGCTTGACGCCTGGCGAACCATTCAGCGCGCACACGCCATCGCCAACGGAGTCTATGTCGCGGCCGTCAACCGCGTCGGCTTCGAGACCGGCAACATTCGTGGCAAATCCACGCCCGGACACGGATTGGAATTCTGGGGCGGGTCGTTTTTCTGCGATCCCTTCGGCCGGGTTCTGGCCGAGGCTTCGAACGACCGCGAAGAAATCCTGATGGGCGATGTCGATTTGAAGGCGCTCGAGGACATCCGTCGCAACTGGCCTTTTTTGCGCGACCGAAGAATCGACGCCTACGCGCCGATCAGCAATCGTCTGCTCGATGGACGGTAAAATCGGGTCGAGGAGTGCAATCGCCTGGTCTCGAAAGTTTCGCTTCCCGAAGCTGGAAATACGCGTTTGTACGCGCTCCGCAGAGCGGGTGATGCTGTCCCTCTGGTTCGCCTTATCGCCTCACCGGCGCTCTGGCATGAGTGAGTGCTGCGATAGTGAACAGCACTCCTACAATCGGAAGCGCAAGCAGCCAGCTGAAGCTCAAGCAGAAAGCCGCGAACCCAAAGAATATTCTTAAGTAGAGTGGTATCACGAGGCCATGTTCGACGTACCCGCTAAGAACAGCCTTCGCTGCGACCGGCAGGACAAACATTCCGCCGATCAGCACAACGGACAAAATAGCAGCGGTCCGATAGCGCACAAGTCCTCCAACGGCGCCTGACCTCAGGTGTATCAATTTTCAGAGTGCGAAGCGCGTGCGCAACGAACGAGAACATTTGTTCTTCTGCAGAATACCGGACAGGATGCCGTCAAAGCAGCGGGAAAAGGCGGGCTAACCTTACTGCGGCAATGCGAAGGGTCGGCGAGAATATCGCCATTGCAATCATCGACCCTGCACGGTCCCCGATATCGTCGTGCTCATCGACCATCGTCGGATGACTGACAGTATGAGGGCAGGCCGGCGCCTGATGAGTCATCCCCCTCTCTCCGTAATTCGAGCCCTAATCCGTGGAGTATGATGAACGGAAAATGAAGAACACAGCCGTCTTGCTCTTAAGTACTCCTATGCCGCTTGCTCGCAAAGGCGTTGTGGCGGAAATCTCCCAGTTCCTGATTGGACACAACGGTAGCGTCTTGCACAGCGACGATCATCTGGACAGCGGCCGCGACTTGTTTCTGTCAAGGCTCGAATGGGACCTGGACGGGTTCGATATTCCAATCTCCGATTTCGAGCACTACTTCAAGCCGATGGCCGAACGTTTCCAGATCAAGTACAACCTGGCATTGACAAATTACCGCCCCAAGATCGCCATCCTGGTTTCCGCCTATGACCATTGTCTTGCCGACCTGCTGTACCGGCACAGAACTGGCGAGCTGGCGTGCGACATCGTCATGATTATCAGCAACCACCCGACCGCCAGGCCGATAGCCGATTTTCATCACGTTCCCTTCCATCTGCTAACCAACCCCAAGGACAAGCGCGAGTCTGAGCGGGAAATGCTTGAGCTACTCGGGCAGGACGTAGACCTGATCGTGCTCGCGCGCTACATGCAGATCCTGGGACCGGATTTCGTCGCCCAATACCTGTTGCGTACGATCAATATCCACCATTCTTTTCTTCCCGCTTTCATCGGTGCGAAACCCTATCATCAAGCTTTCGAGCGCGGCGTGAAGCTGATCGGGGCCACCAGCCATTACGTCACCGCTACCCTGGATGAAGGACCGATCATCGAGCAAGACGTGGTGCGAGTTTCCCATCGCGATTCGGTCGAAGACATGGTAGGCAAAGGTCGGGACTTGGAGAAGGTCGTGCTTTCGCGCGCCGTACGCTGGCATCTGGAAAACCGCATCTTGGTCTACCAGAACAAGACAGTCGTGTTCGCTTAGAAACCGAATGAAAGTAACTGTCGAAGTATCGCCATTTCGCCAGCAACCTTTCTGCTCACTCCGCCGTTTCTCCCCTTTTCACCCTCCGCCGCTTGTGGCTGCTCGATTTGCGTCCGCGCAGAAGTCCCAACCCCTTAAAAGGTTGCAGCAAAGGCTCTGTTTTAGCGGGTCTGGCCACGGCGGGAATTATGGTTGGCGGGGGTGGTCGGCGTAAGATCCCGCACCGTGACCGCTCGCCTCAGCACCGGTTGACAAAGACTGGTGTTTGCGGAGGGAGCGCCGCCAAGCACCAGCTGATCACTGGAGCCAGGGCAAGGTCCTCAGGGTTCTGCTCGACTCCAAAGAACCCTGCGACCAAATCGACCTCGCGAATTGGACCATCCAGAAATTTGATCTGCAAAGGGACGCTGGAGAGTCCGGAAGGGAAAGCATTGGTTCCGATTCCCAAAATGTTTTGAGGGTGCTGGAGACGAGAACCCAATTTTCACGGACCCCCGCCAACGCGTGACTGCGCTTGCGCTCGGGGGGATCACCAAGGTAAGGAAACAGGTCCGTGATCCAGCCCGTGACGGATTCCGTGGCGTAGGTTTTCTTTGGTTTGTAAATAGCCTGCCAGAAGTCGCGATTTGGCCGGCCCTGGGTGGTATGTACGAATTCATCGAGGATCAACCGTAAACGCTCAACCCACCAATCCAATTGATAGCTCGCCAGCACCTCGACGCGCTCTCTGATTCGCTCCCAGTCTGCCGCACAGCCCGTAACAGTGATAGAAGGTATGCCGCACACACATCTCATCTTGTACCTGAAATAGCTACTGTAGGCGTCCATCAATACCACTTCGCTGGCGGTGCGAATATCCGGAGTTGTCGTGGAAAAATCACAAATCAGAGTACTGTGCAGCGTTGGGTCCGACGCCGCTCGGATTTGCGCCGAAAAGCCCGCAATCTCCGCTTTCACACTCTCCTC
>Ga0181525_10001331_pt1 | contig 21153 bp, 21 predicted proteins | sample PEATcosm2014_Bin_48_FD_121100 | JGI IMG/M metagenome (GOLD analysis project Ga0181525, IMG submission 121100) | Peatland microbial communities from MTU Mesocosm Facility, Houghton, MI, USA - PEATcosm2014_Bin06_10_metaG | ecosystem: Environmental > Terrestrial > Soil > Wetlands > Peat | place...
CAATAAATCCGACCCCGCAGGAATCTTTTTCCAGCGCCGGATCAAAAAGGCCGAAACCAGACGCGTCCATCTCACACGCGCTCCTCGCGGGCGCCCGAACATTTCGCATCGGGGCCCCGATCCACCCTGCGCTCCCCTTCGCCACCGTTCCCGCTTGCGGGGCAGGAAGACGAGGGCTTGCGCCTTAGGGCGACCCACTTTCTTGGAGGCAACCTTTGTGCCGTTACCGGCTGTGGTTGCTTGTTCTTGCCGCCGTCCGACGCGCCCTCGCCCATCGGCGGCCGACCCCGCGCTTCTGACCTTTCTTTTCCGTTCCCTCGTGGAGAATGGAAGACCAAGCGCGCGCTTTGGATCACCAATTGGGACAGCAATGCTGTCCTATGCAGAACATTGCAAATTCCGCCCGCTAACACAAGCGGCAACACCGAAAACGTGGCGAAAAAAGCGGCGGCTCGCCCCGATCCGGCACGGATTTCCGCGAACGTTGCAAGTGGATCATGGGATGCGCTTACGCGCAATGGTCGATCATCTTGCCGTCACCGCAATCCCGGCTAGGTTCGGCAAATGAACTTCGCCAGCGACAACACCGCGCCGGTCGCGCCCGCCATTCTCGACGCGATCGTCGAAGCCAATAAAGGCTATGCGCGCGGCTACGGCAATGACGATTGGACCAAAAGCGTCGAACGCCGCGTGGCGGAGATTTTCGAGCGCGAGGTTGCGGTGTTCCTGGTGCCGACCGGCACCGCGGCGAACGCGCTGGCGCTGGCGCAGGTGTCGCCGCAATGGGGCGTGGTTTTCTGCCACGCCGAATCCCACATCGCCACCGACGAATGCGGCGCGGTTGAATTTCTCGGCGGCGGCCTCAAGCTCGCCGGACTTTCGGGCGACGGCGCCAAGATCACGCCGGAAATACTGCAAACCGCGCTCGCCGGCTATGGCGGGCATAGTCCGCATCAGATGATCCCGGCGGCTTTGTCCATCACGCAAGCGAGCGAAGCCGGCACCATCTACCGCACCGACGAGATCGCGGCGCTGTCCGAGATCGCGCATGCGCGCTCGCTGGCCGTGCACATCGACGGCGCGCGCTTTGCCAATGCGCTGGTGCGGCTCAACGCCAGCCCGGCACAAATGACCTGGCGATCCGGCGTCGACGTGTTGTCGTTCGGCGCCACCAAGGGCGGCGCGCTGGCGGCGGAGGCGGTGGTGTTTTTCGATCCGGCCCGGGCGGCGTTCTTTGCCGAACGCCGCAAACGTACCGGAAATCTCCTATCCAAGCATCGCTTCATCGCCGCGCAATTCCAGGCCTATCTCAAAGACGATTGCTGGCTCGTGCTGGCGCGCCACGCCAACGCCATGGCCGACCGGCTGGCGGCGAAGCTGACGGGTGCCGGACTGACACCGGTCTGGCCGGTCGAGGCCAATCTGATCTTCGTCGTGCTGCCACGCGCGCTCGACGCCAAGCTCCAGGCCGCCGGCGCCAACTATTACGTACGCTCGAGCGCAAGTCTGGATATCGGCGCCGATAATGTGTTGGTGCGTTTGGTCACGTCCTTTGCGACGGAAGACGAGGACATCGAACGCTTCGTGAACCTTTGCAAAAAATCCTGATTGCGCCCAAGGCCCGCCCCAATTCAAGCTAAGCTCATGCGGCCGGATGAGCGTGCGAGAATTCTGGGGGAGGGGCCTAAGTCGTGCGTATAAGAGCATCCGGACCATTGGCGCTGGCCGTTCTGCTGTTATCCGCGGTGTCAGGGCATGCGCAGGTCGCGCCGCCAGGCCCGCCGGCCCCCGGCTTCGTCTCGCCCTACGAGATCATGCACACGCTGCGGTCGGCCGGATTCGATCCGCTGGCGCCGCCGTTGCGCGAAGGCACCACCTATGTGGCGCGGGCGACTGATTACCGCGGCATTCTCATGCGCGTCGTGCTCGACGCCCGCACCGGCGCCATCCGCGACGCCAATCGGATCGTGCCCGGACCCGGCAGCTATGGAATTGGGGCCTACGGACAGGTCGGCATGTTGCCGACGCCTGACGATATGCCGCCACCGTACGGCCAGCCGCCGCGCTTCGATCCCGAGGAATCGTCGCTGAATGGGCCGGACGCCGCGCCGCTGTCCGCGTTACCCGGACCTCACCCGATAACGCACGCCGCGGTGACGAGCTTCCCGCCGCTGCCGCGTCCACGCCCGGCCGAGCTTGCCGCCCGCCCGGTCGATGCCGCCACGCCCGCACTCACGTCGCATGACGCGTCAGCGGCCAAGCCGGATGCGAACTTGACCAACACCGTTGCGCCGGCTGCGCCAGTGTCTGCCAAACCGGGCAGCGCGTCGGCGGGTCCATCGATCAATGATTGAGGCACGAATCGAAAGCGCCCCGGAAGACCGGGGCGCTCCTTTACTGTTCCAATTGAGAAAACCGCTTACGCAGCTTTCTGATTCTCGATCACGGTCGGGCCGTTGCTCTTGCCGTTGATCGGGATCGAGCGCGCCTTTTTGGCCTCGGGAATCTCGCGCACGAGGTCGACATGCAGGAGACCGTTCTCGAGGCTCGCGCCTTTCACCTGGACGAAGTCGGCAAGCTGGAACACCCGCTCGAAGGTGCGCGCCGCGATGCCCTGATAGAGCACCTCGCCGTTTTTGCTTTCTTCCTTGGCGTTCTTTTCGCCGCGGATGGTCAGCGTGTTCTCTTTCGCAACGACCGAGAGTTCAGGCTCGTTGAAGCCGGCGACCGCCACTGAAACGCGATACGCATTCTCGCCGGTCCGCTCGATGTTATACGGCGGATAGCCCGGCGCGGCGCCCTCGATGCCCTGATCGAGCAGCGAGAACAACCGGTCGAAGCCGACAGTGGAACGATAAAGGGGTGCTAGGTCGAAAGTTCGCATGGCATATCCTCCTATGAAGCGACATGCGGTTAGCTCGCCCTTATGGGCCAAGCCTATGGACGCGCAGTCCTATATGGCCTGCGCAAAACCGATATGGGATCGGTTATTCCGGCACGCAAGAGGTCGTAATATCTTGTTTTTTCAATACAATTAGGAGCAGTCGAAATCTCGAAAATTTCCGGCGCCGCTCATCAGCGCGACCGGCGCGAGGCCGGGGTAGCGGACGTTGAGCAGCGGAGATTGCCTGTTATAAGCGAAGGTCGGCTCCTCCGAACATTTTGCATGAAACTCGTCTCGATTCCCGCCAATCCTGCACCGGACAACTTCATCGCAGGCGCGCTCAAGACGCCCGATGGAGTGACGCTGCGCTTTGCGCGTTGGCTGCCGCCGGCGGGACGCCGCGGCACGGTGTGCATTTTCCAGGGCCGCAGCGAATGGATCGAAAAATATTTTGAGACGGTGCGCGATTTGCACGCCCGTGGCTTCGCGGTCGCGGCGCTCGACTGGCGCGGTCAAGGTCTCTCCGACCGCGCGCTGAGCGACCGCCGCAAGGGCTATGTGCGCGACTTCTCCGAATACGACACCGACCTCGAAACCTTCATGCGCGAGATCGTGCTGCCGGATTGCCCGCCGCCGCTTTTCGCCATCGGCCATTCCACCGGCTCCACGGTGCTGATCCGCGCCGCGCATCGGGGCCGGCGTTGGTTCGATCGCATGGTTTTAGTTTCGCCGCTGATCGCGCTTGGCGGCGTCGATTATTCGATGGGCACCGGCGCGACCGTCGTCCGCGCGCTTCGGATGGCCGGTTTCGGCACCATGTATGTGCCGAAGAGCGATACCAGCATCATCGAATCGCGGCCGTTCGTCGGCAACATCCTGACCTCGGATCCGGTGCGCTATGCCCGCAACGCCGCCATCCTGGAAGCGGAGCCGGCGCTGGCGCTCGGCGCGCCGACGGTGGCCTGGACCGACTCCGCCTTCCGCGCCATGCGGGAACTGCGCGAGCGCAGCTATCCGGCGCATATCCGCCAGCCGATCCTGATCGTCGCCGGCGGCAACGATCAGGTCGTGTCGAATCCGGCGATCGAGGATTTCGCCAGCATGCTGCGCGCCGGCTCGCATCTCGTCGTGGTCGGCGCCCAGCACGAACTGCTGATGGAGCAGGATCGCTTCCGTTCGCAGTTTTGGGCCGCGTTCGACGCCTTCGTTCCCGGCACGGCGCTGTATTGATCGCACGTCAGCTCTTGAGCAACGCTATCGCCTGCGCGTGGACGCGTTTGTCGCCGGCGGCGACGATGCGGCCGCCGTTATTGGCGGAGCCGTTTTCCCAGTTGGTGATGATGCCGCCGGCGCCTTCGATGATCGGGATCAGCGGCAGCACGTCATGCGGTTTGAGTTCGGTCTCGATGACGAGATCGACGTGGCCGGCGGCGAGCACGCAATAGGCGTAGCAATCGCCGCCGTAGCGCGACAGCCGTACGTCCTTTTCGACGCGCGCGAAACATTGCCGGTCGGCGCCGTTCATGAGCAGCGGGCTTGTGGTGCACATCACCGCGTCTTCAAGCGAGGCGCACGCGCGCACGCGCAAATCGCGGTCGCCGGCCGGGCCGCGATAGCGCGCGCCGCGGCCGTCGCCGGAAAAATGCTCGCGGGTGAACGGCTGGTGCATCATGCCGTAGACCGGCTCGCCGCGGCGGGTCAGCGCGATCAGCGTGCCCCAGACCGGCATGCCGCAAATGAAGGATTTGGTGCCGTCGATCGGATCGAGCACCCAGACATATTCGGCGTCCGGCCGGTCGGCGCCGAACTCTTCGCCGATGACGCCATGTTCGGGGAATGTCCGCTTGATGAAGGCACGCATGGCGGCTTCGGCGGCGCGGTCGGCTGCGGTGACTGGATCGAAGCCGCCGGAACGGCTCTTGTTTTCGACGCCCAGCGCGCTGCGAAAGAACGGCCGGATGGTTTCGCCGGATATGGTCGCGAGTTCGTCCACGAAGGCCGCAAAATCGATTGCCGTCATAATAATCTCCGGTACCGAAGCTTTGAGGCGGTATCGAACCTTTGGGAAGGGGGTAATCGGGTCTTGGGTGGCGGTCGCGCCGGCGGTTAATCCGCCATGCAAAACTGCCGAGTCGGACCGGCACGGGTTCTAGGCCTCATGGCGTAGTATTGGGCAGCGTCGGAACCGCCAAGGAAACCATTGATTTTGAAAAGGTATTTCGGTCGCGCCTAGGAGATTTGCACATTCCGCGGCAAATATCCGGGAAAAACCCCTGGCCAATAGGTCAATAGCCCTTGTCTTTTGTGCGGCGCGGTGTATGTTGCTGCAGTGCGGTAGCGAGAGGCTCTCTCCCGTTACCGTCGCCCTCCTTGGGCGTTTCCTCCCTAGACTTGGGCCGCTCCCGCAAGGTGAGCGGCCCTTTTTCTTTGCCCCGGGGATTTCTTCTTTACCCGGGGATTTCGCCCCGGCGGCTATTCAGCCGCCGCCCTATAGGGCCGCAGTTCCTCGATCGGGATTTCGGCGAGACGATCGGCCAGCACATCGAACTCGCCGGCCAGCTTGGCGAACGAGGCCGAGCGCTCATAGCGCCGCTCATCCATATACAGCGCGCGGTTGATCTCGAGCTGGATCGCATGCAGTCCGGTGACCGGGTTGCCGTAGTGCTCGGTGATGAAGCCGCCGGCATAGGGTTTGTTGCGGCTCACCGAATATCCGAAGCCCCGCATGCACTGCTCGATCGTTTCGGCGACGGTGCCGACACAACTCGTGCCATAGCGGTCGCCGAGCACCAGGTCGGCGCGCGGTCGCTCGTCGCGCATGCCCGTGCTTGACGGCATGGAGTGGCAGTCGATCAGGATGGCGGCGCCGAAGTCACGCTGCAAGCGCACGAACACGCGGCGGAGCGTGCGATGATACGGCTTATAAAGGCCGTCGATACGGCGCAACGCCTCACTCACGGAAATGCGCTGGTCGTAAATCTCCTGGGCATCGCCGACCACGCGCGCCACCGTGCCGAGCCCGCCGGCGACCCGCATCGAGCGGGTATTGGCGAACGACGGCAAACGGCCGTCGAACATCCGCGGATCAAGCTCGTAGGGCTCGCGGTTGACGTCGACATAGCAGCGCGGGAAGTGCGCCCGTACCACCGGGTGACCGCGCGCGACCACGCCTTCGATCAATTCGCCGACAAAGGAGTCCTCGGAGCGGCGCAGTGTCGCCAGATCGAGCCTCGAGGCAAGCAGGAACGTGCGGGGATAGACGCGTCCGCTATGGGGCGAATTGAACAAAAGCGGGCCACGGCACTCAGCCGGTTCGATGGCCTCGAACGGGGGATCGAATTCGTCCTCGATGTCCGACATGACGCCTGGCGGGACTTTCTGCGACTCGTGGCCCGGTACCGGTAGCTAGCGTGCGGCTGCGGCTATTGTCCAGGGGCGTCCGGCCTTGCCGATACTGCTCGGCTTTGCCGCTATGATGCCGGCTTTCACTCCATGTTTACCCGCCATGCGGCTTATGGAATGTAGGGGGGACCGGCGGCAGCCGGATTTCGAGTGATCATGTCCAAAATCCTGCTTGCGGAAGACGACATCGACATGCGGCGCTTCCTGGTCAAGGCGCTGCAGAATGCCGGTTTCGACGTCACTTCCTACGATAACGGCCTGTCCGCCTATCAGCGGCTGCGCGAGGAACCGTTCGAGCTTTTGCTCACCGACATCGTCATGCCAGAGATGGACGGGATAGAATTGGCGCGTCGCGCGGCTGAGCTGGATCCCGATATCAAGATCATGTTCATCACAGGCTTTGCCGCGGTCGCGCTTAATTCCGATTCGACCGCACCCAAGCACGCCAAAGTGCTGTCCAAGCCGATCCATCTGCGCGAATTGGTCAACGAAGTGCAGAAAATGCTGGCGGCTTGATAGCGGCCGTCCCGTATTGAGCGATCATTTCGTCCCATAGGCGCGGTCGCCGGCGTCGCCGAGGCCGGGGAGAATGTATCCCCGCTCGTCGAGCCCCTCGTCGATCGCCGCAGTCCATATCGGCACGTCGGGATGCAAGCCGCGTAATCGTTCGATGCCTTCGGGTGACGCGATGAGCGACACAAACCTGATGTCGCGCGCGCCGCGCTCCTTCAGCCGGACCACCGCCGCCGCCGCGGTATTTGCGGTCGCAATGACCGGAGCGACGACGATGACAAGCCGTTCGTGAAGATCGGACGGCGCCTTAAAGAAATACTCGACCGCGACAAAAGTCTCGGGCTCGCGATAGAGCCCGATATGCGCGACGCGAGCCGCCGGCACGAGGTCGAGCATGCCCTCCGCAAAGGTCACGCCGGCGCGCAGGATAGGGGCAAAGACGAGCTTCTTGCCGGCAATTCGCGGCGCCATCATCCGCGCCAGCGGGGTCTCAATCTCGACGCTCGTGAGCGGCAGATCCCTGGTCACCTCGTAGCAAAGCAGCATCCCGATCTCCTTGAGGAGCTCGCGAAATGATTTGGTCGAGATATTCTTGGCGCGGATCAGCGTCAGCTTATGCTGGACCAGCGGATGATTGACGATCGTAACGCCTTCCATGATTTCCTCCCGGGCGACGCGTTAGAACACGGTCCCATCGCTGACGACCTTGACCGGCGGCGCGCCATCGGCGCGCAGCTTGTGTGCGATGACGCGTCCGGCCGACCACGTTCCGCCCTCGAGAACCTTCGCAAGCGGAAGCGATTTTTCATCCAAACCGAGCTGACGGCGCATCGCGTCCGCGAGCCGGTCGAGAAGCGCCACGGTCAGCGCCCGCCATTCGACCACCAGCGCCGAGGCAACGTCATGTTGACGCGCGGCATCGCCGGGATCGCGAAACGTCAGTACGCCGGTATCGACGAACAGGCCACCATTGCGATATTCGGCAAGCCCGGTCAGGCCATTGATGTCCGTCACCGAAATGCCGGCCCATTGCAGTGGCTCGATCAGTGAATAGGCCAGCCACTGCGACAGCTTGTGCAGCGGCACGAGCCCGTTGGTCGCATCCGGCGTGACGATGGCCGGATGACGCCAGCAGTCGCCGAGCGGCACCCCGCCGAGCGTCAGGCGCGACGGCCAGATCGGCCCGAACTGCAACAACAGCTCGGATAGGATAAGCGGCGCCGCGATCGCGCCGGCCGCGGTCTTGGCGGCGAGATGATCGAAGAATCCGCCGGGCCGCGGCGAATCGCGGCGGCCGAATATTTCGGGATGCTGGGCGACGAGCCGCCCAAGCGCGCGAAGCAGCGCGGCGCGCCCTTCAAGTCCGACGAGGGGATTATCTTTAGTGACCTGAAAACCTTCGCGCAGCGCCCCGGTATCGAGCTTCATCAGGGCGTCCGCGTCGGCGCGCAACCGATCGGCTGGATCGGAACCATGGTCGGCGGCGCGCGAGGAAAAATTCCCGCGCGTGAACATGTTGAAGCTTGCCAGCGCCAGCCCTTCGGAACGGCCAAAATCGCGTCCTGATATCGGATCGCGGTAGCGCCATTGCGGGCCGGCGCCGGCGTCGAGCAAGACGCTGACAATGGCAAGATCAAAGGCGGAGCGCGCCCGCGCCGTCGGGTCGGCGAAGCCCTCGGCGAGCTCCGCATAGCGGTCGAAGCCGTCCGTAACAAAATGCCGCCAGCGTGAATGGAACGGCATATCGAGGGACGGATAGGTCTCGCGCGTCAATTTCATCACGAGATCGACCGCCGTATCGAGCCGGTCGAAATCGACGTGGAAGTGCGGAAGCTTGTCGTCGAGCCCGATTTCGAGCATCCGATGCGCACGTTCGCGAACCGCGTGGGCGCTCAACAAAGAATAGGCTGCGGCCGTTTCGGGTGTCACGGACGATTACCGATCCGGAGCCTTTAGAATTTTTCGAGCGAGCGGCCGACCGAATCCGTCAGGTCCTGGGGCTTCGGCGGTTCGGGCGTGTAGTAGCCGGCCGCTTTCTTGGCTGCGATCTCGACATGAGCGTCGGCGGGGACAAGCTCGTCCGGGATAGCAACCCGTTCCACGATCTCGACGCCTTGCGCGGTCAGCGCGTCATGTTTCATGTCGCTCATCGAGACGAATCGGTCGATGCGCTTTAAGCCGAGCCAATGAACAGTATCCGGCATCAGTTGCTGAAAGCGCGCGTCTTGCACCCCGGCGACGCATTCCGTTCGCTCGAAATAGGCGGCGGCGGCATCGCCACCCTCCTGCCGCTTGCGCGCATTATAGACCAGGAATTTGGTGACCTCGCCCAACGCGCGGCCTTCCTTGCGGTTATAGATGATGACGCCGAGGCCGCCCGCCTGAGCGCCGCGCGCACATTCCTCGATGCCGTGAATTAAGTAGGGACGGCACGTGCAGATATCCGAGCCGAAAACGTCGGAGCCATTGCGCTCGTCGTGATCCCGGCAGGTAATCCGCGTCCGCGGGTCGGACAGTTTGGCGACGTCGCCAAACAGATAAATCGTCGTGCCGCCGATCGGCGGCAGAAAGACCTGCAGATCGGGCCGTGTCACCAGTTCGGGAAACATACCGGCGGTCTGTTCGAATAGCGCGCGGCGCAGTGCATTCTCGGTCGTGCCGAAGCGCTGCGCGATGCCGGGCAGGTACCACACCGGATCGATGGCGATCTTGACCACCGAGACGCTGCCGTTCTCGTGAACGACGTTGCCATCGTTGGCGAGGCGCCCGGCCGCCAGCGCATCCTGCATTTCATGCAGGTCGAGCCGCGCGCGCGTGACCGCGATCGTCGGACGGATGTCAATTCCCTCGGCGATTTCCGGCTTGAAGCTGTCCGCGACCAGGTGGCCCCAAGGATCGAGCGAAACGATGCGCTGCGGTTCCGTCCATTGCGGATACGGCCCAATCGTCGCTGCGGGATGCGTGTTCGTGAGGTCTGAACGGCGGATCGGGTCGAGCGCGCCGGATGAGACGGCCAGCGCCCGATAAACCGCATAAGACCCGCCATGACTGCCGATGACGTTGCGGTCTTGCGGCCGCGACACCGTGCCGATTACGGGGCCACGCTCGCGCGCACTCGCAGCGCCCCATCGAATTGGGAAATGCAGCTTTGCTCCGGGGTCCGGGTGGGAGGTGAGCCGGATATGTTCGGGGCGATTGGAAAGGTTCATAGCCAGGAATCCAAAAAGCAGAAGGCCCGTCGCCACGACGGGCCGTATCACCAGTGGCTGAATTAAATCGTGCGGGCTTAGGCGCGCGGTTGAGAATTATACCGGTTCCACAAGCTTAGACAATAACGCCGGTCCGGATAATCAGGTACTAAAAATGGAGCTTGGCAGGCGCTTGTTCAAGGGGCGGCCGAAAAGGCCGGCCGTTTAGTCGCGACCGACGCATGAACTCCGTCGCGCCGCACCCATCCAGTTGGCGGGCGCCAGCCGCATCTGAGCCTTTTCCATGCGGGCGTCGAAAAAGCGCCGCGCCATCGTAGATGGCAGCGTCACGTAATTGCCGATGTAACTAGCGAAAGCCGGCGCGGCGCCAGCCGCCATGCGGGCGAGCTTTGACTTGTCGGTCATGGTGTTTCTCCCGGTTGCGCAGCAGCAAAGCGCTCGATGCGATTGCGGCCCGCCGAACCGAAATACGCTCAGCGCCGGCAAATCTTAATGGGCGAATTGTCGAATGGATTGTTCGCGACGGCAAAACAATTTGCGAATTGACCGACGCAGAATCGAAATTCGACGGCGCAGATTATTCACCGCACGTGAACAGTCTGTGTCTCTTTCCGCGCATAGTCGAACGCCTCCGGCATCCGCATTTCCCCACCAGCGGTGCAGCGACGAGCTGCCAACCGCTCGAACCCCAAGCAAGGGGCAATAATCGTCTAAGGGAGAGTTGACATGAAGAAACTTCTTACCGCCATCGCTTTGGCCACGCTGATTGCGACGCCGGCCTTCGCCGCGACCGGTCATCACCAGGCCGCGCAATCGACGCGGCAACTGTATTTGTACGCCCCCAATGGTCTCGACACCGGCAGAGACGCGGCCCTCCAAGAATGCAACGCCGCTGCCGCAAAATGGGGCAACATGGCGTGGCAGACCTCGCAATTCGCGGTCTATGGGACCTGCATGGCCGAACATGGCCAACAGCCGTAAGGCATTTGCCAAGCGTCTGTAATAGGCCATTCCACACGGGCAACGCAGTCGCGTTGCCCGTGTCCTTTTTTTGATGGTTCGGAATTAAAGCGGTGTTGATTGTTCAGCGGGTAGGAACAGTCTCTTTCCAATATGGCGACTAGTCCGGCGCTATGGGCGGCCCCATCTGACCAAGAACGAAGATTAGGATCAAAACGCGGCGCCGGTCGTCGAGAAGAGATATGATATGAAAAAGTTCATTACTGCCATTGGATTGGTTACCCTTGTTGCATCTCCGGTTTTTGCAACGCCGGTTGATGCTGTCACGTTCGCGGCCACGCTGATCGGCGCCACGATCGCTGTAGCCAACACAAGACCGGAGCAACCTGCTCTGAACTCATCTCGCCCGGCCCAGCAGCCTTCGCCGTTGCGGGCGGCGGGTGTAGCGGCTGGCGTCCAGCGTCGACCCCAAGCGCGACCGCGCTTGCTATCCGCGTGGCGCCGCATGACGCCCGGAACCACGGCGCGGCCCGCGCAGCGCGCGGTCGGAGCGTAACAAAATATCAATTGCGGATTATCACCACCTTGAATCTGTTCGGCGCAAATCGCATTTGTTCGGCTTGCGTTGCCCTCGTGGGCTCGGTGCGATATTTTTAAAGCGAAGCGCCGATGACTGCTGCGACGCGTTGATGCGGTAGACATTGCGTATGCTCGATTGGCGTATGCTCGATTGGCAGGAATGCTCGAATGCGAGGCAGTCAATTTGCCGAACTGAGCGCCTTTGTGACGGTCGCGGAACACCGGAATTTCACCAAGGCGGCAGCGCAGCTGGGCATTTCGCGGCCAAGCCTCAGCCATACCATTCGTTCCTTGGAAGAGCGTCTTGGCGTGCGCCTTCTCAACCGGACCACGCGCAGCGTGGCGCTGACGGACGCCGGCGAACGCCTGTTGGCTGATGCCCAGCCGGTGCTTGATGGCATCGACAAGGCGATCGAGCACGTCAATGCGTTTCGCGACAAGCCGAGCGGCACATTGCGCCTGAGCATGACCCGGGTGACGGCCTCATTCATTGTCGGTCCGCTGCTGCCGCAATTCCTGGCGAAATATCCGGACATAAAACTCGAAGTCGCGTCCGACGATACCCATAGCGATATCGTCAGCAGCCGGTTCGACGCCGGCATTCGCATCGGCGAACGGATCGCGAAAGATATGATCGCCGTGCGCGTGCTCGATGACCAGCGCTTGATGGCCGTCGCCTCGCCGGCCTATTTGGCGCACCGCCCGCCGCCCGCCACCCCCGAGGATCTCCACGCGCACAATTGCGTGCGGTTGCGCTCGGACTGGGACGGCTCGATACAGTCGTGGCATTTCGAGAGTGCCGACCGGCGGCTCGAAGTAGCCGTCGATGGCTCACTCGTCGTCAACGATTGGTCCCTCGTCGTCAACGCCGTGCTCGGGGGCATCGGCGTCGGTTATATTCCCGAACTGCTGGTTTCGTCGCACGTCGAGGACGGGCGTTTGGTCCGTCTTCTGGAGAATTGGCGTGGGCATGTCTCGGGGGTGTTCCTTTATTATCCGAGCCGCCGCCAAATGCCCGGCGCCTTGCGCGCATTCATAGATTTCATGCGCGCCCGCTGCGACGCCATATCCACGGCCTGAGCATCAAGATCGGCAACGGGGCTGCCGCTGCCTTGATTAAGGTAACGCGAGATCGGCTTCTTTGTCGTCCGCCACGTTCCCCTCGATGTGTTTTCCGGATTCACCGATTTGTGCCGTGCGGCGTCCGGGATAGAATTGCTCAAATCACCATAATGGGGGGAAACTCATGAAGGCCGAGAAGATCAAATATCCCATCAGGAGCACAATGGGCGCGCTCACCGCCGAAGGCGCGCTGGTCTACGACGAGACCGTTTCCGGCAAGCGCCCGGCGATGCTGATGGCGCCGAATTGGCTGGGTCTCACCGACAAGGCTATCGAGCGCGCCAAGCTCGTCGCCGGCGCCCGTTATGTCGTGTTTGTTGCCGATATGTACGGGCAAGGAACGCGGCCCGCCGACTTCGGCGCGGCGGCGGCGCTCGCCAAACCGCTACGTGAAAACGCCGTCGAGCAGCGCAAGCGCATTCGCGCCGCCTATGACGCGATGATCGCGGAAGCATCGAAGCGCAATCTGATCGACGACCGCCGCGCCGCGATCGGTTTCTGCTTCGGCGGCGGCAACGTGCTGGAACTGGCGCGTGACGGCGCCGACATCGCCGCCGCGGTCGCGATCCACGCCGACCTGAAAACGGCGCAAGCGGCGAACAAAGGCGCGGTGAAGGCCAAGCTTCTCGTCACCCACGGCGCACCCGATCCGGTCGTGCCCAAGGCCGACCGCGACGCCTTTGAAAACGAAATGAATGCGGCGGGCGCGCAATGGCAGATGCTCACCTTCTCCGGCGTGCTGCACGCCTATACCGACCAAGGCTCGGACGTTCCCGGCGTCGCCGGCTGGCATGAACCGGCGTCGCGGTACACCTACACGCTGGCGCACCAGTTCATCGCTGATGCTTTCGCGGGCCGGCTGTAGAAACTTTCTGCGTACTGGGGAGCGCGGATGACCGGCTGCGGGACTAGCAATTGATTCACCGTGACCGGCAATTACGCGTTTCTACCAGTAAGCAATGTCGGCGACGCCTCCGTTATGTCTCCAGACCAGGAGGATAACGTGCAAGCACAGACAAATAACGTCCTATCGAAGTCGCTCGCCGTGGCAGCGATGCTCGGCCTCGTGATTGTGCCGCCCGTCCAGGCCTGTACCGGGATCGAGCTCATCGCCGTCGACGGCACCGTCGTTCACGCCCGGACATTGGAGTTTGGCATCGATCTGGAGTCCAATGTCATCATGGTGCCGCGGGGTTATTCACGGACGGGAACGACCCCCGACGGCAAACCCGGCAAGACGTGGACCTCGAAATACGCGACTCTCGGCGCCAATGCCCTGGGCATGCCGATCCTGATCGATGGACTGAACGAACGGGGCCTTGCGGTCGGACTGTTCTACTTTCCGACGTCCGCGAAGTACCAGCCCTACGCCGCCGGCGACGCCGACAGGACGGTCGCGCCATGGGAACTTGGCTCCTACATTCTCGAGAACTTCGCGACCGTTGACGAAGTGCGGGCGAACCTTCCGAACATCGTCGTGCCCGGTGTGGTTCTCGCGGCGTGGAAATTTTCGCCGCCGGCCCACTACGTCGTGCACGATGCCACCGGCAAGAGCATTGCCGTCGAGTACACGGACGGCAAACTCAACATTTACGACAATCCATTGGGCGTCATGACCAACTCTCCGAACTTCGGTTGGCAAATGACCAATCTGCGGAATTACGTGAACTTTTCCCTGAAGGACTTGCCGCCCGTCAAGGTGGGCAGCGTCACGCTCGTGCCGTTCGGCCAAGGCACCGGAATGCTGGGGCTGCCGGGAGACTTCACGCCGCCGTCGCGGTTTGTGCGCGCCGTCGCCTTCAGCCAGTCGGTGCTGCCCTCGCAAACCGGCTACGAGGCGGTCCTGCAGGCTTTTCACATCCTCAACGACTTCGACATCCCGAAAGGCTCCTCGCGCGCGCCCGAAAAAGACGCGCAGGGAAATATCGTGGCTGATCACACGATTTGGACCAGCGCCAGCGACCTGAAGGCCAAGCGGTTCTATTTCCGCTCCTACGAGAACAGCGAAATCCGCATGGTCGACCTCACGAAACAAAAGCTGGACGGCAAGAGCATCGTCACGTGGTCGATGAAGGGCGATGAAGTGGTGCGAGAATTGGCGACGCCGTCACAATAGGGCCGCCGGGTAGCCTCGAATTCAGTAATTCCACGTTTCGGCAAAGCCGCCCTCGTAGCAAGGCGGGGGCGGCACTGGGCCGCCCCCTGATCGCATTAATTGCAGGGCGGGTTGGGGTAGTATCCGCATCCGATGCTGTTGTAATAGCGCGGCGCCACGATCGCCGCGCCGACGGCGGCGGCACCAATCCCGACACCCACACCGACACCAACGCGGCGGCGCGCATAGCCTCCGCGATAAGCGCCGCCGCGATAGACGCCGCCGACGCGAGCGCCGCCCCGATACGCCAAGGCATCGGTCGAAATGCACGCGATGCCAAGCGTGACGGCTGCAGCAATGGAAATGACAGTTCGATACGACATGGGGCTTCCTTTTCCGGTTGATCAACTGACAGGAGTGAAGGGCCATGCCGTAGCGGCTACAGATGAGGATAGCCCACTCGATAACGCTACAATTGGAGTCGTTCCAGCCGCTTCTTTCGATTCAAATCGCAGCCGCCTGTCTCGAATCTCGAGGCGCTTTGCAAAGATCGGAACGCAAGCCGTCGCCTACTGTACAATATCCTCCAGCGGATGATCGTTCGGGACTTGCATCTTCCTGACGTCTCTCGCCATCTCGAGACACGTGATCAGTTCCGTGTAGCTTGCCTCGCCGCCCATTGTCGCTTCGCGCGTACAGTGCAGCTTGTCGGCCGACACAAAGGTCGACCATGCTTTGACCAGATCGTCGCGAACCTGTTGCTCGCTCGCGACGCACAGAGACATCGCTAAATCGGGTCCACCCGTTTCTGACGGATCCATTCCCTGTTGGGCAATTCCGCGGCAGACCTGCTGCACGTTGAGAGCGGGAACATTGTCCGACCGTGCTGACAAAATTGGTGTCATGAGCAGAACGGCTGAAACGCATGTCGTCATGATTCTGTGCATTGGAAATGCTCCTTAACTTTCCGGACCATAGGTCCCTTTTTGCAGGGCAACGGCGTATCGCAATATTCGCGCGCGAAAATCGAGTTCAGCGTGCTAAAGCGCGATCGAAGCTCCGTCGTACCCATTGATTGCGCCTGCTTGGGCGCTCATTTGGGAGCTTGCTTGCCAAGCTTGCCGGCGGGCGATCTGCAGGCAGATGCAATGAAACAAGCTAATAATTTGGCGCGCTTCTGGAGCGCAATCGCTTCAGATTGAGTCGATCGGCGCGCCACCGCCACGGCGTGCTGCGGCCGCCAATTTCGTCGCTGTGTCTTTAGTGCAACAAAAAGCTGCGTTCTTTGTATCTGTCCAATATCGCACAGTGCGACTCGCGTATCCGCGCAAGATAGCTGGAGGTTGGCGTTCCGAGTCGTTGCGTAGGCCGAGCACGGTAACGGAACGAAGATGATACCAATCGAGCCAGCTTCGGGATCGGGCATTAAACTGCCCGCAGTTCGCGTTGCCGCAGTTCAATTGGGTTTTGTCCGCAGCGCGCTCGCGCTTGCGGCCGTAGTCTCGGCCCCGGCGATTTCGTTCGCCGACGAAGGCGGGGTGAGCTACTGGCTCCCCGGCCTATTCGGCAGCCTCGCGGCCGCTCCGCAGCAGCCGGGATGGACGGCCATGTCGATCTACTATCATACGACGGTGTCCGCGGGAGCGGACGTATCCCTTTCACGCGAGTTCGAGATCGGCAATATCCCGGGCAATTTATCGGCGCATGTGAACGCCAACGTAAACGCCACCGGAGATCTCGGCATATTTGCCCCAAGCTATGTGTTTGCCACGCCGCTCTTCGGCGGCCAGGCATCGGCGACGTTGATGGGAATATACGGCAACACCGGCACCTCCCTGGCCGGCACGTTAACGGGTACACTCGGCGGTGTCCCGTTCGGTCCGCGGTCCGACAGCATCAGCAGTCCGACGACGGATTTCGGAGACCTCTATCCGCAGTTTGCGCTGCGTTGGAACAGCGGCGTCAACAATTACATGACGTATATTACCGGCGATGTGCCGGTCGGCGCCTACAGCTCCTCCAGCTTGGCGAATATCGGAATCGGGCACGGCGCGATCGATGCCGGCGGCGGCTACACCTATTTCGATCCGCAAACGGGTCACGAATTGTCGGCGGTGCTCGGTTTCACCTACAATCTGATGAACGAGTCGACGCAATATCAGAATGGCGTCGACATGCACCTCGATTGGGGCGCGTCGCAGTTTTTGACCAAGCAGGTACAGGTTGGCCTGGTCGGCTACCTTTACGATCAGTTGTCGTGCGACAGCGGCTCCGGCGATCATGTCGGGTGCTTCGAGTCGCGCGTGGCCGGCGTCGGTCCGCAGGTGGGATTCATCTTTCCGGTCGGAACAATGCAAGGCTATCTCAATTTCAAGACCTACGCCGAATTCGACGCGGCCGATCGGCCTTCCGGCTGGAATGCGTGGGCTACATTCGTCCTCTCGCCAGCCGCAGCCGCTCCGGCCGCGCTGCCGCGGCCGATAATCACCAAATAGCCTGGGACGTCGCAGCCAGACTTGGATGCTAGCTAGACGTCGCGGCGGATGCATTGACGGTGGCGTGCAGGCCCATCGCTCACGTCTTCGCTGCTTGAATCGCCCGCCAGACGCGCTCCGGCGTCACCGGCATTTCGATGTGGGTGACGCCGAATTCGGCGAGCGCATCGACCGCGGCGTTGACAACGGCACCGAGCGCGCCGGTGGTGCCGCCTTCGCCGGCGCCGCGCACGCCCAGCCGGTTGGTCGGCGTCAGCACTTCCGAGATATCGGTGGTGAACGACGGCAGCATGTCGGCGCGCGGCATGGCGTAGTCCATGAACGAGGCGGACAGCAATTGGCCATGCGCGTCGTAAGCGCAAAGCTCCCACAACGCCTGCCCGATACCCTGCGCGGCCCCGCCGTGGGTCTGGCCGTGCACGATCATCGGGTTGACGGCGCGGCCGACGTCATCGACTGCGGTGTAGCGCACAAGATCGAGCGCGCCGGTCAGCGGATCGATCTCGACCTCGCAGACATGCGCGCCGTAGGGAAAGCCGAGCTGCAAGATGGTCTCGTCGGACGTCGCGCCGAGCGGCCCAGATAGATCCTCCGGCACCGATCTGCCGTCCGCCGCGGCGCCGGCCACCTCGAAAATCCCGACCGAGCGGTCGGTGCCTTTGACGGTGAAACGCCCGGCGGCAAAGGCAATGTCGTCCTCGGCAGTTTCGAGCATGTGGGCGGCGATCTTTTTGCCCTTCTCGATCACCTGATCGGAAGCCTTGCCCATGACGATGCCGGCCAAGCGCATCGAGCGGGCGGAGTGCGAGCCGCCGCCTTCCTTGACGATATCGGTGTCGCTCTCGTTGACATAGACGTCGTCGAACGGCACGCCGAGCCATTCCGCCACGCATTGCGCGAAGGTAGTCTCGTGGCTTTGCCCGCTCGACAGCGTGCCGACCACGACATCGACGCGGCCTTGCGGATGCACGGTGATGTCGGCGCGTTCACGTGGATAACCGCCGGTGGTTTCGAGATAACAGCACAGTCCGATACCGCGCAGCCGGTTGCGTTTGCGCGCCTCGGCGCGGCGTTTCTTGAAGCCCTTCCAGTCGCCAAGCTCCATCGCGCGGTCCATCACAGCGCGATAGGTGCCGTTGTCGTAGGTGATGCCTTGCGGGTTCTTGTAGGGAAAAGCCGACGGCGGAATGAGATTACGCCGGCGCAAGCTCACGCGATCGAAGCCGTGCTCCTGCGCTGCTTTGTCGATCAGCCGCTCGATCACATAGATCACTTCCGGCCGGCCGGCGCTGCGGTAGGGAGTCGTCGGCATGGTCGTGGAGAGCACGGCCCGAGCGCTGATATGCGCGCTGGGGATTCGATAGCCGGCGGTGACCAGCCCGACGCCCTTGACCAGCGGGACGTAGGATCCGGTGTGCGCGCCGATATTGCTCAGATTGGAGGTGCGCAGCGCCAAGAAGCGGCCGTCAGCATCGAGCGCGAGCTCGGCGGACACCGTCAGATCGCGGCCCATATAGTCGGTGACAAACGCCTCCTGGCGCTCCGCGGTCCACTTCACCGGCCGCCCGACACGCCGCGAGCCCCAGGCGACCAACGCGAATTCGGGAAAGAAGCTGTTGCGCGTGCCGAAATTGCCGCCGATCTCGCGGGCAATGACGCGCACCGCTTCGAACGGCACCCCGAGGATCGCCGCGAGCTCTTTTTTCTGGCGCACGATGCCGCCGGAGCCGGCATAGAGCGTGTAGCGTCCGTCCGCCGGGTCATAGATGCCGATGGCCGCGCGGGGCTCCATCGGCACGCCGGTGACGCGATTGATCCAGGTGTCGAGCCGCGTGACATGGGCGGCGCGCGCGAACGCGTCGGCGACCGCCGCGGCATCGCCGACTTCGGCGTCGATCATGATGTTCGGCAAATCGTCATAGAGCTGCGGCGCGCCCAACTCGACGGCGGCTTTTGCATCCGTCACCGCCGGCAGCGGTTCGTAGTCGACGATGATGCGCTCGGCGGCGTCTTTCGCTGCGGTCACGCTCTCCGCGATCACGAACGCGACCGCGGTGCCGACGTGACGGACGCGATCGGTCGGCAATATGTGGTGCGGCGCGGCGGGCACCGCGGAGCCGTCGCGATTCTTCAGAACGAGGTCGGGCGGCGAGCCCGGAGCGGCAAGATGCGGGATCCGCTGCAAACCGTCGGCGCGGGCGTCTTCGCCGGTCAGCACGGCGAGCACGCCGGGCATGGCAAGCGCAGTGGAAACATCGATCGATCGGATCAGCGCATGCGCATGCGGGGCGCGCAGCGCGGCGCCGTAGGCCTGGCCCGGAAAATTAAAGTCGTCGCTATAACAGCCGTGCCCGGTGAGGAGGCGCAAATCCTCTTTGCGGCGGACCGGGTCTCCGATGGCTGACTGCATGCTGCAGCGGACTACTAATCATTACCGCAGCAGGCAAACACAATGCTGACGGTTGGGGTCGCAAATGTCACGGCGGGGCCCGACGCTGTGCTCGATGCCGCCTCTAGAGCCTCGTCGGAAACGTCAAAGTTGAGGATGTCCACGTCGGCTTGGTCGAAGCCCTTGGCTTTGTCATTCATGTCGTCGATCCATCCCTCGCCGCCTGTCAGCAGCGGGCATGGTAGCAGAGCGGTTTCGGCGGAGGAAAGTGGCCCCGCCGGCAACGGCTTTGCCAGTTGTCGCTTTCGGGCCGCCGTGACACCATCGCCGCGGTAATTTGTCCTGCTTTCTTCTGGGTCACGTAGCGCCATGGCGCGTAGGAAAATCAAGCGGAGGTTTCCCTGGGCGTCGCTATCCGACGACGCGCTACTGGAGGTTCGGCTCAAGGACCTCAAGGTGACCGTCGAGGGCACCTGGCTCGAGAGATGCCTGCACACGCTCTATGGTGAACTCGACGCGCATGGCATCCGGGTGCGGCCGCATGCCTGGATTTCGAGCGAATGGTTCAGCCCGGAGAATACGCCGGGCATCGCCATGCCGTTCTTTCTGGCGCATCCCCGGCTGATGCGGCTGGAAAAGAAAATGATCCTCGAAGTCGAGGGCGGCACGTGGTCCCAGTGCATGAGGATCCTACGGCACGAATGCGGGCACGTCGTCACCCATGCCTATCAGCTTTATCGTCGCCGCCGCTGGCAGCAGCTGTTCGGCGCCTCGTCGCAACGCTATCCGCGCTATTACCGGCCTAATCCGGCCAGCCGGAATTATGTCCAGCATCTGCGGCTATGGTACGCGCAGAGCCACCCGGACGAGGATTTCGCCGAGACCTTTGCGGTATGGCTGCGTCCGCGCTCGCATTGGCGCACCCGCTACGCCGACTGGCCGGCGCTCAAAAAGCTTGAATATGTCGACGAGCTGATGACGGAAATCGCCGGTAAGCGGCCGATGCTGACGCATCGGGAAAAGGTCGATCCGCTCAACAAGCTCACCCTGACGCTCGGCGACTATTACAGGAAGAAGCGTGCGCTCTATGTCGTCGACACGCCGAAAACCTACGACCGCGATCTGCGCCGGTTGTTCTCCGACGATCCGCGGCATCGGCGTTCGGAATCAGCCGCAGCCTTTATCCGGCGCAACCGCGCCAACGTGCGCGAACTGGTGGCGAAATGGACCGGTGAATATCAGCTCACCTTCGACGCCGTGCTCGACGATATGATGCAGCGCTGCCGCGAGCTTGATTTGCGCGCCGTCGGCCCCGAGCGCAGGCTGATCATGGAATTCACCGTGCTGTTGACCGCCAAAACCATGCACGTTTTGCTTGGTCCGTCGCGGCGAAGGTGGATCCCGCTATGAAGCGGTTGCGCGTCCTGGTGCTCGTCCACCCGGATTTGATCCCTCCGGAATCGAGCAAGGGTTACACCGAGCAGGAAATCAATGTTTGGAAGACA
>Ga0181525_10001335_pt1 | contig 21124 bp, 16 predicted proteins | sample PEATcosm2014_Bin_48_FD_121100 | JGI IMG/M metagenome (GOLD analysis project Ga0181525, IMG submission 121100) | Peatland microbial communities from MTU Mesocosm Facility, Houghton, MI, USA - PEATcosm2014_Bin06_10_metaG | ecosystem: Environmental > Terrestrial > Soil > Wetlands > Peat | place...
AGCCACGAGCACGTGCGCGGAGGCGGCGGGCAGGCCCGAGCTGATTTCCCAGATGTGCAGGTCATGGACCTCGGCGACGTGCGGCCTGGCCGCCATCGCGGCGCCGACCGCCGCCGGGTCGAGCCCCGCGGGCGCCGCCTCGAGGAAGATCCGGCCTGAGTCCCTGATCAGCCCGTAACCGGCGTGCAGCATCAGCGCGACGACGACCAGGGTGGCGATCGCGTCCGCCCGGTCGAATCCGGTCAGCAGGATGACCAGCCCCGCCGCCGCGGTGGCGGCAAACGCGTACAGGTCGGTGAGGATGTGCTTGAACGCCCCGGCGACCGCCAGATTCCTTCTGCCGCCCGCCCGGGCTATCAGCAGCGCGGCCGCGACGTTGACGGCCACTCCCGCCAGCGCCACTGCCAGCACCGCGCCGCCGGTCACCGCCGTCGGCGTGACGAGCCGCCGAATCGCCGAATAGCCGAGCCAGGCCGCGAGCAGGACCAGGGTGATGCCGTTGGCCTGCGCCGACATGATCTCGGTGCGCTTGAGGCCGTAGGTAAAGCCGCCTGCCGCGGGCCTGGCGGCCAGCCGCGCAGTGACCAGCACGAGCACGATGGAGGCGGCGTCGGTCAGCATGTGCGCGGCGTCGGAGATAAGCGCGAGCGAGTGCGCGATAAGCCCGGCCGCGACCTCCCCGGCCATGAACGCGAGGATCAGCGCCAGGGCCCCGGACAGCCACCTGGGGTCGGCGCCGGAAACCGGGCCGTGCGAGTGCCCGTGATTTCCCGCCACCATCTGACGATATCTTCACATCGCATGGGGATACTCGACGGGAAGGGCGCCGTGGTGACCGGCGGGTCACGCGGGATAGGCAGGGCGATCGTGAAGCGGCTGGCCACCGACGGCGCCGGCGTGGTGTTCTCAACACCCGCCTGCACCCGCCGGGCGGGGCGCTGTACACCGGGGCCAAGGGCGCGCTCGAGCACTTCACGGCGGTGGCGGCGCTGGAGTTCGGCGGGCGCGGCATAACGGTGAACGCGGTCTCACCCGGCGCCACCGAGACCGAACTGTTGCGGGCCGGCCTTCGTGGCCGGCCCCGACTCCGGCTGGATCACCGGGCAGGTCCTGCGGGCCGACGGCGGCCTCGAGCCCTGACCGCTGCGGGCTTACCGGACTCTTACGGCGGCTGCGGTCGCCACTCGCGCGAGGCCGTGGTCTCGTACACAAGGAGTAGGCGGGAATCCTGTCGGGCGAGCGAGAGGGCGGTCCGTGAGCAGACAACCCCGGAATGAGCCGAGCCCCACCAGGCGCGGAATGCTGCTGGGGGCGGGCCTGGCCGGGCTGGCCGGGCTGGGCGGTGCGCTGGCCGGCTGCAGCACCGCGGCAGTGCCGTATGACGCCAACGAGGCGGGGATGGTCGAGCAGCCGGCCGACGCGGCGCCGTCCGCGAGCGCCATGCCCGCCACGGGCGGCAGCGTATCGGGCCGTACACCACGCGCGGCTCAAATCAGCGGGACTGTTCTGGCCGATGTCAGGGAGATCCCCGTCAGGGGCGGCAAGATCTTCACTGCCGAGCGGGTCGTGGTGACTCAGCCCGCCCGCGGCACGTACCGCGCGTTCAGCGCCGTTTGCACGCACGTGGGATGCATCCTCAACACGATCTCCGACGGCACCATCCACTGCCCCTGTCACGGCAGCGAGTTCAAGATCACCAACGGAGCCGTGGTCGCCGGCCCGGCCCCCACCCCGCTGCCCAAAAAGCCGATCAAGATCGTCAACGGCAAGGTCGTCATGCTTTAAAGCCAGTGCCCGGGCCACAAGACAACGTGGCAGGATGGCTTGGGTGGGCTCGCTGATGCTGCTGGATACGGCCTCGCTGTACTACCGGGCGTTCTTCGGGGTGCCGGAAACGGTCCGGGCGCCGGACGGGACGCCGGTGAACGCGGTGCGTGGGCTGCTGGACATGATCGCGCGGCTGGTCCGGGCGAGGAAGCCGACCGCGCTGGTCGCGTGTATGGACGCGGACTGGCGGCCCGCCTTCCGGGTCGCGGCGGTGCCCTCGTACAAGGCGCACCGGCTGGCCCCGGACGGCGCGTCGGAGGAGACGCCGCCCGCGCTCGCCGCGCAGATACCGCTCATCGAGGAGCTGCTGCACACCTCGGGGCTCGCCGTCGCCGGGCAGCCCGGGTTCGAGGCGGACGACATCATGGCCACGCTCGCCGCCCGCTCCGCGGGCCCCGTCGACGTGGTGACCGGGGACCGGGACCTGTTCCAGCTCGTGGACGACGCGCGCGGGGTGCGGATCGTCTACACCGTGCGCGGGCTGATCAACATGGACGTGATCGACGAGGCGGCGGTGACCGCCAAGTACGACATCCCCGGACGCGCCTACGCCGACTTCGCCGCGCTGCGCGGCGATCCGAGCGACGGCCTGCCCGGCGTGCCCGGCGTGGGGGAGAAGACCGCGGCCGCGCTGATCAGGACGTTCGGCAACATCGAGGGGATAACCGGGGCGCTCGACGCCGGCCACGGCGGGTTTCCCCGCGGCAGCAGGGACAAGCTGGAGGCGGCCAGGGATTACCTGGACATCGCGCTCTCGGTGGTACGGGTCAGGCAGGACGTCCCGCTGCCGCCCGTGGACGGGAAGCTGCCTGCCAGTCCGGTCGATGCCGCTGCACTGAAGGACCTCGGCGAAAGATGGGGACTGGGATCTTCGCTATCCCGGTTCGTGTCGGCCACCTCGGCGGCCTAGCATCGATCTCGTGGTGACGGACGATCTCGCGGCCGCGGGCGCGCTGTATCCCGCGGACCGGCTCGAGGCGGTGCGCGCCGCCGTGCGCGCGGCCGGCCTGGACGCCGTGCTGTTGACTCCAGGTCCGGACCTGAGGTACGTCGTCGGCTACGACGCCAAGCAACTCGAGCGCCTGACGTGCCTGGCGATCCCCGCGGACGGCGCCCCGGCGCTGTACGTGCCGCGGCTGGAACTGGCCGCGGCGAAGGCCTCGCCGGCGGGCGCCCTCGACCTGGAGATCATTGCGTGGGAGGAGACGGACGATCCGTTCCGGATGGTCGTCGGCGGTCTCGGGCTGACCGGAGGCGAACCGGCCGTCGGCCTGTCGGACCGGATGTGGGCGCTGTCCGTGCTGAGGTTCCGCGACGAACTGCCCGGAATCCGGCTGGCGCTGGCCGGGAGCGCGCTGCGCCCGCTGCGGATCAGGAAGAGCGCGGCCGAGGTCGCGGCCCTGCGGGAGGCGGGCGCGGCCATCGACCGGGTGCACGCGCGCGTCCCCGGCTGGCTGCGCCGCGGGCAGACCGAACGGGCCGTCGGCGCGTTGATCGCCGAGGCGATCCTGGCCGAGGGCCACGCCACCGTGGATTTCGTGATCGTCGGGTCCGGTCCGAACGCGGCGAGCCCGCACCATGAGGTCTCCGACCGGGTCCTGCAGGACGGCGACGCCGTGGTGGTGGACATCGGCGGCACGATGCCCTCCGGGTACTGCTCGGACAGCACGCGCACCTACGCGATCGGCGCGCCGCCGGACGAGTTCACCGCCTACTACTCGGTGCTCTTCGACGCCCAGGAGGCGGCCTGCGCCGCCGTGCGGCCAGGCGTGACGGCCGAGTCGGTCGACGCGGCGGCGCGCGAGCCCATCACCATGGCCGGCTACGGCGAGGCGTTCATCCACCGGACCGGGCACGGGATCGGGCTCGAGGTGCATGAGGACCCGTACATCGTGAAGGGCAACCGCGAGCCGCTCGAGCCCGGCATGGCGTTCTCCGTGGAGCCCGGGATCTACCCGGGGCCGCACGGCGCCAGGATCGAGGACATCGTGGTCTGCACCGCCGACGGCTTCGAGCGCCTCAACAACACCCCGCGCGACCTAGTCGTCGTCAGGTAAGCGGTCAGGAGATCCGGGACCGGGGGGGCTCGGCGGATCGATCCGGCCCTGGTGCTCGGCGAGGAACCGCTCGAACTGGGCCGCGAGCTCGTCGGCGGTCGGCATGGTCTCGCCGTCGGACAGCAGGCCGCCCGCATCGACCTCGTCCCGCGAGGTCTCGGCCGCGGTGTCGTACTGCTGCTCGAGCGCGCGGACCAGTTCGGCGACCTCCGCGGACTCCGCGACCTGCCGCTCGATCGCCTCATTGGTGCGCTCGGCCGCCTCGCGGAGCTCGGCATCGGGCAGGTCGAGGCCGGTCGAGGTGGTGACGGCTCCGAGCAGCGCCAGCGCGGCCGGCGGGTAGACGGCCTGGGCCAGGTAATGCGGTACCTGCACGGCGAAGCCGAGCGCGTCCCTGCCCGCCTCGCCGAGCCGCAGTTCGAGCAGGGCGGGGGCGCTGCCAGGCAGCTGGATCCGGTTCGGCAGCCGCTGATGCCCGCTGACCAGATCCTCGCGGGTAGCGTGCGCGATGACGCCGAGGGGGCGGGTGTGCGGCGTTCCCGCCGGAATGCCGAGGAAGCCGATCGCCGGGCCGAGGCCCAGACGCGCGGTGACGGCGAGCACGGCCTCGGTGAACAGGTGCCATTCGTGATCGGGCTCCGGCCCCGTCAACAGCGTGAAGGGCCGGCCGGCCGGGTCGCGCAGCAGGTACAAGCTCAGCTCGGGGGGCTCGTAGCTCTCCCAGTGGTTGCTGTCATACGTCATGATGGGCCGCCGGGACCGGTAGTCGATCAGCCGGTCGACGTCGAACCGCGCCACGGTCTCGTGCGGGAAATTGCGCACCAGGTGCTCGGCGAGCAGGCGGCCCGCGTTGCCCGCGTCGATGAAGCCCTCGAGGTAGTGCAGGAGCGGCGCGTCCGCTATGTCGGGCGCGGCCGACCCCAGCTCGTAGAGTTCCTCAGGATTCCGCGGCATTCATACAGTCTCGCATGGCCCGCCGGGTGCTGCTGCTGCCGACACCCGGCGGGCATCGCCTGCGGCTAGGCGGTCGGCTCCGCGGCGGCTTGCGTCGCCTGCGGGTGCCCGATGGACAGGCCGGTGTCCGGGTCGAAGAACTGGAGGTTGTGCGTGTCGACGCTGAGCTCGAGGGGCTGCCCCGGCCGGACCCGGCTGCGGGCGGAAACGCGGGCCGTCCACAGCGACTTGCCCCCGGCCAGCGCGGCCGTGGCCTCGTCCGCGTCGTCGTCGCTCTCGGCGGCCTGGGCGAGGCTCGCGTGCTCGACGGGCGGCGCGTCGATCGTGAAGATCACGTGGATCTCGCTGCCGAGCTCCTCGGTGACGCCTGCGGTGATTGCCATCCGTCCGCTGTCGCCCTGGCCGTCACCAATGCTGGCGTCCTCGAAGTCCGACGGCCGGATGCCCACGATGACCTTCTTGCCGAGGTAGCTGGCGAGCTGGGGGTTAGCGTCGATCTCCTCGGGGGGCACCGAGAACCGGTAGCCCGCGAACGTGACCGCGGGCCCGTCGTCGCGGGTGAACTGGGCGTCGGCGAAGTTCATCGCGGGCGAGCCGATGAAGCCGGCCACGAACAGGTTCACCGGCTTCTCGAACAGGGTCTGCGGCGTGTCGACCTGCTGGATCCGCCCGTCGCGGAGCACGCAGACGCGGGTACCCAGCGTCATGGCCTCGACCTGGTCGTGGGTTACGTAGACGGTGGTGACGCCGAGCCGCTCGTGCAGCTGGTTGAGCGACGCGCGCATCGACACGCGCAGCTTGGCGTCCAGGTTGGACAGGGGCTCGTCCATCAGGAAGGCCTGCGGTTCGCGGACGATGGCGCGTCCCATCGCGACCCGCTGGCGCTGGCCGCCGGAAAGGGCGGCGGGCTTGCGCTTGAGGTACTGCTCCAAGCCCAGCATCCTGGCCGCCTCGTCGACCCGGCGCTTGATCTCGTCCTTGGGCGTCTTGCGCAGCTGGAGGCCGAACGCCAGGTTCTGCTCCACGGTCATGTGCGGGTAGAGCGCGTAGTTCTGGAACACCATCGCGATGTCCCGGTCCTTGGGCGGCAGGTCGTTGACGATCCGGTCGCCGATCTGGATGGTGCCGCCGGTGATCTCCTCCAGGCCGGCGATGGACCGCAGTGCAGTCGACTTGCCGCTGCCCGACGGGCCGACGAACACCATGAACTCGCCGTCTTTGACGTCGAGGCTCAGGTCGTCGAGGGCTTTGAACCCGCCCGGATAGATCTTCTCTATGTGCTCAAGGATGATCTGTGCCATGGCCGCAGCGTAACTTCGGCGTGTCGGCGGGGTAAGGGGACGCACGGTGATGTTACAGGAGTGTAACGGGCGTGACCGTTCCGTTATATCGTAATGTCGCCGTGCTCGACCTATGGCGCTAACGTGGCGACGTGGAGGAGATCGATCGCAAGATCGTGTCGTTGCTCGCCCGCAACGGCCGGATGAGCTTCACCGAGCTGGCCAGGCAGGCCGGCCTTTCGGTGTCCGCGGTGCACCAGCGGGTACGCAGGCTCGAGCAGGACGGCGTGATCAAGGGCTACGTCGCGGTCTTCGACCCGGACGACGTGGGACTGCCGCTGACGGCATTCGTGTCGATCTAGCCGTTCGACGCGGCTGCCCCCGACGACCTGCCGGCTCGGCTTGAGCATCTGACCGCTATCGAGGCCTGCCACAGCGTGGCCGGCGACGAGAACTACATCCTCAAGGTGCGGGTGACCTCCCCGACCGCGCTGGAAGACCTGCTGCAGCAGATCCGCACCATCGGCGGCGTATCGACCCGGACCACGGTGGTGCTCAGCACCCCGTACGAAAACCGCCCCCCGGACCTTTGAAGGGCTCCGCCCAGTGTTAGTCGACGAGGAAGACGCGCGCCGCCGGGATGACAGGTACGTCCACGCCGCGAGAGACGATCGCGGCAGTGCCGCAGTAGTGGCGCACCGCGGATGCGATGTCCTCGGCCGACGTGGCCACCACGGTGGAGCCGCTCATGAGGGCGAAGTCGAGTAGCGCCGTGTAAGCGGGCCCCGAGCCGCCTGGCGGTCCGGCGACGACTACGTCCCGCTCGGTCAGCCGCGCGCTCAGCCCGCCGGGGTAGTCGATGGCGGCAAGCTCGAGCGCATCCGCGGGGGTGAGCTCGGCGCTGCGCAGCGAGGTAGCGTCGGCGCCGTTTCCCGCGGCCGGGCCGTGCCTGGCGACCTCGAGCAGCGAGCTGAACGGTGTCGCTCCGGTCGCCTCGGCGGTCTCTCCGAACGCGAGCACCTGCCGCACCCAGGAACGATCGGCAGCCTGGCTGGCAAGCTCGGCGAGCTCATCCACCGTGATTATCAGCCGCGCGCCGCACGCCTTGAGCTGCACGGCGATATCGGCGGTGTGATCCGCACCTGGTTCAAGCCTGATGGGCACCGGGGTGGCGCCCGCTTCCCTTATGGTGTGCACCGCGACCGCGTGGCGGGCGGCATCCCGCACGAGCACGCCGACGGTGTCGTCGGGTGTCAGGCCTCTCCTGCGCAGGCCGCGCGCAGCCGCGCGGACCGTCTGGGCGAACCGCGGCCACGGGGTCACGGTCCCGTCCGCCGCGTCTATCAGCGCGGCCCGGTAGCCCGCCTGATCGGCGATCCGCAGCACGTACTCGGTAATTCGCCGCTGCGACAACCCCGCGCGCGGGGTCTGGGGGTTCTCCTCGATGCTCGCCGGGGTGCCAACGCCGCGTTCCACCACAACCCTCCCATCCAGGGTGCGATAAGGGGCGGGTCCCGGAGTGGGGCCGGGACCCGCCCGGTCGTTACCGGCCCGCCGGTTCCCACCCCCCCATTGGGAACCAGCACGGCGCCGGGAGACCTGACCCGCCGCCTGCGTCCGATGACGACGAAATGAACGTTAACCGGTAAGGGCGCAGCTACACATGGGCCGAACTATGCATTCGGGTATGCAGATTGACGGGGATTGATCAGCGGCCGATCGGGCACCGCGTGCACATATGCAGGCGGGCGGTCAGCCCGGCGGCTCGTGCTTGGCGGCCCATGAGGCAACCTGTGTACGCGAGTTGAAGCCGAGCTTGGCCAGGATGTTGGCCACGTGCCTGGCGGCCGTCGCCGGGCTGATCACGAGCTCGTCCGCGATCTCCTTGTTTGACAGGCCCCTGGCGATGAGGAGGACGATCTCGTGCTCCCTGATGGTAAGCGGGGAGGGCGATCGGTGCGAGCCCGCGTCGTGGCGGGCCCCGCCGGTCGCGGCCAGCCGCGCCGGGTCGGTCCAGGCGGCCTGGACGGCCGGCTTGGATCCGTTCGCCCCCGGACCCCCTGAGTCCAGGCCGAGCGCGTACGCCGCGGCGTCGTCCGCCGTCATCTCGCGCCCCTCGGCGAACAGGGCGGCAGCGGTGGCTGCCCCGAGCCGGCCGCGGGCGAACTCCAGCACCTCTTCGATCCTCGAGCCGGTGGGGTGACCGAGGGCCTCGCGCAGCTGGCAGGCGGCACCCGCAAGCCGGGCCGCCTGCTGCGGCTGCTGCCGGGCCGCCGCGAGCGCGGCGAGCGCCTCCAGGCCCCGGGCGATGCCCAGCCGCTGCCCGCTGGCCTGGTTCAGCCGCAGGGCCTCCGCGAGCCGCTCCTGGGCCAGGCCGAGGTCACCGCGGAACAGCGCGATCCAGCCGACCCCGGCCAGGCATTTGGCCACCTCGGGCCAGGCGTCTAGCTCGCGGAAGACCTCGGTGGCGTTCTCGAAGTGCTGGACGGCCGTCTCGGCGTCGCCGCGGGCGCGGGCCAGCGAGCCCATACCGTACTCGACCTGGGCCACGCCCCAGCGGTTGTTGTCGCTCAGCACGTCAAGCGCGGACTCGTACGCCCGCAGGGCCGACTTCAGCTTGCCCTGGCGGATGGCTACGGCTGCCTTGGCGGCGCGCGCGATGCCGGCCTCCCAGTCGTTGCCCGCCGCGGCTGCCCCCTCGATGGCCTGGTCCACCAGGGCACTGGCCTCGACCAACCGGCCCGCCCGCAGCGCGGCCTGGCCCATGTTGCGCAGCGCGGTCGGCACCGGGAAGCCGTCGCCGCAGGACCGGCTCAGCTCCAGGCTCCGCTGCGCGCAGTGCATTAGCGTGTCATAGTCCTGCAGGTCGAAGGCTATGTCGGCGCGGGTGGCGAGCGCGCGCCCGAGGACCAGCGGCGGGACGTCGCCGGTCTCCTGGGCGAGGAACCTGTCGAACCAGCTGGCCGCCTCCCGCTGGTCGCCGTGCGGTACCCACAGGTTGATCAGCCCGGTGCACAGCCGCAGGCCTTCGGCGGCCTCCCCTCGGGAGAGGGATGTACTCAGCGCGGAGCGCAGGTTGCCGTACTCCGCGATGCCGAGCCGGTAGATGGCCAGCCGCACCGGCCAGGGCGGTTCACCGCGCCTGAACATGTAGGTGACGGTCTTCTCCACCAGGGCGAGCACGCAGTCGCGGTGCCGCACCGACAGGCTCGTCTCCTCGCCCGCGGCGGCGAGCCGCTCGGCGGCGTACTCCCTGATCGTGTCGAGCAGCCGGTACCGGGCGTCGCCCGCCGCCTCGCCGTCGAGGACCACTAGCGATTTGTCGATAAGGGAGATGAGCAGGCCGAGCACCGCGTCGGACGGGATGGCCTCATCCGAGCAGACCTGCTCGGCCATGTCCAGGTTCCAGCCGGAGAACACCGCCAGCCGCCGCAGCAGCGTCTGCTCGGCGTCGTCCAGCAGCTCGTAGCTCCAGTCCACGGTGGCCCGCAGCGTCTGCTGCCTAGCAGGCGCGGTCCTGTCCCCGGAGTCAAGCAGGCCGAACCTGTCCCGCAGCCGGTCGGCGATCTGCTCGATGGACAGCGCGCGCACCCGGGCGGCGGACAGCTCGATGCCCAGCGGTATGCCGTCAAGCGTCCGGCACAGCCGGGCCACCGAGGCCGCATTCTCGTCGGTCAGCGTGAAGCCGGGCCGGGCTCCCGCGGCCCGGGCCGCGAACAGCTGGATGGCCTCATGCCTGGTCAGGTCCGCGCCCACCGCGCCCACCGGCGGCAGGTCCAGCGGCGGCACCCGCCACACGGTCTCGCCCCGCACCCGGAGCGGCTCGCGGCTAGTCGCCACGATGCGCAGCCACGGGCACCTGGCGAGCAGCAGCTGGACGAGCGTGGCGCAGTCGCTGACCTCATGCTCGCAGGTGTCCAGGATAAGCAGCATCCGCCGCGAGCGCAGCGCCTCGGCCAGCGTCTGGGCGAGCGGCACGCCCTGCTCCTCGCGGATACCGATCGTCGCGGCCACCCGGTCGGCCACCCGGTCGGCCACCTGGCCGTGCCAGTCGGCCAGCTCGACCAGCCACGCCTCGTCGAGGCCCCCATCCAGGCCCGCGTCGTCGCCGGCCGGATCGGCCGGGCCGGCCACCACATCACGCGCGAGGCGGATGGCAAGCCGCGTCTTGCCGATGCCGCCCGGGCCGCTCAGGGTCAGTGCGCGCACCTCGCCGAGCAACCTGGCCAGCTCGGCGAGATCGCGCTCGCGGCCGATGAAGCTGTTCGGCTCGGCTGGCAGGTTGCCGCTCAGAAGCACGGTGGCGGACGGCATAAGCCCTCTGGTGGTCGCATGCTTGAAAGGGGTATCAACATAAGTCTCTCACCGCGGGAGTTCGCTCGCAGCGTAGTCGCCGGTTGGTACGGATATGACGACGGGAACCGCCTGGGAATAGCGGACCCGGCCGTAGTACATGACCTTCACGAGCGCCCACCACCGCGAGCCGGGCCGGGTGTCCGCCGGAACGCTCACGTCGAAGCGCAGCACCGTCGTGGCCTGCGGGGCGACGCTGAAATCCTGCGCCGGATGCCCGAACAGGGGCCAGCTTCCGAACGGCGATACCAGCTGCGCCTCGCCGCGCAGCTCGGACGCGAGCGTGCTGGTGAGGCTGACAAGCAACTCGCCATTTTCTCCAGGGGCCAGCCGCAGCCCTTGCGTGGCGACGGCCAGCTCGATCTCCGCCTCGGCCGCCTGGTAGTCGGACTGCATCACCATGATGGCTTCCTCGGGCGGCAATTCGGGGTCGGGCCACAGGGGCTCGCCGACCCCGACCATGGCCGCGTCCTCGATCAGGCCGCCCCGGCCATCAGCGATCCGCGCGGCCACGAAGTAGCGCCCGGGCGCGGTGCCCGGGGCCGCGCGCACCGTCAGGTCCCAGGCCGCGTAGCCGCCGGGCTCGAGCCGGTAGCCGAGCGCCCGGCCCGCGGTCACGGTTATCTGCTCGGGCGTGACAAGCTCGACCTCGCCCGAGGCGCCGTCGGCGGCACATCCCACGGTCAGCCGCAGCAGCGTCTCCTGGCCGGGGTCGGCCAGCGCGACGCGGACGGGGGAGAGGTGGACGGCGACGGGAAGGTTCCCGGCCGGCGCCGGCCCGGTGCCGTGCAGCCAGTAGCGGGCGTACACGGGGGAGTGGGGTTGCTTGTCTGGCTCAAGGTCCGGGAGCGCGCGTGCGGTGGCCTGAACTCTAAGAGTCGCCGTGCCGAAGGGCGGCAGGTCGGCCTGCACCGCTCCGTCGGTGACCGGCAGGGCGGCGCCGTCCGACTCCTCGAGCAGGTCGGTCAGCCAGGCGGCCGAGACGCCGGCCGCCAGCCGGATGCGCGCGGTGGTCGCGATGCCCGCGGTTTCCCGCAGCCGTATGGTCAGCATGCCGTCGTGTCCCGCCGCCTGCGCCGTCCGGCCGGAGGCGAGCGGGTTGCCGCGCGGCTTGACCGCGCTGACCGTCACGTTCGCGGGCCCGACGGACAGCAGGCCGGCCCGCGCGGCGCCAGGCGCCCGGGCGGGCAGCACGGCGGTCAGGTCGTGGTTGTAGTCCTCCGCCTGGCCGACCAGGCCCGCGGCCCGCCAGTCGCCGGCCCCGGAGGCCAGCGCGTACTCGAACGTGTGGCTCCAGTGCTGCCAGGCGAAGCTGCTGCCGTCCGGGGCCGTCCGGCGGTCGCCGTCGATCCAGATCGAGGACGGCCAGGCGCTGCAGGAGCGCATCAGCGACATGTGCAGCGTGCCGTCCGGGGTAACCACGCCGCCCGGCGTGCCCCGGTTCAGCAGGGCAACCGACCGGTCGGCGAGCCCGCCGGCCGGCCCGCCGTCCACCGGCTCCCCCGCGTCCGCCACGGCGTCGGCCATGTCCGCCGCCAGGGCCGCGACCGCCGCGGCCAGCCCGTCGGGCCCGGCCCCGGCCACGATGAGCACCGGCAGGTCACCCGCACCGCGCAGGTCGGCGTCGGGCCCGAAGGCGTCCTCGCGGCTGCGCGCCCCCCGCACCCATACCCGCGCAGAGCCCTCCGCCATCCGCGCGGCCAGCGCCTTCGCATACCCCGGGCCCGCCGCGGACAGCACCTCGCTGGTAAACGTGTTGGCCTCGGGACCTCCTACCGCGATCCGCACGTCGGGCAGGTTGGAGTCCACGTCTATCGCCCCGTACCGAGGCCCGTCGGCCTGGCTGCAGGTCGCCGTGACCCCCGCCGCTGCCAGCCCGGCCATCAGGTCCCGTATCGCCGGCCGCAACCCCTCGGTGCTATCAGGGCATACCACCTCGGCGACGCCGATGGCATGCACCTGCCCGTCGCCCAGGCGCACCCGCGCCGTCGACCCGACCCCGAACCACTGATACGCCGGATTATCCAGCGTGTACCAGTGCTGCGAGGAATCCACGTCCACCACCCCGAACGGCCGCCCGATCACCGCCGTAGCCGTCTGGTAAACCGGCAGCCCCCCCGGCACATCCCCGGGGAACCGCACCCGGAACAGCCGGTCCTTCCCCCCGTACCCGTCAAGGTAGGTACGGAATTCCACCCGTTCGGACCCCTCGTACAAAGTCGTCTCCTGGACGACCTCGACCCCCTCAAGCGTGAACGAGATCACCAGCCGCGCCCCCACCGCGCACCGCCCCGCCCGCACCCCCGCCGCCACCGAGGACGACCCGATCCCAGGTCCCTTAGGCGCCAGGTGCCATGGCCCCTCCCCATGCCGAGGATGCTGCGGATACTCATCCTGAACCACAAGCTCGTTCCCCGCCCCCGCCAGCACGCTGACCCCGGTCCGCTTGTCCGTAACACCAACCGTCCCGCCCCGCTGAGGATCCGCCGTGACCCGGTACGCGCCGTTCTCGATAGTGTTCCCAGGCATCTCCTCCCACTGGGAGGCACCCTCGCCCCTTGCAGCGGGCACCGCCCAGTAAGTCCGGTACCCAAGCCCAGGCACCCCCCGCGCCAGGAACGTGAGCGTAACCTCCTCGAGCGACCCGTCCTCCCGCCGACGGACCCCCTCCGCCAGCGCCCCCACCCGCTCTCCGTCACCGTCCCTGACGTCGAGCCACTCGGTGCCGTCCCCCCCCACGTTCACCGTGACGCGCACGACCCCGTCCCGCTCCCGCGCCACCCCGTTAAAGACGACGACGGCCCTCCCCGTCGGCAGCTCATCCGCATCCACGAGGAACGAAAGAGCTTCCCGCCGTACACCAACGCTCAAGTCAAAAGCTTCCCGCCAGATACCAACCAGATCCAGGTACACCTGATCCGACTCAACCCCGGTAATCCCGTCATGATGCGCCCCGAACGCCAGAATCCTCCATACCCGATCCAACTCCGCGTCTGGATAAGGCGCCCCGCCGAGCCAGGCCATGGTGGCGAATACCTCCGCTTCGCCCACTACGGTTTCGATGGCGCGCTGCGCCTGCTTGGTGTCGATGTAGGAGACGTCCTTGCCGGTGTACACCGGGTTCATGTCCCTGGTCTGCGGAGTGATCCAGGGACCCGGGTGGCTCGCGGGCTCCCCGCTCCCGGCGGCGGCGCGGACGGCGGCGAAGAACTCGCGGGGTACCGCCGTGACGAACCTGGGCCACACGTACCGCTGGTTCCAGTCACGGTGGATGTCCGTCACCCACCTGGCCGGGATGACGTGGTCAGAGCCGACCGGCAGCAGCACGTTCGGCGTGGCGGCGACCTGCGCGAGCAGGCGGAACTGCCCGTATGCCTCGAGCTCGGCGCCCGGCAGGTCCTTCGGCCCGTTGATCCGCCAGCCCGCGCCGTAGTGCTGCGCCATGTAGTGCGTGAGCAGCCCGCCGCCGTCCGGCGAGATCCACTCGAACTCGCTGGCGAACTGCATGCGCCGGTTGCCGCCGCCCTCGGCGCCGGACGGCCCCCACTGGTGGAACGGGCCGCGCGCCCACGCCGAGGAGGTGAGCCCGGCCGCCGCCATCAGGCCCGGATACCCGGGGTCGTGCCCGAACGCGTCGAGCATCCACGCGCTGCGCGGGTCCCCGCCGGCCACGTCCCGTTGGTAGCCGACGCCGTAGACGGCGTTGCGGATGGTGGACTCGGCGCCGGTCAGGTTGGTGTTCGGCTCGTTGTAGTTACCGCCGACGATCTCGGCCCGGCCGTCGGAGATCAGCCGGCGCAGGTCCTGCCTGTCTTGCGGGTAGGTGTCGAAGTAGGGCTTCAGGTAGTCGATCTCGGCCAGCACGAACTTGTAGTCGCCGTCCGTCCTTGCCTTGTCCAAGTGCGCGCGGACCAGCTCGAACGCGTTCCTGACGTCGGGCAGCCTGCCTTCCTCGTCGGCGAGCGTGAGCCGTGCCTCGGTGAATTGGCCCTGGGTGTTCCACCACACCGGGTCGTAGTGGAAGTGGCTGACCATCCACATCGTCCAGCCGGGCTCGGCCACCGTTATGTCGGCTTCCGCCTGGGCGCGGCCCGCCTGGCTTTCCACGGTGACGGTGACGTGGCGCGTGCTGCCTGGCTGGTAGGGCGCCGTGATTTCCACCGGGATCTCGACGGCTGCGTGGTCACCGTGGCTCAAGTTTTCTGTTATACGGAACGGGCCGTGGTTCCTCACCCCAGGCCCCTCCACGTGCACGGTGGCCGGCGTGTCCGGACCGCCGCCGGATCCGTCAGACTCCAGCGTGACCCGCACGACCTGCAGCGGGCGCTGCGCGGTCCCTACGAAAAGGTCTGTCGACTCCACCCCAGTGATCCGCATAAATTTCATCGTTACATAAGTACCCGCCCCGTGGGATCACTGGCGGAGCCGCCGTGCGAACGCACGTGTCGCGGCGGCCGGATCGTCGGCCTCGGTGATGGCGCGGACCACCACCACGCGGGTCGCGCCCGCTGCGAGCACGTCGTCGAGCCGGTCCAGGCCGATGCCGCCGATCGCGAACCACGGACGGGCGGGCCCGGCCTGGGTTACGTGGGCCAGCAGGCTCAGGCCGGTGCCGGGGCGTCCCGGCTTGGTCGGGGTCGCCCACAGCGGGCCCGCGCAGAAGTAGTCGACGCCGGGCTCGGCCGCCGCCGCGTCGGCCTGGGCCGGGCTGTGACTGCTGCGGCCTATGAGCGGCCCCGGGCCGAGGATGCGCCGGGCGACGGGCACCGGAAGGTCATCCTGTCCCAGGTGAAGCACGTCGGCGCCGGCCGCGAGGGCCACGTCGGCGCGGTCGTTCACCGCAAGCAGCCGGCCGTGCTGACGGCACGCGGCGGCGAACACCTCCAGCAGCGCGAGCTCCTCGCCGGCCTCGAGGCCCTTCTCCCGCAACTGCACGATGTCGACCCCGGCGGACAGCACGGCGTCGAGGAACCAGGCCAGGTCACCCTGTGACCGCCGCGCATCCGTGCACAAGTAGAGTCGCGCATCGGCAAGCCGCGCCCGCAGCGGATGAACATCGCTTGTCATCGAATTTACGGCGTGGTGACTCCGGCCTTCAGGCCGGGGGGAAACGCCGCTCCCACCTTCCGCGCGTCAGCTTATCCATGACAGGTCCTCCTGCTTCGCCGCACGTTCGGCTGCGTCCGCGTCGTGTGGAACCGCACCCTGGCATGGCGGCACGCCCGGTACCACGGCAAGCAGGCCAGGACGAGCTTCACCCAGGCCCAACGCCTACCTGACCGCCATGAAGGCCAGCGAGGACCTGGGCTGGCTCAACGAGGTGTCCTCGGTCCCGCTCCAGCAGGCGATCCGGCACCAGCAGGCCGCATTCGGCAACTTCTTCGCAGGCCGCACCCGGTACCCGCGGTACAAGTCCCGCAACGGGCGGCAGTCCGCCGAGTACACCCGCTCCGGATTCCGGTACCGCCACGGGCGCCTGTTCCTCGCTAAGATGAGCACGCCGCTGGAATTCACCTGGTCCTGGCCCGACATCGACCGGGCGTCGATCGACCCGACCACGGTGACGGTCTCCAGGGACCCGTGCGGGCGCTGGTACGTCTCCTTCGCCGTGGACGCAGCCGGTCCCGTGCAGCTTCCCGCGGCCGGCACCGCGGCCGGCGTGGACCTGGGCATCACGGACTTCGCCGTCACCAGCGACGGGCAAAAAGGCTCCGCGAACCGGGCCAAGGCCAGGGCAAAGGTCGCCCGCGCCCACCGGAAGGTCCGTGCCAGCCGAGCCGATTTCCTGCACCGCACCTCCGCCCGCCTGGTCCGCGACCATGACGTGATCGTGATCGAGGACCTGGCCGTCAAGAACATGATCCGCAACAGGCCGCTGGCCAAGGCGATCTCGGACTGCGGGTGGGGCGAGTTCCGCCGCCAGATCGCCTACAAGGCAGCCGCGGCCGGACGGCACCTGGTCGTGATCGACAGGTGGTACCCGTCCTCCAAGACCTGCTCGGCGTACGGGCACCTGCTCGCCTCGCTGAACCTCAGCACCCGGACGTGGCAGTGCCCGTCCTGCGGCACCCGGCACGACCGGGACCTCAACGCCGCGAAGAACATCCTGGCGGCAGGTCTTGCCGTTACTGCCTGCGGAGGTGACGTAAGAAACCCCGGGTCCCCCCGGATGCGGTCGCCAGTGAAACAGGAACCCCGGCCCGCGAGGACCGGAATCCCCGTCCCTCGGGGCGGGGAGTAGTCAACGAGCCATCCAATCGCAACATTGCGTTGATATAGGCTGGTAGCACCACGGGAGCCCGTCCGGGGCTGAGAGGGAGGCAGACGCCTCCGACCGTCCGTACCTGATCCGGGTAATGCCGGCGAAGGGAGCGCTCTTTGGCCGAGACCGCAGATGTCGTCGTCGCGGGCGGCGGCGTCATAGGGACCGCGATCGCCTGGCGCGCCGCGGTCGCCGGGCTCGATGTCATGCTGGTGGACCCGGCCGACGGCAGCGCCGCGTCGCTGGTCGCGGCGGGCATGCTCGCCCCGGTCTCGGAGAGCCTGTTCGGCGAGGAAGCGCTGCTGCGGGTCAACCTGCTTGCCACGGCGAGGTTTCCGTCGTTCGCCGCCGAACTCGAGGAGGCAACCGGCCATGACGTCGGCCTGCGCCGGGACGGCACGCTTGCGATCGCGTACGACCCCGGTGACCTGGCAGCCTTGAACCGGCTGACGGCCTTCCGCCGGTCCGCCGGCCTGGACGCGACCGAACTCGACAGCAGGGCCTGCCGCAAGCTAGAGCCCTTCCTCACCCCCGACGTGCACGGCGGCGTCCTGTTCGCGGGCGACTGGTCGGTGGACAACAGGCGGTACGCCGCCGCCCTGCGTGCGGCGGCGGCCGCGGCGAAGGTGCGCGTCACCAGGGACCGTGTGACCGGCGTCCTGATGCGGGACGGACGAGTCAGCGGCGCCCGGCTCGCGGACGCGGGCGAGGTCGGCTCGGCCGCGGTGGTCGTCGCCGCCGGCTGCCGGTCGGGCTCGGTCGACGGGCTGCCAGGCTGGCTGCGGTCGGTGGTCCGGCCGGTCAAGGGCCAGCTGGTGCGGCTGCGCCACCCGAGGGGAATGCCGCTCGTCATCAGCCACACGATCAGGGCCACCGTGCGCGGGATGGACGTGTACCTGGTGCCGCGTGCGGACGGCGAGGTGATCGTGGGCGCCACCTCCGAGGAGCGCGGTCCGGACCTGACGGTCACCGCGGGCGCCGTCCACGACCTGCTGCACGACGCGATGAGCGTGCTTCCTGTGACGAGCGAGCTGATCCTGGCCGAGACGTGCGCCGGATTGCGGCCGGGAACCCCAGACAACGGGCCCGTCGTCGGCGATTGCGGCATCGAGGGCCTGCTGATGGCCACCGGGCACTACCGCAACGGCATCCTGATGTCGCCGGTCACCGCGGACGCGATCGTGGCCCTGCTGGCCGGGCAGGAGGCCGCGGCGGAGTGGCAGCCTTTCACGCCGGAGCGGTTCATCGGCGCGGCCGCGGGCAGTGGTGCCCGGTGAGCATCCAGGTAAGACTCAACGGTGAGTCACGCGAGCTTCCCGATGACGCGACCGTCGCGCGCGCGATCGCCGAGCTGACGTCGGCTTCGACCGGCATCGCCGCCGCCGTCAACGGCGACGTCGTACCCCGCGGCTCATGGACGGCGACGCTGCTGCGTGACGGCGACCAGGTCGAGGTTGTCACGGCGGTACAAGGAGGATGACGTGAGCGACGCGGATCTGCTCAATGACAAGGCGGCCGGATCGGAGCCCTGGGTGCTGGCGGGGCAGGAGCTGAGCTCGCGGCTCATCCTCGGCACCGGGGGAGTGCAGAGCCTGGAGGTGCTGCGACAGGCGCTCGACGCCTCCGGCACCGCGCTCACCACGGTCGCGCTGCGACGCGTCTCGCCCGCCGGCGACGGAGAGGGCTCGCTGCTCGGCACGCTCAGGGAGGCAGGCGTGCGCATCCTGCCGAATACCGCGGGCTGCCACACCGCCAGCGAAGCGCTCCTGGTGGCCAGGCTGGGCCGCGAGGCGCTCGGCACCGACTGGGTCAAGCTGGAGGTGATAGCGGACGATCACACCCTGCTGCCTGATGCGGTCGAGCTGCTCGACGCCGCGCGGATGCTGGTCAGCGAGGGGTTCATCGTGCTCCCTTACACCAACGACGATCCGGTCCTCGCCCGCCAGCTCGAGCGGGCGGGCTGTGCCGCGGTCATGCCGCTCGGCGCACCGATCGGCTCGGGTCTGGGCATCCTCAACCCGCACAACATCGCCATAATCGTGGAGCAGGCCAGCGTTCCCGTCGTCCTCGACGCCGGGATAGGGACGGCAAGCGACGCGGCGTTCGCGATGGAACTCGGCTGCGACGCGGTCCTCATCGCCTCGGCGATCACCCGTGCGGCCGATCCGGGGCGGATGGCGGCGGCCATGCGGATGGCCGTGGCCGCCGGATACGCCGCGCGGACGGCAGGGCGCATCCCCAGGCGATGGCACGCTCAGGCGTCGAGCCCGGTCGCCGGGCGGCCGGAGCTTCCCGCGTGAGCGGCGCGGTGATCCCGCGGGTGCTGACGATCGCCTCGTCCGATTCCGGTGGCGGCGCGGGCATCCAGGCGGACCTCAAGGCCTTCGCCCGCTGCGGTGCGCATGGCATGTCGGCGATCGTCGCGCTCACCGCGCAGAACACGCTGGGCGTGACCGCCATCGAGGAACTCCCCCCGGCATTCGTCCGGGCGCAGATCGACGCGGTCCTCGACGACATCGGCGCCGACGCCGCGAAGACGGGGATGCTGTTCTCCGCGCCGCTGATCGAGGCCGTGGCCGAGGCGCTCGAGACGAGATACCTGCCGCTGGTCGTGGACCCGGTCATGGTGGCGAGCTCGGGCAGCAGGCTGCTGCTGCCCGACGCCGTGGGAACCCTCGTCGGGCGGCTCTTCCCGCTGGCCACCGTGGTGACGCCCAACCTGCCCGAGGCGCAGGCGCTCACCCAGCTGGAGACCGAGGACCGTGCCGTGCTCGCCGAGCGGCTTGCCGCGATGGGCGCCCCGGCCGTCCTGGTCACCGGCGGGCACGGCGCCGAGCCAGTCGACCACCTGTTCGACGGCTCAACGCACGTGGCCATCCCGGTCGCCAGGCACCGGATCGCCGCGACGCACGGCGCAGGCTGCACCCACTCGGCGGCGCTCGCGGCCGGACTGGCGGCGGGCCTGTCGCTCACCGAGGCGGCCCGCCGGGCCGCCGACGTCGCCGGGGACGCCGTCGCCCACGGTCTCGCCGAACTGGGCAAGGGCGATGGCCCGGTGCACGTCCTGCACGGCTACACCGCGCGCGCCTAGCCATGGTCTTATCTTGCTAAGTAAAGATCGTGGAGGTGGTCGCGGTGCCGAACTCGGTGGCGTACAACAGCCTGGGGCAGCTCCGGGCAGATTCCTGGTCCAGCCTGGAGGAATCGGCCGCCCAGCTGGTGCTCGCCGGTGCCCAGCAACGATCTGTCGAGAAGCTGGGTCAGACCATAACGGGACTGCTTGAGGTCCTCGGGCCGATCGAGCGGTTCTGGGCCTTCCCCGGCATGCAGGCCTTCCAGAAGGTCAGGAGGCTGTACGCCACCGGCAAGTACGACCGGTTCGCCGCGCTGGTGCGTGCGATTAACGGCGCGCTGGCCACCGACTCGGTCCGCAGCGACCAGGCCGGGGACCTGGGCGGCGAGGACGACACCTACGATCGCGTCTGGAATCCCATGGAGCTGGCCCGGACCGACCGGCCATACTTCGAGGTCCTGGTGGTCGAGGACATGGGCGAGGCGCAAGAGCGCGCGCTGCGCGAGGAGCTGAAACGGTGGCGCCGCGCGGATGACCCGTTCGTCTACGAGATCGTCGTGGTGCCCAGCCTGGAGGACGCGGTCATGGCCGCGCGGCTGAACTACCGGCTGCAGGCGTGCGTGGTCCGCCGCCGGTTCGCCCACAGGTCCCGCCATGACTCCTCCTCGCTCCGGCAGTTCACCGGCAGCATCGTCGGCGATGACCTGATGGAGCACTCGCCCGATGACCGCGCCCAGATCCTGGCCAGGACGCTGGCCAGGATCAGGCCTGAGCTCGATCAGTACCTGATGACGGAGATCGCCGTCGAGGACCTGGCCGGCCGGCTCAGTCATCATTTCCGGCGCATCTTCCACACCCGTGAGGGGTCGCTTGAGCTGCACCTGTCCGTCCTGGACGGCGTCAGTGCCCGGTACCGGGCGCCGTTCTTCAGCGCGCTGCGCAGCTACAGCCACCGGCCGACCGGGGTCTTCCACGCGCTGCCGATCTCGCATGGCAAGTCGATCGTCGACTCGCACTGGATCAAGGACATGGTGGACTTCTATGGCCTGGACATCTTCCTGGCCGAGACGTCGGCGACCTGCGGCGGCCTGGACTCGCTGCTGGAACCGACCGGACCGCTGCGGGAGGCCCAGCAGCTCGCGGCCAGGACGTTCGGTTCCCGGCAGACCTACTTCGTCACTAACGGGACGTCGACCGCGAACAAGATCGTGGTGCAGGCCCTGGTCCAGCCCGGCGACATCGTGCTGGTGGACAGGAACTGCCACCAGTCGCATCACTACGGGCTGATGCTGGCCGGGGCCATGGTCACCTACCTCGA
>Ga0181525_10001337_pt1 | contig 21095 bp, 17 predicted proteins | sample PEATcosm2014_Bin_48_FD_121100 | JGI IMG/M metagenome (GOLD analysis project Ga0181525, IMG submission 121100) | Peatland microbial communities from MTU Mesocosm Facility, Houghton, MI, USA - PEATcosm2014_Bin06_10_metaG | ecosystem: Environmental > Terrestrial > Soil > Wetlands > Peat | place...
AATAAGGCCATAGTGGGAGAGAACGCGTTTGCGCACGAGGCCGGCATACATCAGGACGGGTATCTGAAAGAGAAGTCGACATACGAGATCATCGATCCGCAAAGCGTTGGAGTGCCGGAGAGCAAGCTCGTGTTGGGTAAACACAGCGGGCGTCACGCGCTGAGGAAACGAGCTGAAGACCTGGGACACCAGCTAGCGAAGGAAGAACTGGATGTTCTCTACGCGCGTTTCACCGAGCAGGCGGACAACAAAAAGGGCCTGCGCAACGAGGAGATTGTGATTCTGATCGAGGAGATTCTGGGTAAGACGGCCGCGGCGAAATGAAAAGAGGCAGAGCGATCTATAGCCGCCGATGAACGCGGATGAACGCGGATAAGCCATTAAAAATCAGCGTTAATCGGCGTTCATCCGCGGCCATATTCTGCTTTCTTCAATACCCTCTAAGTTTTGCGTCACCTAATCCTGACTCTGTATGAAACTAAACATATTGCTGCTGCCGGGCGACGGTATCGGCGTGGAAGTAACGCGCGAAGCGACCAAGGTGTTGCGCGAGGCAGCGGGCCTGTTCGGTCATACGCTTGAATTAAGCGAAGGACTGCTGGGCGGGATCGCTATTCATAAGACGGGCGGCCCGTTTCCAGAGGAGACGCGGCGGCTTGCGCTGGCGGCCGATGCCACTTTGATGGGCGCGGTGGGATTGCCGGAGTTTGACAATGCGCCGCCGGACAAGCGGCCCGAACGCGGATTGCTGGGCCTCCGCCAGACTCTGGGGGTATACGCGAATCTGCGGCCGGTGCGTTCGTATGCGGCGCTCATTGATTCCTCACCGCTGAAGAATCATCTGGTGGATGGCGCCGACATGATCATTGTGCGGGAGTTGACCGGAGGCATCTACTACGGCACGCCACGCGGCATCTTTGGGACGGGAAGCGAAGAGCGCGCGGTGAACACGATGGCTTACACGCGGCCGGAGATCGAGCGCGTGTCGCGCATGGCGTTTCAATTGGCGCGCAAGCGGCGGCGCAAGGTAACCAGTGTAGACAAGAGCAATGTGCTCGAGAACTCGCAGTTGTGGCGCAAGGTGGTTGTCGAAGTAGCGGCGCAATACAGCGATGTGACTTTGGACCATTTGCTGGTGGATAACTGCGCGATGCAATTGATATTGAACCCGAAGCGGTTCGATGTCGTGCTGACCGAGAATATGTTTGGCGATATCCTGAGCGATGAGGGCGCAGTTCTGGCCGGTTCGATCGGCATGCTGCCCTCCGCATCCATCGGCGACCAGCGGCCGTCGGGGGCGTGGGTGGGATTGTATGAACCGGTGCACGGCTCAGCGCCGGACATTGCCGGACAAAACAAAGCCAATCCGCTGGGTGCAATTGGAAGCGTGGCGGCAATGCTCGAATACAGCTTTGGACTAATGGCGGAAGCCAAGGCAGTGAATGAGGCCGTGGAAACCGTGCTGAACAGCGGCAAAGTGACGGCCGATCTGCGGCCGAGCGGGCCGCCGGCTACGACGAGCGAAGTTGGCGATGCGGTTTGCGCGGCGATGGCAAAGAAGCTGTCGGCTATCAGTGCTCAGCTTTCAGCCACACGGGATCGGTTGCTGGCTGAAAGCTGAAAGCTGATCGCTGGTCTTAAGGTACTTATGGCAACACCAAAATCTCCGCGCACCATTATCGAGAAAGTTTGGGACAACCACGTTGTCGCCGATCGCGAGGGTGCGCCGACACTGCTCTATATCGATCTCCACCTGGTGCATGAAGTTACGTCGCCGCAGGCCTTTTCCGGGCTGCGGGCGCGTGGGCTGAAGGTGAGGCGGCCGGATTTGACCATCGCGACCACCGACCACAGCATCCCGACGCATGATCGGGCTCTGCCCGTGGTGGATACGATCGCGGCGGCGCAGATCGACCAATTGGAGAAGAACTGCACCGACTTCGGGATTCCGCTGTATGGGCCGCACAGCGATAAGCAAGGCATTGTGCATGTGATCGGACCCGAACAGGGGCTGACGCAACCGGGTATGACGGTGGTGTGCGGAGACAGCCACACCGCCACCCATGGAGCTTTTGGCGCGCTGGCATTCGGCATTGGCACGAGCCAGGTGGAACATGTGCTGGCGAGCCAATGCCTGTTGCAGAGCAAATCGCAGACGTACGAAGTGCGCGTCGAAGGCGTGCTGAAGCCTGGCGTGGGCGCGAAGGACATCATCCTGAACTTGATTTCTCGCATTGGTATCGGCGGCGGAACGGGTTGCGTGCTCGAATATTGCGGCTCGACGATTCGCGCGCTCTCGATGGAAGAGCGGATGACGGTGTGCAACATGTCGATCGAGGGCGGCGCGCGTGCGGGCCTGGTGGCGCCCGACGATACCACCTATCAATACCTGGCGGGCCGGACGCATGCGCCGAAGGGAGATGCGTGGGACGAGGCAGTTCAGTTGTGGCGGCAATTGCCAACCGACGAGGGCGCGGTTTACGACAAGAGCTTTTATATTGATGCAGCTTCGCTCGAGCCGATGATCACGTTCGGAAACAATCCGGGCATGGGAATCCCGATCACCGCGGCGGTTCCCGATCCGGTCGCGATTGCGGATCCAACCGAGCGCGAGACCCTCGCCAAAGCGCTGCGCTACATGGATCTTGCGCCGGGTAAGCCGTTGCTGGGCCATAAGGTGAATGTGGTGTTCATCGGCAGTTGCACGAACTCGCGTATTTCCGATCTGCGGACCGCGGCGGCGCTGCTGAAAGGGCGCAAAGTGAATCCGAACGTGAGGGTGATGGTGGTGCCGGGATCACAGTTGGTTAAACGGCAGGCTCAGGAAGAGGGCTTGGACCGCATCTTCAGGGAAGCCGGAGCGGAGTGGCGCGAGGCCGGCTGCTCAATGTGCATCGCGATGAATGGCGACCAGCTTCAACCCGGCGAATACAGCGTTTCGACGAGCAACCGGAATTTCGAAGGAAGGCAGGGTAAAGGCGGGCGGACGTTCCTGGCGAGCCCGCTGACGGCAGCCGCAAGCGCATTGACGGGCGTAGTGACCGATGTGCGTTCGCTGCTTTAGGCAATCGCTCGAAACAGGAAATCGCAACATGGAAAAAATCACGACCTTTACGAGCCGGCTGGCGCCGCTGGCCATTGACAACATCGATACCGACCAAATCATACCCGCGCGTTTCCTCAAGACGGTTTCGAAAGACGGCTTGGGCGACCAGCTATTTTGCGACTGGCGATACGATGCGAGCGGAGCGCCGAAACCGGATTTTATTCTGAATCAGGCTGCGGGTCGCGCCGCACAAGTGCTGCTGGCCGGAGACAATTTCGGCTGCGGCAGTTCGCGCGAGCATGCGCCGTGGGCGCTCACACAATACGGCTTTCGAGCGGTAATCAGCACTTCGTTTGCGGATATCTTTAACGGGAACGCGCTCAAGAACTCACTGCTGCCGATTGCGGTGCCGCGCGCGGCGCACGGAAAGCTGTTCGAGGCGGTTGCGAACGATCCTGCGTCGAGGGTGACTGTGAGCCTGGTTGATCAGACGCTAACGCTACCTGATAGCACGCGCGTGGAATTCCCGATTGATCCTTTCTACAAGCACTGCCTGCTCGAGGGAGTGGACGAACTGGGCTACATTTTGAACCAGGAAAGCGCCATTGCCGGATTTGAGCGCGGGCGCCAGCTGACCGTGAATACGCTAGGGTAGCGCCCATGCCGCCCGCGAAGACCTGGAATCCGGAGCTCTACGAAGGCAAACACAGCTTCGTCTGGAAGCTCGGCGAGGGCGCGCTGGAATTGCTGGACCCGAAACCGGGCGAGCGGATTCTGGATCTGGGCTGCGGCACTGGCCATCTGACTCACCGGATTGCGGAGGCTGGCGCCAGCGTGGTCGGCTTAGATGCGTCGGCCGGCATGATTGGACAAGCCCGGCAGAATTTTCCGCAGATTACTTTTATGCTGGCGGACGCGGCGAGGCTGACATTCGATCGCGAATTCGATGCCATCTTTTCGAACGCGGCGCTGCACTGGATGCTGGATGCGGCGGCGGTTGCGTCTGGCATGGCGCGCGCACTCCGCGTGGGTGGAAGGCTGGCGGCGGAGTTTGGCGCCAAGGGAAATATCCGGTGCATCTCGAATGCTGTCGAGCAAGTGCTACGGCGATATCTTGCCGACCGCATGCCTGAGCCGCGGACCTGGTATCCCTCCGTCAGCGAGTATTCGACTCTGCTCGAAGAGCGCGGATTCGAGGTGCGGCTGGCGCGTGTGTTCGAACGGCCAACGCCGCTCGAAGGCGAAGCAGGCATGGAGAACTGGCTGCACCAGTTCAAAAGCTACTATTTCGAAGACCTGCAGCCGGAGGCACGCCGGAGCGCTCTGGCCGAAGTGGTAGAACGCCTTCGCCCCGATCTGTATACCAAGGAAGGCTGGGTGGCCGATTACCGGCGGCTGCAAATTGTGGCCGTACGGGTGAGCTAACGTCTTGGGAGCGCCGAACCTGACGTGCCGAACACGTGCTAACAATGGGAGGGCGAGGCTCACGATGTATCACAACAACCCAGCAACGGCTCTCGAGGAATTACAGGAAGAGGGCATACTGCCGAACCCGGTGAATGTGCGAGATATGATCATCCGCGCGCATCTTTCTCCAGGCGATGCCATGGAATTGAATCGGCGATTTCAAGACTATCTGCATGCCTTCGGCGAAACCCAATCGATTGGACGCGGCATCATAGAGCAATTGGCGGCGTTGCCGGTGAAGAGCGCCTGATTCGAGCCCAAGAAGGCCAAGGCATGGCCGCGGATGAACGCCGATAAACGCTGATAAAAGTGCTGAGAAAAACAAGGACTTATCCAAAGCTTATCCGCGATCATCGGCGTTTTATCAGCGGCCAAAAATCGAGTTTCTGAAACTAGGGAAAAGGGATCGGAGGGCTTCGAATGTGTTTGAAACGATCATTGGCCGCCGCGAGGCGCTTAGCATGATCAGCGCTTCCGGCTTCGCGCTGATGGGCGAACAGGGGACAGGCGGCCAAACCGGAGGGCCCATCCAAAACTTCAGCAAAGGCGCGCAGGAACTGCTGGCGAAAATCCTGGCCGCGCCCGATTTTGGCGGGCGCATCCAAAAGGCCGATGCCGCGCAACTGGAGAGGCTGGAGGGAAAGCCCGGCGACCAGCTTATGCTCGAATTGCTGCCGGTCGCCCAGTTGTATTCGCTCCCGCCGATCTCACACTATCGCGTGGGCGTGGTTGTGCGGGGTGCGAGCGGCAGTTTGTATCTGGGCGCCAACCTCGAGCTTGCCGGGCAGCCGCTCGGCACGGCGGTCCACGGGGAACAGGCGGCGTGCTCGATTGCTTACATGTATGGCGAGACGGGTCTTGACGCGATCGCGGTAACTGCTGCGCCCTGCGGCCATTGCCGGCAGTTTCTCGAAGAGCTTTCGCCGGGCGGCGAACTACAAGTTGTGATCAGAGGAAAAGAGCCGGTTGCGCTGAAGTCTTTGCTGCCATCCGCATTCAGCCCACGAGATCTCGGTATGACGGTTGGCGCCCTGCCGTCAACTCGTGCAGCGATCGTTCTGAATGGCGCCCGCGCCACGGAAGACGCGAGCCTCAAGAAGGCGCTCGAAGCCGCATGCCGCGCCTATGCGCCCTACTCGAAAGCCCGCTCGGGCGTGGCCGTAATGACATCTGACGGGAGCGTCTTTAGCGGCTCCTACATTGAGAATGTCGCTTTCAATCCGAGCCTGCCGCCGCTGCAAGTCGCACTGATTTCAATGCTCCGGGCGCGCAAGAATTACTCCGACATCAAGGAAGTCACGCTGGTGGAGCTGGATGACGCGGTGATCAGCCAGAAGGCGACGATGGAAGCAATACTTATCTCAATCGCGCCGAATGCCCGGTTTCGGAGAGTGGGCGGACGGCTGGAAATGTGACGATGGGCCGCGGCGTGCTGCGCTCAACGTGCTCAAGGCTGCCTGATGATCGCGAACAGCCGATCCACGACTTCATCGAGCTTTGTCGCGGAGACGCGGCCGGCACGATAGACGACAATGCCCGCGTCGGCGGTGAATAAGCGGTTGGGCCGAACCCTGCTGCTCCGGCTGAGCCCTCCCAAAACGAAATCAACATCCTCAAGCCGAACCGAATACGCGTCGGCCCTCGCTTGGCTGGTGATCTGGCTCAGGATGAGATCGTCGCCTGCGAGTGTCGCGATGACCAAAGCCGGCCGGCGCTTTGTTTGGGTCAGGTCGGAGAAGGGGAAGTTGAGAACTACAACATCACCTCTTACAAACTGGCCCAGGCCTCATCCTCCTCAGGCGTAAGCCAATCTTTGGCCAACGATGATTCCGCAGCCTGCGTCGCCAGGACAGCTTCAGCATGTGCTTCCTTGAGCGATCGCAGGAATGCCAGCAACTTGTCTACATCTTGTTCCGGCATGTAATCCAACTCGCGAGCAATCAATTCCCGTTTGCTCATTGCACTTCAATCGTATCGTAGGCGCTTCGTGACGACCTGGAATGAATCTGCTTGAATTCAGAAGCTAGGAATAGCGGAATAGCGCCCGGAAGCCTTCCTGCTGGAAGTGCCTGTCATGGATTAACACGTCCGAGAGGCCTTCACGGCGCATCGTCTGTATCGAGATGCAGTCGGTTAAGCTGTGCGGGGCCTCGTGGCGCATTCCCAGGCAAGCGCGGGAACGCCGGCGTGACTTGTGATAACCCTTTTCGTCTCCTGATCATCCGACTCGAATGCCGTCCGGCTCCAGTTGTGCCTAACTACATCCACTCGTTCCGCCGCAGTTTTCGCACTTATAGCAGGAGCCATTGCGCGTCATCATGCTGCCACACTCGGCGCACAGCGGGGCGTCGGAGACCAGGTTGGTCTCGAACTGGAGCGCTTGTTGCGGCTCGGGTTCGGTGGGCCGGAGCTTGGGCACGTCGCCGGCTTCGGCGGGTTCCGTGATGCCGAGGAAGCGCGCGCCCAGCCAGCGGAAGATGTAGTCGATGATGGATTTGGCGTAGGGCACTTGCTGGTTGCCGGTCCAGCCGCTGGGCTCGAAACGGACGTGGCTGAACTTGTCCACGAAGAATTTCAGGGGCACGCCGTATTGCAGGCCGTAGCTGATGGAAGTGGCCAGCGTATCCATTAGGCCGGAAATGGTGGAACCTTCCTTGGCCATGGAGATGAACATCTCGCCTGGGGTTCCATCCTCGTAGAGGCCCACCGTGATGTAGCCCTCATGGCCGCCGATCGAGAACTTGTGAGTTAGGGATTGGCGCTCATCGGGCAGCTTGCGCCGAATCGGCCGGTACACGATTCGCTCGACGGTCTGGGGCGCTGCGCCCACGGGGGCGGCGGCAGCGAGGACGGTCTGCTTCTTTTCGCCCTTGCCGGTGCCTGAGCTGAGCGGCTGGACCCGCTTGGAACCGTCGCGATAGATGGCGACAGCCTTGAGGCCAAGGCGCCAGGAAGCGATGTAGGCTTCCATGACGTCTTCGACGGTGGATTCCTCAGGCATGTTGATGGTCTTGGAGATGGCGCCCGAGATGAAAGGCTGAACCGCAGCCATCATTTTGATGTGGCCCATGTGCTGGATGAAGCGGACGCCGTTCTGGGGGCGGAAACTGCAATCGAAAACGGGAACGTGCTCGGGTTTGAGAGCGGGAGCGCCTTCAATGGTACCGGTGGAATCGATGTGGCTGACGATCTGTTCGACCTGCTCGGGACTGTAGCCGAGACGGATCAGGGCCTGCGGCACGGTGTTGTTGACGATCTTGATGACGCCGCCGCCGACCAGCTTCTTGTACTTCACCAAAGCCAGATCGGGTTCAATGCCGGTGGTATCGCAATCCATCATGAAGCCGATGGTGCCGGTGGGCGCGATCACGGTGGTTTGGGCATTGCGGTAGCCGGCCTTGGCGCCGACTTCGTATGCATTGCTCCAGCATTCTTCGGCAGCCTGCAGCAGATCCTGAGGAACGTGTTTGTCGCCGATGCGCTTTACAGAGTTCCAGTGCATGCGAATCACGCCCAGGAAGGGTTCTTCATTGGCGGGATAACCGGCGCAGGGTCCAACCCCTTCGGCGATGCGGGCGCTAGTCAAGTAAGCCTGGCCGCACATGACGGCGCTGATGGCAGCGGCAAAATCGCGGCCGGCGTCGCTGTCATAGGGCAGGCCGAGCGACATCAGCAGAGCGCCGAGATTCGCGAAACCCAGGCCAAGCGGGCGGTAGTCCTGGGAGTTCTTGGCGATCTTTTCGGTGGGATAGCTCGCGTTGTCAACAATGATTTCCTGGGCGAGAATGACGGTGTCGACGGCGTGGCGGAATGCTTCCACATCGAAGTTTCCATCCGGGCCGAGGAACTTCATCAGGTTCAGGGATGCGAGATTGCAGGCCGAATCGTCGAGGAACATGTACTCCGAGCACGGGTTCGACGCATTGATGCGGGCGGTGTTCTTGGAGGTGTGCCAGGCGTTGATGATCGAGTCAAACTGCATGCCAGGATCGCCGCACTGGTGGGTAGCTTCGGCGATTTCACGCATGAGATTGCGAGCCTTATAGCGCTTGATGGGTTGACCGCCAACCACGCTGCGGGTCCACCAATCGGCGTCGTTCGTCACGGCTTCCATGAATTCATCGGTGGCGCGAACGGAATTATTGGCGTTCTGGAAGAAGATGCTGCCGTACGCGTCGCCATCGAGAGACGCGTCGTAGCCCGCGTCGATCAAGGTATGCGCCTTCTTCTCTTCCTTGGCCTTGCACCAGATGAACTTTTCGACGTCAGGGTGCTCGGCGTTGAGGATAACCATTTTGGCGGCGCGGCGGGTTTTGCCGCCGGACTTGATGACGCCGGCGAAGGCGTCAAAGCCTTTCATGAAGCTGAGCGGACCCGATGCGCGCCCGCCACCCCACAGATTGGCGTCTTCTTCGCGGATGGTCGAAAGGTTGGTGCCTGTGCCCGAACCCCACTTGAAGAGCATGCCTTCGGTCTTGGCCAGATCGAGGATCGATTCAAGCGAATCCGTTACGGAGTTGATGAAGCATGCGGAACACTGCGGGTGATTCTCGCCCGCTTTCATTTTCTTGGTCCGGTCCTCGGTTTCATCGTGGAAGAAGCCGTAGCCGCGCGATTCCTTAACGCCGACGTTGAACCAGACTGGCGAATTGAAGCAGGCCTTCTGGTGCAGCATCAGGTGCGCCAGTTCGGCTCGGAAGTTCTCGCCATCCTCTTTCGTCTTGAAATAGTTGCCGCCCAGGCCCCAATCGGCGATGGTATCGACAACGCGATGCACCAGCGCGGCGACGGAGCGCTCTCGCTCAGGCGTGCCCATGCGGCCATGAAAGTACTTGCTGGCCACGATGTTCGCCGCGGTCTGCGACCAGTCAGCGGGCACTTCAATATCGCGCTGCTCAAAGATCACCGAGCCCTTGTCGTTGCCGATCGTGGCGGATCGCAACTCCCAGCGGATATCGTCGTAGGGAGTCTTCCCGGCCTCGAGCTTGGCCGTGAAGTACTTGGAGAACGTAACGCCCAAGCGCTCAGCGCGGCGCAAAGATCGAAGCATTTCGTTCACTTTTACGCTTAAATCTACGCTTAATTGTCCCATAGGTTTACTGCCTTTCTTGCCGGTCGCTCGGGCGCCACGGCCGCTTGCGCGACGGTAGTACGAAAAAAAGCGCCAGTGCCAATAGTGCGCTATATCTTGTGGCGCGTCAAGAGAAATATCTATATACAGGGCACCAGTTTACGATTTTGTTACCATTTGATTCCCGATTAATGCCTGGGAAATCCGACGGATTTCGCTCGGCGAACCAACCCCAAACGAGCGTGGCCTAGCGAAAACAAGTAAAACCACGAGGATGTGACTTGGGAGGTTCCGATCAATCCGCGGCGATCCTTTTCCAACTAGCGTCTTCGGGGGAGGCTGCCCTCGCGACGGAGGGTGATTCAGAGGGGGAGTAGCCACTCCAGGGTACACCATTTTGGTATGTGGGCGTAGGGAGAATGCAGGTTGCGGAGGTTTATGCACAAAGTCGGTCCGCTTGCTGACGCGCGCGGCTCGGTGCTGTAACCCTCAAGTTTAGAGAAGCGGCCGGATGAGATCGAACACATCTTGCGCGACGATGCGGTTGCCGTCCTCGGTGGGGTGAATGCCATCGGGGCGCATCAGGCCGGGCTTGTCGTAGACGTGGATGAGAAGGAACGGGAGGTAGCGCACTTTGTACTTGCGAGCCAGGTCGGGGTATACGGCGGTGAACGGCTTGACATAGTCCGGCCCGTAGTTGGGCGGGAGCGTGATGCCGGCTATGACCACAGCTATACCGGCTGATTTGAGGCGCGCCAGCATCTGGTCCAGATTGGCGCGAGTAGTCTCGACCGGGAGTCCGCGCAGGCCGTCGTTGCCACCGAACTCGAGCACAACCAGGGCCGGCTTGGCGGCGACCACGTTTTCTATACGGGCCAGGCCATCGCTGGTTGTGTCACCACTCACCCCCTGGTTGTCGACGCGATAGGACAAGCCGCCTTGATCCAGCAGATCCTGGAGAAACGCAGGGTAGCTTTTGCCGGAGACGCCTTGGGTGAGGCTGTCGCCGAAGGTGACGATCACGGGGCGAGAGTCGGGGGCTGACGCGGACTGTGGCGCCGCGGGCGAGGAACCGGAGCCGGCGGGCGCGCGTTCTACATCGGAGGATGACGACTTCGGCGCGCAGGCGGCGCCAATCGCAGCCAGCAAAATACAAACTGCAACAATAAAGGTTGGCCGCGCCGCCATCCGCATTCGTCTCCCATCTTAGCGACACTCATGTCATCTGATTCTGTCTCGTCATTTCCCGCGGCGGCGGGGCCAAGTCTCGCGCCAGGCCTCGCAATAGAAGTGCGGGGGCTTTTCAAGAGCATCCGGAACGGCTCGAACACGGTCGATATCCTGCGAGGGATCTCGTTCGGGGTGCCGCGCGGGCAGTTTCTGGCGATCATGGGCGCCTCCGGCAGTGGGAAGAGCACGCTGCTCGGGCTGCTGGCGGGGCTCGACACGGTCACCGCGGGCCAAATCATTCTGGATTCGACCGACATCACGAACCTGGGCGAAGATCAGGTCGCGCGCGTGCGAGGACGCAAGATCGGGTTTGTGTTCCAGTCGTATCAACTGGTTTCGACGCTGACAGCCAAAGAGAACATTCTGCTTCCGGCTGAGTTGAGCGGCGTTCCGGGAGACCTTGAAGCGCGCGCCGACTCGCTGCTCGATCGCGTGGGACTTGGCAACCGCGGCCATCACTATCCGGTGCAGCTCTCTGGCGGCGAGCAGCAGCGTGTTGCGCTGGCACGCGCCTTTGTCACCAGCCCACCCATTCTGATGGCCGATGAGCCAACGGGAAATCTGGATACCGCCAACGGGAAACATGTGCTCGAGCTGCTGCTCGATTTGAACCGCCAGGAGCGTACGACCCTGGTGCTGGTAACGCACGACCGGAATCTAGCCGAAAACGCGAACCGGATCATCGCCTTGCGCGACGGCACGGTGGTGAGCGATGAGATGGTAAGCCAGCCGGCGGCTAAGGTATAGCGCTTTGTTTCTTCGAACCAGCGCACGAATTGCTTGGCGTGAATTGGCCGCAACGCCGGCGAAATTCCTGTTTGTAATCTTCGCGGTCGCTGTGGGCGTAGGCGCGCTCAGCGGCGTCAAGGGGTTCAGTGTCGCTTTCAAGAGCATGCTGATCAGGAACGCAAAGCAACTGATCGCGGGCGACTTGCAGGCGCAGGTGTGGAGCGCGCCGACAAGCGATCAATTGCGGCAAGCGGAGGAGATTGGCAGGCGCTATGGGCGTATGAGCCGGGTGACCGAGACCATCTCGATGGTGGGCTCCGAGCAGTCGCGAACGCCACAGATGGTTTCGGTGAAGGCGGTGGATCCGGCAGTTTACCCGTTCTACGGGCAACTGGTGGTGGAACCGAACCTGCCGCTGGCGGAATTGCTATGCGAGGACACGGTGCTGGTGAATGACGAACTGATGCTGCGGATGCGCGTCAAGCCGGGCGACTTCTTGCGCATTGGCGGGCAGCGCTACCGCATTGCCGGTACTGTGACCCTTGAAACCGACCGGCTGGCATCTGGCTTTGGTCCTGGAATGCGCCTGTTGATGAGCCGCGCAGCGCTCGAGCGGAGCGGGTTGATCCAGTTTGGCAGCCGGGCAGCGCAGCGCTACTTGTTCCAGTTGAAGCCCGACGCTAACGTCGAGCAGTTGAAGGCTGATCTGAAGGGCGTGTTGCCACGACCCTTTTTCAGCGACTACCGCGACGGCGACCCGGCAGTAGGCAAAGGCATTGACCATGCGACCACATTCCTGAGCCTGGTCAGCCTGATCGCACTGGTTCTCGGCTCTCTGGGTGTGGCGATGGCGATGCACTCCCACCTGCAACAGCGGCTGGACACGATCGCGGTGATGAAGGCAGTAGGCGGGCGTTCGGCGCAGATCATGCAGATCTATCTGGTGCAGACGCTGTGGCTGGGCGTGGCGGGCGGAGTCGCCGGCGTGGCCATTGGCGCGGCCGTGCAACGCGCTTTCCCGCTGCTGATCCAGCGGGTGTTCAACATGCTGCCGGAAGTGAAGTTCGACTGGTCATTCAGTTTGCAGGGCATGCTGCTGGGCGTGCTGGCGACGCTGCTATTCACGCTTCCTCCGCTGCTGAGCATTCGCGACATCCGCCCAAGCCTGGTGTTCCGGCGCGATATGCCGGATGCGGAGAAAGTGCTGCGGGAGCGCTGGCGTCATGCGCGTGCGAGTGTGTTTTCGGGTGTGCTGATTCTGGCGGGCTTTGCGCTGATCGCGGAGTGGCTCAGCGGCTCATGGCAGATGGCTGGCTATTTCATCGGCGGATTGGCTGTGTGCCTGGTTGTGCTGGGTATTGCCGCGTGGGTTCTGCTGCGTTTGATGCGGATTACGGTGCGGCGCTTCGGCAAGAAACTGCCATCTATGTTCCGGCACGGTTTTGCGAATCTGTACCGCCCCGGCAATCAAGCTGGTCCGGTGTTGGCGGCGCTGGGAGTGGGGGTGATGTTCACGCTGGTGACATACCTGCTGCAGCAGACCATTCTGCGTGAAGTGCGGAGCGAGGGGCCAGGCAGGGCGGGGAACGTGTTCCTGATGGATGTTCAAGCGAGCCAGCGAGACGCGTTATTCGACTTGGTGCGAGCCCAGCCGGGAGTTGAAGGCAAAGTGCAGTTGACCGGCTACATGATGGGGCGCCTGTTCGAGAAGAACGGCACAGCGTTGAGCCAGCTGCCGATGTCGCAGGAAAACAAAGACCGGCTGCAGACCGGCAGGCTGACTCTGGCTGGGGATCAGCCGGCGGAGATCCAGGTTCAACAGGGGAAGTGGTGGGATCCACACCAGACGGCGCCCCAGATGGCGATCGCCGACGAACTGGAGAGAATTTTCGGGTTTCACTTGGGAGATCGCCTGACGTACCAGGTGGCAGGCCGGATGGTTGAGTTTCCGGTGGTGGCGGTTTTTCGCAGGAAGGAACGCGCCTCGATGCGATTTGACCTGCTGGTGACAAACGATGCCATGAAGGGCTTCCCGGCTGTCTACTTTGGTTCAGCGCGCGTGGCGCCGCAGGCGGTGCCGCAAGTAGAAGAAGCGGTATTTGAGCGCTTCCCCGCCGTGACCGTGATGAACCTGGCCGAGATACTCAAGCGCGTGCAGCAAGCGGTGGATGAAATTGGGCTGGTGATCCGCTTCCTGGCAGCTTTTGCGATTGTCGCTGGAATCGTGATTCTGGCTGCAAGTGTGGCGGGAACTCGCTACCGGAGGATTCGCGAGGTAGCTGTACTGAAAACTCTGGGAGCCACACGAGCGCGGATCACGGGAATTTTCTCGATCGAATTCTCAATTCTCGGTGCGGTGGCCGGATTCATCGGCGCCGTGCTGGCCAACCTCTTCGCCACGGTTTTGGTGGAGCAATTCGTGGAAGCACCCTTCGATTTCAACTGGATCTGGGTGATTGCCGCCACGTTGCTGACGGCGGTGCTGGCGAATGCTGCAGGGTGGCTGGCAAGCGCCCGCATCCTCGACCAGAGGCCGCTCGAGGTGCTTCGCGGCGAGTAGGGGACGCCTGTGTTAGGACTCATCGAAGGTATGCCGCGGCTGCTTCGCCGCCCGGATTGTGCGCTTATGCTATTATGTTGTTGTGCGAACCACCCTCGACATTTCGGATGAGGCCTACTACATCGCCAAATCTATCGCTCGGGACCAGAACCGCAGCCTCGGACGAGTGGTCGGCGACCTGATTCTGCAATCGGCGAAAGGGGCTAGGGACGCAAAGGGCGAATCCATCAAGATGAGCGAGTACGGATTCCCAACCTTCCGCTGCGCCCAGCCCGTGAGCAGCGAAGACGTCAGGGCTCTCGATGACGAAGAGTAAGGTCTATTTGCTCGATTCTAACGTCCTGATCGCACTGGCGACGCCCGAACACAGTCTGAACACGCGGGCGGCGGCATGGTACCGCAAGGGCTACCGATTTGCCACATGTCCCATCACACAGGGCGCGCTTATTCGCTTCCACCTGCGCGCCGGCGTGAACGCAACAGCGGAATCCGCAAAGCTATTGTTGGAATCCATTTCGTCCCTGACGCGGCACGAATTCTGGCCGGACGATGCGTCTTATCTCGACATGCCGACAACAGGAATCGTCGGGCATAGGCAGGTTACCGACGCATACCTGGTGGTGTTGGCGCGCCAGCACGGCGGCTCACTTGCCACTATGGATCAGGCGCTCGCTGCCTTTCACCCGGGAATCACACTTATCGAGCGGCCCCCTGCTGATCTGTGAGGAGCCTCGGCGGGGTTGACCCGCTTTGGAGATTCCCCCTTGTTGTCATTAGTCTGAGGGGTGACCGGCTGATTCGGCAGTGTCGGCGAGTCCCTGCCACGCAAGTAGAAGACCGCCGGCGCTACGTCAGCCACGGAAGTAGAGGTAGCCAGCGAGAATACCGGCCAGGACGGCGCCCGAAGCCGCCACTTCATGCCAGGTCCAACTGGCTCGAGTGACGCGACGGTCGTCAGCGGTTGCGGTGGCGAAGGTCAGGCTCTGAATCTGCTGGGCGTTGGGCGCGGCGGTGAGGTGGCTGACGACGATCATCACCACTGCCGACACGATCGTAATCAAAACGCTGAAGTACTGGAAGTAGATGTTGTTGACAATCCAAAGAAACGAACCCTGGGTATAGCCGTTCTCGAGGCCGCTCAGGCCAAGCGTAACCGGCGTATCGACGAGCATCCGGAAAATGCCTAACGCGAAGCCGACAATCATGGCCCACAATGCGCCGGCTCCGTTCATGCGTTTGACGAACACGCCGAGAAAGAACACGACAAAAATGGGCGGCGCGAGGTAGCTCTGAACGGACTGCAGATAGGTGTAGAGCCCGCTGGCATTCTTGATCACGGGAATCCAGGCGAGGGCAATCAGCACCATCACTGAGGTGGCGATGCGGCCGGTTCGCACCAGTTGGTGTTGCGAAGATTTGGGCTTCCACTTCTCATACAGGTCGACGGTGAAAAGGGTGGAGCAGGCATTGAAGACGCCCGCGAGCGAGCCCATGAGGGCCGAAAGTAATCCAGCCACAACAATGCCGCGAATCCCAGGCGGCAGCAGATACTCGACCATCATCGGGAACGCCCCGTTTGCAACGGCCGGGATTGTCGCGCCATCGGGGCCGATCATTTGCGTCAACTGCGGAACTTTACCGCTGCGGGCCAGAGCGAAGCAGATGAGGCCGGGAATGATGAACAGGTAGACGGGAAAGAGTTTGAGGAAGGCGGCGAAAATGCTGCCTTGGCGGGCGACGGTCTGGTTCGGCGCGCCCAATGCGCGCTGCACGATGTACTGGTCGGTACACCAATACCAGAGGCCGATGATGGGTGCGCAAAACAGCATGCCGAGCCATGGGAAGTTGCCATTGAAATACCAGGCTTGCTGGACCACCTTGCCGGCGGCGTCGGTTTGAATTACCGGCGCCCACGTTCCGATTACGCCATGCGGGATGAGCGGCTTCCAAAGATTGAACATGTCTGAGCCGCACCAGTGCCGCAACTCGCTCCAGCCGCCGAGGCGAATCAGGCCGTAGGTGGTGAGCAGGGCTGAGCCGGTGATGAGAACGGTGACTTGCACCGCATCGTTATAGGCCACGGCGCGCATGCCGCCGAGCGTAGTGTATAACCCGGTGAGCAGGATGACCAGCACCGAGCCAATCCAAAAACTGTCGATCGTGGCGCCGCCGATGTTGATCGTCGTTTCCGGGAAAAGGGTGGCAAACACGACACCGCCGGCGAAGATGCCCACGGCGATCTTCGAAATGACGAAGGTGATGAGCGAGACGATCGAAAGGACGTAGCGGCACTTCTCGTTAAACCGCCGTTCGAGAAACTCGGGCATGGTGAACACCATGGACCGCATGTAGAAGGGCACAAACACCCAAGCCAGCACCAGCAGGCACCAGGCATGCAGCTCATAATGCGCCATGGCCACGCCGCTGGTGGCGCCCGAGCCGGCCAGCCCGACGATATGCTCGGATCCGATGTTCGAGGCGAAAATGGACGCGCCGATGATCCACCAGCTAAGATTCCGGCCGGCCAGGAAGTAGTCGGCTGCGGAGTCTTTGGCGCGTTTCACCACCCACCAGACCACGCTCGCCAGAACTCCGAAATATAAGGCGATCATCAGCCAATCGAGCGGGGTAATGCGCGATGTCGTGGCGCCGGAGACCTGAAGAATAGCGAGCATGGCCATGTTGGTGTTTACTCTCTCTTGGAAATAAACAAGCGCCTATCATGACAGATCGCGATTCGCTGGGGCAAGGATTTGGGAGCGATAGCCAAAACAGTAGAATGGCCGCATATGGGAATTCGCAGGGACAGCTATCAGCGATCAGCTTTCGGCTATCAGCCACGAGATGCGAGAACGGGTTCAGTTGGGTTCATGCTTGTGATCACTTGCCTCCTGGCCGGCGCTGGGGCGCTCTTCGGGGAGACGAAGGTTGTGGTGGAGAACGAGGCCGTGAGGATTCTCGCGGCAACCCAGGCACCGGGCGAGAAAACGCCGCTACACCGGCATGCGCGCAACCGGGTGGTTGTTTTTCTCGATAGCGGGGACCTGCGGGAGTTCGACGAACAGGGCCGGGTGAAGGACACGCATTGGAGCGCGGGTCAAACCATCTGGAGCGGTCCGACGGGAATGCACATTTCACAGAACCCCGGGACCACGCCGCTGCGTATCGTCGAGATCGAGATCAAGCAAGCCGCACCCGAGAAGCCGCCGGTACGAAAGCCGGATCTCGATCCGGTGGCTATTGACCCGAAGCACAATGTGTTGTTGTTCGACAACGAGTACGTACGTGTTTTCAAGAGTTGGCGCGAGCCGGGCGCAACTGAAGCCATGCACGAGCACACGGGAGTCGGACGCGCCGTGGTGCTGCTCACTGATCTCGACGTCGATGCGAAGGAGGCGGATGGCACGGTAAGCCGGAAAACCGGACGAGCCGGCGACGTCCTATGGAGCGACGGCCCTGTCACCCATGCGGGCACGAACCTTGCGGCGAAGCCGTTCGAAATGATCATTGTTGAAGTGAAGTGAAACAAAGCGGTCAGCTATCAGCCGTCAGCCAAACAAGGCCACGTCTTCCTCTAGCTGAAAGCTGATGGCTGATAGCCTTTCTTACCGGTTCCTTCTGGGTCATCTCGATGTCTGCCCACCACTAGACCATCTAAATATTCTAGGAACGAATTTATGGGAGTTCCGTAGAAAGAACAGTACGCTCCACTAGACGGTCATATAGTACCCTACAGATTATGGAAAAGAAGAAAACGGGCGACGATCGCCTCGAGATGGTGCAGGGGACTTTGGACATGCTGATTCTGCGTACGGTTTTGCTGGCGCCTGCGCATGGCCACACCATTGCTCACGCCATCGAACAAACGTCGGAAGAAGTGCTGCAGGTGGAGCATGGGTCGCTCTACCCGGCGCTTTACCGGCTGGAAGATCAGGGGCTGATTGCGTCGTTTTGGGGTACGTCTGAGAACAACCGGAAAGCCAAGTACTACCGCATTACGCCCGCGGGGAAGAAACATCTGGCGGCCCGGCGAGAGCGGTGGGACGAACTCGTGCATGCGATTGGCCTGGTGATGGGGCCTGCCACAGAATAGGCGCGGCGAAAGAGATCGATTAGCTGGCGTATGGGTTTGATTCGATATTTGCGGCGCAGGAAGAAGGACGCGGAGCTTGCGGCCGAGCTCGAATCTTACATTGCGAATGAGTTCGAACGAAACCTTGCCGCAGGAATGTCAGCGGAAGAGGCGGCCTGGGCGGCGCGCCGCAAGTTGGGAAACATGACTCGAATCAGCGAGGCGGTGCACGAAATGAATACCATTGGATTCCTCGAAACGCTATGGCAGGATTTGCGTTACGGAGCGCGCCAACTGAAGCTGAGCCCCAGTTTCTTTGTGGTGGCGACGCTATCGCTGGCCCTGGGCATTGGGGCGAATACCGCGATCTTCCAGTTAATCGACGCTGTCCGGATGCGGCTGCTGCCGGTTCGCGCGCCCGAGGAACTGGTGGAAGTGCGCATACAGCCGAAAGCGGACCACTGCTGTTCCGGCAACTTCAGCAACCGCCAGCCGCACCTGACCTACCCGCTGTGGGATGAGATTCGGAAGCGCCAGCAGGCGTTTTCGAGCATGTTCGTTTTCGGCGACTACCGGTTTAATCTGTCGAATGGCGGCGAGGCCCGCTATGCCGACGGTCTGTGGGTGAGCGGCGATTTCTTCCGGACACTGGGCGTTCAGCCGGTGTCGGGGAGGCTGCTTACAGAAGACGATGACCGGCCGGGATGCGGATCACCGGGTGCCGTCATCACCTACGGATTCTGGCAGCAGGAATACGCGGGCGATCGAGCGGTGTTGAATCGCACCATTTCGCTTGACGGCCACACACTCCCGATCATTGGGGTGAGTCCTCCGTATTTCTATGGCGTGGATGTGGGCCATCGCTTTGACGTGGCCGTGCCCACTTGCGCCGAGCCGCTTTTGGAAGGCGAAGACAGCCACCTTGCCAAGCGCCACCACTGGTGGCTGGCGGCCATCGGCCGGTTGAAACCCGGATGGACTGCGGCCAGCGCGGCTACGCAAATGAACGCGATTTCGCCGGGAATTTTTGAGGCAACGCTACCCACGGTCTACCAGCCGGATACCGCGAAATACTATCTCGGCTACCGGCTGACCGCGATTCCGGCAGGGTCGGGATTGTCGTCCATTCGCCGCGATTTGGAGGAACCGCTTTGGATTCTGCTCTCGATCGCCGCACTGGTGCTGCTGATTGCCTGCGCGAACCTGGCCAACCTTATGCTGGCGCGGGCCAGCACACGGGAGCGGGAAATTGCGGTCCGTCTGGCGCTGGGAGCATCGCGGCTCCGCGTGGTGCGGCAATTGTTGGCTGAAAGCCTGCTGCTGGCGGCCGCCGGCGCCATTTGCGGCGCTTTGCTTGCCATGGGCTTGAGCAATTACCTGGTGATGTTTCTGAGCACCGAGCGGAGCCGCGTCTTTGTCGATCTGGGCCTCGATTGGCGTGTTTTCGGTTTTGTCGCAGCGCTGGCTGTGCTCACTTGTTTGCTTCTGGGGCTGACGCCCGCGCTGCGCGCGACCAAGGCCAACGCCGCAAGCGCGTTGAAATCGTCTTCGCGCTCGATCACGGCCGGCCGTGAACGCCACTTGCTGCGCAGGGCGCTGGTGGTGACGCAAGTTGCGCTATCGATGGTGTTGCTGGTGAGCGCACTGCTGTTTTCGAGGACGCTTCAGAATTTGATGACGCTGAACGCCGGGCTGCGGCCGGAGGGCGTAGTGGAAGTGGGTGTCGACGTTTCCCGGCTCAATACAACCGCCGAACGGCGCACCGTCATCTATCGCGACCTGCTGCAAGATATTCGATCGATTCCGGGTGTCGAGGCGGCAAGCTCGAGCGGCATCGTTCCGGTCAGCGGGCAGGGATGGAACGACCGTATCCAGATTCTGGATGGCAGGAAGGCCGGCGACGTGTTGACGAACTTCGTTAGCGTTAACTCCGGCTATTTTCAGACCATGGGGACGGCGCTCGTCGCGGGTCGCGACTTCAACGACGATGACCGCCCTTCGGACCGTAAAGTCGCGATTGTGAACGAAGAGTTTTGCGCCGAGTTCCTCAAAGGGAAGAACCCGATTGGGACGCGATTCGAAATTCTCCCGAGTCCGGGCAAGGCGCCGGATGTCTTTGAGATTGTGGGAATCACGAAAGATGCGAAGTACCTGAGCCTGCGTGACGATTTTTCGCCCACCGTGTTTCTGTCGTTCGGACAGGACCCCGAACCCGGCGCGGGAACTTACTTCCTGGTGCGATCAAATCTTCCGCTCGCCGGGTTACGGGAAGACTTGAGGCGCACCATTGCCAAACAGAGTCCGGCCATTATCGTGCAGTTCAAGAGTTTCGCAGCACAGGTTCAGGAGTCGTTACTGCGCGAGCGGCTGATGGCCACGCTCTCCGGCTTTTTCGGCGGGCTGGCCTGCTTGCTGGCGACGGTTGGCCTTTATGGGGTGGTGTCGTATCTGGTGGCTCGCAGGAGGAATGAGATCGGCGTGCGGATAGCGCTTGGCGCAACCCGGGGCACGGTGATGAGCCTGGTTTTGCGGGAGGCCACGGTTCTGCTGGCCGCCGGGGTTGGTGTCGGGGTCGGGCTCGCCATCGCGCTGGGACGAGCCGCTAGCTCGCTTCTCTATGGCCTGAAGGCATACGACCCGACTTCGATTGCCGTGGCGGCTTTGTTCCTGGGGATAGTGGCCCTTGGCGCTAGCATTTTGCCCGCATATCGAGCGGCCCGGCTTGAGCCGATGCTGGCGTTGAGGGAGGAGTAGTTCAGCACGATCCAGTTAGCCGGACGGAGCGCCGAGACAAGTCCCTGTGGGTACCGATCCATCCTATACACTTTGTACCGGGCGCATCGTATACACTTTTTGAGTTTTTTGGGCTGACGCAAGGAGCCCGTAGGGCGACTGAAGTTAGCCCAAAAAACTCAAGCCG
>Ga0181525_10001340_pt1 | contig 21073 bp, 20 predicted proteins | sample PEATcosm2014_Bin_48_FD_121100 | JGI IMG/M metagenome (GOLD analysis project Ga0181525, IMG submission 121100) | Peatland microbial communities from MTU Mesocosm Facility, Houghton, MI, USA - PEATcosm2014_Bin06_10_metaG | ecosystem: Environmental > Terrestrial > Soil > Wetlands > Peat | place...
GCCCGGCTTTTCCCCACGCCCAGCACGCCCGCCCCGCCCATCTGCCGGCCAAACAGCAAATACCAAATGGCGAAAAACACCAGCGTCGGCAGCACCCAGCCCAAAACCGCGGCAAAAACCCCCGCCGACGGCTCGCCCGAGAACGTCACCCCAGACTTCGCCAAATCCTGCGCCAGCGTGGGGTCCACCCGCTGCGTGGTAAACGGCCCGCCCGACGCGCCCTTTATCGTGCCGGTAATCGCATCCGCCCCCACCACCAGATTATCCACCTGCCCGGCGCGCAGCATGGTCTCAAACTGGCTATAGGGCAGCTCCTTCACCGCCGGCTGCGTGCTTTGCCGGTTCAACGAGGCGAACATCAGCGCCGCCGCCAGCAGCCACACAAGAAAAATCCAGTTGCTGTTAAATTTCGGTTTTTGCTTCTCGGCCACGCCAGCACCTCCCCCTGCCCGGCGCGCCCTTAAGGCCCACGGGACATACCCAAGACAAAGTGGCACCCTCTTCCAATAATTCCAAGCTCTTACTCCCCCCGCGTTGCCAGCCTCCCCGGCCTGCGGTACGCCTTCGCCCTGCCGCTCGCGGCCAAATTCAAACGGGGAACATTGGAATGTCGTACGAAACACTTCTCGTCGAGCAACACGGCGCAGTCACGCTCATCCGCCTTAACCGCCCGCAGGCGCTCAACGCCATCAACAGCCAGGTGCAGGCCGACCTCATCGCCGCCTTCGCCGCGTATGACGCGGACCCGGAACAGCGCTGCCTGGTGCTCACGGGCAGCGAAAAAGCCTTCGCCGCAGGCGCCGACATCAAGGAAATGCAGCCCAAAGGCTTCGCCGCCATGTACGGCGAGAACTTCTTCGGCGGGTTCGAGCGCGTGACCGGCACCCGCAAGCCCTGGATCGCCGCCGTCGCCGGGTTCGCGCTCGGCGGTGGTTGTGAACTCGCCATGATGTCCGACTTCATCCTGGCCGCCGACACCGCCAAATTCGGCCAGCCCGAAGTGCGCCTCGGCGTCGCCCCCGGCATGGGCGGCTCGCAGCGCCTCACCCGCGCCGTGGGTAAGGCCAAAGCCATGGAAATGTGCCTCACCGGCCGCTTCATGGACGCCGCCGAAGCCGAACGCGCCAGCCTGGTCTCGCGCGTCATCCCCGCCGCCGAGCTGATCGACGAAGCCCTGAAAACCGCCCAGGCCATCGCCGCCATGCCGCCGCTGGCCGCCATCGCCAACAAGGAGCTGGTCAACGCCGCCTTCGAGACCACGCTCACCCAAGGCATCCTCTTCGAGCGCCGCCTCTTCGCCGGCATCTGCGCCACCGAGGACAAGATCGAAGGCATGTCCGCCTTCATCGAAAAGCGCAAAGGCAACTGGACCGGCCGCTAAGCCAAGCTCCCCGCCCGCACCCGGCGGGCGGGGATTTTTGCACAATCATTGCGCCAAAAATCGAGTTCATTGGGCATGTAAACGCCCATAATGAACCCAAATAAAAACCGGCAACGAGGAACCGCCCCCATGACGACTGTCGCCGAACCGCAAATCCTGGTCTCGCAACAAGGCAGCCTGGGGCGCATCCGCCTCAACCGGCCCAAAGCCCTCAACAGCCTGACGCTGGAAATGACCCGCGCCATGCAAGCCGCCCTCACCCAGTTCGAGGCCGACCCCACCATCGCCGCCATCCTGCTCGACGGCGCGGGCGAGCGCGGCCTGTGCGCCGGCGGCGACATCCGCGCCATCCACGACAGCGGCAAAGCCCGCGACGGCATGGCGCAAATCTTCTGGCACGAAGAATACGAACTCGACCTGTACATTAACGCCCTCACCAAACCCTATATTGCCTTCATGGACGGCATCACCATGGGCGGCGGCGTCGGCCTCTCCGCCCACGGCGCCCACCGCCTCGTCACCGAACGCACCCGCCTCGCCATGCCCGAAACTGGCATCGGCTTCTTCCCGGATGTCGGCGCCTCCTGGCTCCTGCCCAAAGCCCCCGGCGAAACCGGCACTTACCTCGGCCTCACCGGCGCCCCCATCGGCGGGCTGGACGCCATCTATATCGGCTTCGCCGACCTCCTCGTCCCCTCCGACTCCATCATCCCCATCGCCAGTGCCCTGAGCACCCTGAAACCCGGGACCGATAACGCCACCGTCCGCACCCTCCTGCAAACCTTCGCCAAACCGCCCGAACCCGCCCCGCTGCAAACCCACCAGGCCACCATCGACAAATCCTTCGCCTTCAACTCCCTCCACGAAATCCTCGCCGCCCTCACCGCCAACCCCTCCGACTTCGCCCAAGCCACCCTGCGCACCATCCTGGAGAAATCCCCCACCGGGCTGATCCTCACCCTCCACCTCCTCCGCGTCGGCCGCACCTCCACCTCGCTCCGCGAATGCCTCGCCCGCGAATTCATCGCCGCCGGAGAAGTCCTCAACGCCCCCGAATTCTACGAAGGCGTCCGAGCCGCCATCATCGACAAAGACCGCCAACCCAAATGGCAACCCGCCACCATCGCCGAAATCGACGAACCCGCCCTGCTTCGGACGTATCTGGGGATTTAAGGGAAGGAAGAAAGGCCAGGGGGCGCTGCCCCCTGGACCCCCGCCAACGGACGCGCCGTTGGATCCGCAATTTAAGTTCAGGGTTATTTGGAGGGAGGGGTAATTCGCCCTCCACCGTCCGTGACATTATACCCAGCAGCCGGGAGGCGAATTACCCCTCCCTCCAAATAACCCTAATTAATGGGTTCTAAGGGCGAGCCCTTAGCGGGGTCCAGGGGCAGAGCCCCTGGCCTTCCTTTCTTCCCTTAACCCCTCAGACACGTTTGAAAACCGGGGCGGCTTGGCTGACTTCGGTGGCGATGAAGGCTGCGGCGGCGCGGACTTGGGGGGATTTTCGGTTGTCTTCGTGGATGTGCATGAAGAAGGAGCGTTTGAGGGTGATGGTTTCGGGGAGGATGGGGGTGAGTTCGGGGTAATTCCGGGCGATGAAGACGGGGAGGACGCACAGGCCGCTGCTGGCGAGGGTGGCCTGGATTTGGACCAGGAGGTTGGTGCTGCGGATGCGGGGGTTGATGCCTTCGGCAATGGCGCTGAGGTAGTTGAGTTCGGGCGTGAACAGCATGTCTTCGATGTAGCCGATGAAGTCGTGGGCTTTGAGGTCGCTGATGCTGGTGATGGGGGCGTGGGCGGCGAGGTAGTCCTGGCTGGCGTAGAGGCAGAGCTGGTAGTCGGTGAGGCGGCGGGAGACGACGCGGGCGTGTTCGGGCGAGGTGAGGCTGATGACGATTTCGGCTTCGCGTTTGGAGAGGCTGAAGAGGCGCGCGGTGGCGAGGAGTTCGATTTCCAGCCCGGGATGGGCTTGCGCCAGTTTGCCGATGCGCGGCGCGAGGAAGAAGGTGCCGAAGCCGTCCGGCGTGCCGATGCGCACGATGCCCGAGACGGCGGGGTTTTCTGATTCCATGGCGGCGGCGGCGATATAGCTGGCTTCCATCGTCTCGGCGATGGGCCGCAGCTGTTCCCCGCTGGCGGTCAGGTCGTAGCCCAGATTGCTGCGGTAGAACACGCGCGCGCCGAGCCGTTCCTCCAGCCGCGCAATCCGCCGCGCCACGGTGGTATGGTCCGTGCCCAGCGCCTCGGCGGCGGCGGAGAGGGTTCCCGCCCGCGCCACCGCCAAAAAGTGCCGCAGATCGTCCCAGTTTTGCACGCGCTTACGTCCGGCCATGGCTCGGGGCTTCCCTTATGCACATTTTTGCCCAATGATTGGGATGAAATCGGCATTCATCGGGCATGTTAATAAGGATAGGACAGGCTCAACAAGACCTCAGGAGGAAATAAATCCATGACCTACGAGCTGAACCACTTCGTCGGCGGCAAAACCGTCCCCGGCACATCCGGCCGCTTCGCCGACGTCTTCGACCCCAACACCGGCGCCGTGCAGGGCCGCGTGGCCCTGGCCAGCAAGGCCGAAGTTGAAGCCGTCATCGCCAACGCCGCCGCCGCCCAGCCCGCCTGGGCCGCCACCAACCCGCAGCGCCGCGCCCGCGTGCTGATGAAGTTCCTCGACCTCATCAACCAGAACATGGAACCGCTCGCCGCCATGCTGTCCTCCGAGCACGGCAAAACCATCCCCGACGCCAAGGGCGACATCCAGCGCGGCATTGAGGTGGTGGAATTCGCCATCGGCATCCCGCATCTCATGAAGGGCGAATTCACCGACGCCGCCGGCACCGGGGTGGACGTGTACTCCATGCGCCAGGCGCTGGGCGTCGTCGCCGGCATCACCCCGTTCAACTTCCCGGCCATGATCCCGCTGTGGAAAGCCGCCCCGGCCATCGCCTGCGGCAACGCCTTCGTCCTCAAACCCTCCGAGCGCGACCCCTCGGTCCCGCTGCGCCTGGCCCAATTGTTCATCGAGGCCGGTGGCCCGCCGGGCATTTTCAACGTGGTGAATGGCGACAAGGAAGCCGTGGACGCCATCCTGCACGACCCGCGCATCATGGCCGTCGGCTTCGTCGGCTCGTCCGCCATCGCCAACTACATCTACGCCACCGCCGCGCAGAACGGTAAACGCGCCCAGTGTTTCGGCGGCGCCAAAAACCACATGCTCATCATGCCGGACGCCGACATGGACCAGGTGGTGGACGCCCTCATCGGCGCCGGTTACGGCTCGGCGGGCGAGCGCTGCATGGCCATCGCCGTCGCCGTCCCGGTCGGCAAGGCCACGGCGGATGAGCTGGTCAAGCGCCTGATCCCGCGCGTCGAAGCCCTGAAAATCGGCCTGTCCTCGGATGCCGGGGCCGATTACGGCCCGCTGGTCACCAAGGACGCGCTGAACCGCGTGCGGGGTTACATCGACTCCGGCGTCGCCGAAGGCGCGAAGCTCCTCGTCGATGGCCGTGGCTTCAAGATGCAGGGCTATGAGGACGGCTACTTCATCGGCGGCACATTGTTCGACCATGTCACGCCCGACATGAAGATCTACAAGGAAGAAATCTTCGGCCCCGTCCTCGCCGTGCTGCGCGCCGACACCTACGAGCAAGCCCTGCACCTGACCAACGTGCATGAATACGGCAACGGCACCGCCATCTTCACCCGCGACGGCGACGCCGCGCGCGATTTCTGCACCCGCGTGCAGGTCGGCATGGTCGGCGTCAACGTCCCCATCCCCGTTCCCATCGCCTACCACACCTTCGGCGGCTGGAAGCGTTCGGGCTTTGGCGACCTCAACCAGCACGGCCCGGATTCCATCCGCTTCTACACCAAGACCAAAACCGTCACCTCGCGCTGGCCCTCCGGCGTTAAAGACGGCGCGTCCTTCGTCATCCCGACGATGGACTGAGCGCCATGACGGCAACCGGCCTGAGCTTTAAACTGAACGAGGAACAGCGTGCCATCCAGGAGATGGCACGCGACTTCGCCGCCGACCGCCTCGCCCCCATGGCCGTTGAGTGGGACCGCGCCAAGCACTTCCCCATCGACATTTTGCGCGACGCCGCAGCCCTCGGCATGGGCGGCATTTACGTCCCCGAGGACCATGGCGGCTCCGGCCTGACGCGCCTCGACGCGGCACTGATCATCGAGGCGCTGGCCACCGGCTGCCCCTCCATCGCCTCCTACATCTCCATCCACAACATGGCGACGGGCATGATCGACCGCTACGGCGACGCCGCCCAACGCAAAAAATACCTGCCCAAACTGTGCAGCATGGAGTGGCTCTCCAGCTACTGCCTCACCGAACCCTCCGCCGGGTCCGACGCCGCGGCGCTGCGCACCAAAGCGGTGCTGGACGGCGATTCCTACATCGTCAACGGCTCCAAGCAGTTCATCTCCGGCGCGGGTGCGGCGGAAATCTACGTCACCATGGTCCGCACCGGCGAGGGCGGCGCCAAAGGCATCTCCACCCTGGTCATCGAAAAAGACACACCGGGCGTGTCCTTCGGCCCCAACGAATACAAGATGGGCTGGAACGCCCAGCCCACCCGCCAGGTCATCTTCGAGAACGCCCGCGTGCCGGTGGCAAACCGTCTCGGCCATGAGGGCATCGGCTTCAAAATCGCCATGTCGGGCCTCGATGGCGGGCGCATCAACATCGGTGCCGCCTCGCTCGGCGGCGCGCAAGCGGCGCTCGACAAAACCGTCACCTACCTCGCCGAACGCAAAGCCTTCGGTAAATCCCTGGACCATTTCCAGGCCCTGCAATTCCGCATCGCCGACATGGCGACGCAGCTGGAGGCCGCCCGCCTGATGATCTGGCGCGCGGCCCAAGCGCTGGACGCGCACGAGCCGGAAGCCACACTCTACTGCGCCATGGCCAAACGCTTCTCCACCGATGCCTGTTTCGACATCGCCAACGAGGCGCTGCAACTGCACGGCGGCTACGGCTACCTCGCCGATTACGGCATCGAGAAAATCGTCCGTGACCTGCGCGTGCACCAGATTCTGGAGGGCACCAACGAAATCATGCGCCTCATCATCTCGCGCCAGATACTCAACGCCAAATAAAAAAACCAGGAGGAAACAATGGCAAAAATCGGCTTTATCGGCCTCGGCAACATGGGCCTGCCCATGGCGGTCAACCTCGTCAAAGCAGGGCATGACGTCACCGGGTTCGACGTGGTGCAGGCCGCGCAGGACGCGGCGCAAAAATCCGGCATCACCCTCGCCGCCACCGCCGCCCAGGCCGCCACGGGTGCGGAAATCGTCGTCACCATGCTGCCCAACGGCAAGCTCGTGCTCGGCGTCTACGCTGAAATCGTCGCCGCCGCCGCGCCCGGCACCCTGCTCATTGAAAGCTCCACCATCGACGTCGCCAGCGCCCGCACGGCGCACGAAGCCGCGGCGAAACACGGCCTGTCCAGCGTCGATGCCCCGGTCTCCGGCGGTGTCGGCGGCGCCACGGCCGGCACCCTCACCTTCATGGTTGGCGGCGGCGCGGAGGCCTTCTCCCTCGCCAAACCCATTCTCGAAGCCATGGGCAAAAAGATCGTCCATTGCGGCGCCGCCGGTTCCGGTCAGGCGGCCAAAATCTGCAACAACATGATCCTCGGCATTTCCATGATCGCCGTCGCCGAAGGCTTCGTCCTCGCCGAAAAACTCGGCCTCTCGGACCAGGCGCTGTACGATGTCGCCTCCACCGCCTCAGGCCAATGCTGGTCCCTCACCAGCTACTGCCCGGTGCCCGGCCCGGTGCCCACCAGCCCGGCCAATAACGGCTACAAGCCCGGCTTCGCGGGGGCGCTGATGCTCAAAGACCTGTTACTCTCGCAGGAAGCCGCCAGCAGCGTCGGCGCCGCCACCGCGCTCGGCAAACACGCCGCCGATCTCTACCAGGCTTTCGTGGATTCCGGGGATGCCGGCACGGATTTCTCCGGCATCATCAACCAGATCAGGCGCCAATCCGCCTAAGCATCCGGTGCAGCAGCTGCCCCGGATGCGCCGCGTTTTCCGGCGCGGCATTCTGGGGCAGCATCCACTGCGCGGGCGGATGCTCCGCCGGGGTCCGCACGGATGAAAACCCGCAGCGGATCAGCGCGACAAACTGATCCGGCATAAAATTCCCCACCGCGCGGATATCGCCCTTAAAGCCATATTTCTCCCGCAACGTGCGCGCGATCGTAAACCCCCGCCCATCCCGGAACTTCGGAAACTCCACGGCAATCAGCGCAAACTTGCCCAGCCGCCCGGCAATCGTCTCCAGCACCGCATCCGGCGGCAACCACACGCCCATCGGCTGCGGCCCCGCCGCATCCGGCAGCTCCGCCAGCTTCACAATCACATTTTCCCCAAGCGCCGCCTCAGCCTCCGGGTAAACCCAGGTCTCGGCAATCTCGCGCCCTTGCGTATCAATGACCGGCATAAATCGCCTCCTTAAACGGCGCAGCACCCACGCGGCGATAGGTATCGATAAACCGTTCCCCCGCGCTGCGCTGCGCCAGATATGCATTCACAATCGCCTCAACCGCATCCGGCACATCCGCCGCATCCACGGCCGGCCCCACAATACTGCCAATCGCCGCCTGCTCGTCGGAGGCGCCGCCCAGCGTAATCTGGTAAACTTCCTCGCCGTTTTTATCGACGCCGAGCAGCCCGATATGCCCAACATGGTGATGCCCGCAGGCATTAATGCAGCCCGAGATATTCAAATCGAGCGGCCCGATCTCGCGCTGGCGCTCGGCATCGGCAAACCGCTCGGCAATCCGCTGCGCCATCGGAATGGAACGCGCCGTCGCCAGCGCGCAATAATCCATGCCCGGGCAAGCAATAATATCCGTCACCAGCCCGATATTCCCTGAGGCCAGCCCGGCCTCCACCAGCGCCTGCCACAGCACCGGCACATCATCCTTGCGCACATGCGGCAGCACGAGATTTTGAAAATGCGAAACCCGCAGCTCACCAAACGAATATTTGTCGGCAAGATCGGCAATCAGCTCCATCTCCTCCGCCGAAGCATCGCCGGGAATCCCCCCCACGGGCTTCAGCGATATCACCACCGACACATAGCCCGCCACGCGATGCGGATGCGTATTGGTCCGGCTCCACGCGCGCAAGGCCCGGTCGCCCTCCACCGCCTTGGCAAAAACCGCAGACTCCTTCGGCAACACGGCAAACTCCGGCGCCACGAACCGCGCCGCCACGGCGTCCACGATCTCCGGCGTCAACACCGAGAAATCCGCCGCCAGCCCGCCGAACTCATCCTCGACCATTTTAACAAAATGCTCAGGCTTCATCTCGCGGATCAGAATCTTGATGCGCGCCTTATACATATTATCGCGCCGGCCCAGCGCATTATACACGCGCAAAACCGCCTCGACATAGCGCAGCAAATCGCGCACCGGGAGCCCTTCGCGCAGCTTCACCCCAATCACCGGGGTGCGCCCCAGCCCGCCGCCCGCGAAAATATCAAACACCGGCTCGCCCTGCGCCCCGCGCCGGGCCATAATCCCGATATCATGCACCCGCACCGCCGCGCGATCCTGCGGCGAACCGGTCATGGCAATCTTGAACTTGCGCGGTAAATACGTGAACTCCGGATGATCCGTGGACCACTGCCGCAGAATTTCCGCATACACGCGCGGATCCACCACCTCATCCGCCGCGGCGGCGGCAAAATGGTCCGTCGTCACATTGCGGATGCAGTTCCCGCTGGTCTGAATCCCGTGCAAATCCGCTTCCGCCAGCAGCGCCAGCACCGCCGGGGTATCCACCAGCCGCAGCCAGTTGAACTGAATATTCTGTCGCGTGGTAAAATGCCCGTACCCGCGATCATAATGCCGCGCCACATACGCCAGCTGACGCAACTGCACCGAGCTTAAAATACCATACGGCACCGCCACGCGCAGCATGTAGGCGTGCAGCTGCAAATACAGCCCGTTCATCAGGCGCAGCGGCTTGAACTCATCCTCGCTCAGCTCGCCCGCGATCCGCCGCGCCACCTGGCCGCCAAACTGCGCCGCGCGATCGCGCAAAAACTGCCGGTCGAAATCGTCATAGCGATAAATCCCGGCAAACGGCGCCTGCGAACTCGCCGAAGGCAACGGCGGCAAAACCTCATCGGCCACGCGCCAATCGCCCACCGGCAAATCCGCGCGCACGCTGGGGCCCGTGGCGCGGATCTGCTCGCGCTTCTCCACCAGCGTCACACCCGCCGCATCCTGCTCCGCCGCCACGGCGCGCACCTCCACCACGCTCAGCTGCTCGGCCCCCGCCAGCGCCGGGCCTGCGTCCTCAAACACCGCCGCCTGCGCCACCGCTTCGGCCCACTGCCCCTCCGGGGTCAGCCACACGCTCAACCCGTCGCGCAGCCGGTTGGCCGTAATCACACTCAAACTCATCCGCAATTCCACTCACTTAATGTCCACACCCGGCCAAAACCGCACCGGGCACAAGCGCCGAGTGTACGATGTGCGGCGCAATATGGAAAGCCAAAGCCCGCATGCCTTCAAGAAGCCCCAGCAAATCAGCCAAACATCCTAAAACCGTATATTCTCACTGCGCGCTCCTCCGGCGGCAGAATATTTTCCCAACATCACCCACCAATTTAGCCAACCCTTTTCCACAGCCCCACGCGCCGCGCCCCCCGCCACCTTACCCACACAAAAAATATTTTTAACCCGCCCGCCAATCCGCCCCGCTTCCCCGCCTAAGCATAATTTGCCACATTCGGGCATGGAATTATTGCCCCCCCGCATCCCAGACCTCGCTCTGCTGCACCTGATGGGCGACATCCTCTCCCCCGCCGCCGCCGACACCCCGGCCCTGCGCCAAAAACTCTACACCCGCCCGGCCATCTGGCCCGCCCTCACCGATTTCGCCGCCGCCCAGGGCCTCCTGCCGCCCTTCATCTGGTCCCTGCAAACCCGCGCCTTGCTCCCGCCCACCCCCGCCAGCCTAACGCCAGAACAGCGCGAAACCTTCCTCACCACCCGCCTGGCCGCCATCTTCGCCGAGCACACCGCGCGCACCGAAAACCTCGCCGCCCAGCTCGCCGCCATCACCCACGCCTTCAACCAGGCGGGCGTCCCCTTCGTCACCCTAAAGGGCGCACTCTACCTTCTTTCGCTCCCCGGCAGCTGGGGCACCGCGCGCCCCATGCGCGACATCGACCTGCTCATCCACCCCGAGCACGCCACCGCCGCCGTCCACGCCCTCAACCTCCTGGGCTACACCGCCGACGCCACCCTGGACGTGGAAAATCACCACCTCCCCGAAATGCGCCGCCCCAACGCCCACGGCGTCATCGAGCTGCACACCGAGGCCCTGGCCCCCGCCGGCCGCGCCATCCTCCCCACCGCCACCGTCTGGCAGGTGGCCGAGCCGCACATCTCCCCCTCCGGCGACTTGCTTCTCCGCCTGCCCGCCCCCTGGCAGGCCCTGCACGCCATGCTGCACCACCAGGCCTCCGACGACGGCTACGCCCAGCGCACCCTGGCCCTCAAACATCTCTGGGAATTCGCCCATCTCTGCGCCACCGCCACCCCGCCCGAGCTACCGCGCAGCCAGGACATGCTCTCCAGCTGGCTTCTGCAAGCCCACCAAATCTACGCCCTCCCCCTGCCAGATAATTTTACGCCCTCGCCCGCCGCCCAAGCCCAGGTGGCCGCGTGCCTGCGCGAGGCCCAACAGCCCGAACCAAGCCGCCGCGCGCGTTTCCTCGCCCGCCAGCTCCGCCGGGGTTTCTCACGCGAAATGCTCTCCTACCGCTACCGCACCCAGCAAGTCGGCCTCGCCCTACGCGCCCGCCACCTGCTGTTCCTGCTCAAGCGCTACCGCCGCACTTTATGGCGCCGGCTGTTTGGCGGGACTATTTAGACGCTTTTTTAAGCAGTTCTTTTAAAAAAAAGAACCGCTTCCTTAATCACCTTAAAACCTTCGCCGCCGCCAACTGCGCCTTCACCCGCAGCGCCACCGGCTCGGGCGAGGTCTCTGCCGCCTTCCGGTAATGCCGCTCCGCCGCCGCAAACTCTCCCTGCCGGAACGCCGTCAGTGCCAGCCCTTCCTGCGCGTGATGCGTAAACAGCGCCTTCTCATACGCCACATCCCGATCAAAAAACCGTTCGGCATCCACCTCTGCCAGCCGCGCAAAAACCTCCCGCGCCTCCGCGAACGCCCCTCGCTCCAGGGCGATTTTCGCGCGCATCCATTGCAGCCCCAAATGTTCCGGGAACAATTTCAGCGCCTCATCCAGCAGCGCCGCCACCGGCTCGCCCCGCGCATGCCGGGCGGCAATCAGCGACACATGCGGCTGGCTATCATTCGCCTTCCCCACCTGCCGCCGCACTGCCTCCACGCCTTGTTCCCAGGCCGCCTCCGCCGCCGGCCAGTCCTCGCACAGCGCATACTGCTCGCCCAAATGCCACCAGCAATAAACCCGCCCCGGGTCGCGCGCGAGATACGCTTGCAGCAGCGGAATATTGCGCGCCAGTTTCGGCCTCTGGTCCGCCTCATACCCCACATGGTCGAGGGCTGCGTCCAGCTCGCCAATCTCCAACCCGTCCTCGCGGCAAACCGCGTTCACCCCGTCATACAGCCGCTCATGAATCTCGCCCGCAAAGCGGATGCGCGGATCGTTGCGGAACAACCGCAGCTCGGCATACGCCGTCCAGTTCACCTTGGGGTGCAGCCGCAGCTTCCAAGCCGCCTTGCTTGCATCGCCAAGTGCCGCGCGGAACGCCGCCGCATCGGGTACGCGCAACCGCTCATCGGCGTCGATATACAGCACCCATTCATGCTGAACCTGCTCCAGCGCGAAATTCCGTGCTGCGGAAAAATCATTGCACCAGGCAAAATGCCCGATCTTCGCACCATATTTTTCCGCAATTTCCACGGTCGCATCGCGCGAGCCCGTATCGATGAGCACCACCTCATCCACCAGCCCCTGCATCGAGGCCAGGCAATCCCCCAAAAAATGGGCTTCGTCACGCACGATCATCGCCGCCGCAACGCCAGGCTTAAATTCCCTCAAACGCATCCCACAGCCGGGCCGTCACCGGCCCGGCCAAAACGCCCGGTTTTTAAACGAGGGACGCGTTGGAAATCGCATGCGCAGGCTTAACGCTCAGCGCATCGAGCGCGAACGACGCCACCACCGGCGCCACAAACGCCGTCGCGGCAATCTTGCCGAACAGCGCGCGGCGCTTCACTTCAATCTTTTCACCCTGGTGATCCGCGTCAGACATTATAGCCTCCAAATTTCAAGCAAAACCTACCGGCCGCACCGCCAAAAAACAAGCCTCACACCGTCACCGGCCCGGTCGAATACGTCCCGCCCGATTAAGCGCCGGACGCGTTCGGGGTCGCATGTGCGGCCTTCACGCTCAGCGCGTCCAGCGCGAACGACGCCACCACCGGCGCCACAAACGCCGTCGCGGCAATCTTGCCGAACAGCGCGCGGCGCTTCACTTCAATCTTTTCACCCGTGTGATCCGTGTCAGAAATCATGGCCCCCTAATTTGCAGGCCAAAACTACTGGCGATCCGGCCAAATCACAAGCTTTTATTGCCAAAAAACAACTTTCCCGCACAAAGCCCCTGGCGATTAGCCCGCCGTGGACGCGTTGGAAGCCGCATGCGCCGCCTTCACGCTCAGCGCATCCAGCGCGAACGATGCCACCACCGGCGCGACAAACGCCGTCGCGGCAATCTTGCCGAACAGCGCGCGGCGCTTCACTTCAACCTTACGCTCAGAATCCGACATGAAATCCTCCTGTTTCCAGACCAAAACTACCCGCCGCCGCGCCAAAAAATCAAGCCTTATTCTCGCAAAACCACGTGATCCACACACGCCACCGCCGCTTCCAGCTCCCCCACCGAGAGGTCATAGCCGCGCGCCCGCGCCGCCAGCAGGCTCATCGCGGCAATCCCCGCCCCCCGCTTCTTGCCCGGCGGCAGATACGTCTCCGCCATCATCGCCTGCGTCAAATCCAGCGGCGCCACCGGGCGAATCGAGGACATTCCGCCATGATTGGCATAAAGCAGCACGACCGCATCCACCTTACCCGGCGCGATGCGCCACGGCGTGCCAAACACCGCAGGCGAAACATTGTAAATTCTCCGGCCGTAATAATCGACCATGAACGGCTCACCCCCCGCCAGCGCCGTCAGCTCCGGCAGCACGGTAAACGAGCCCTCCTTCACCCGGCAGCCGCGCGGCCGCGCCACCACCCCGGCCAGGGAGATAAACACATTCTCATCGCCTTCCATCTGGTAGCCCGCCAACGCCAGGCGCAGGCTGAGCGTTGACTTGCCCGCGCATTTCGGCCCCACCAGCAGCACGCGCCGCCCCGCTTTCACCAGGCAGGCGCCGTGCAGCACCGGCCTGTCCCCGGCCAGCGCTTCCATAAAAAACCGCGCATGCAGATGGTCGCGCACCTCCGCCACCGAGGCGAACTCCCGCCCTTCCACCCCGGCTTCTTCCAACCAGACGCGATCCTTATACGCGCTCACCGCCAGCGCCCGTTCCTCCGGCGCCGGCCCTTCCACGTCAGGGTCGCACGACAAATACCCGAGCACGCGCTCCCATTCCGGGCGCTCGCAGGCAATGCTGTACCGCCGCTCCAGATTGCGCGCGAAGATCACGCCTGCGTCACCAGCCCTTCGCGCACCAGATTATCCAGGCACGCGCGAACCTCGCCATACCGTGCTTCCGCCAGGCCAAACGCCTCGCCCACGCTGCGGATAATTTCCTCCGCCGGCTGCTCGCCATCGCAAAAGTCAAAAATAATCGCCGCCGTGGCGTTCAGATAATGCACCCGGTCTTTCTCCGTCTGGTACACCACATAGCCATCCGGCACCTCGTTCACATCCAACCCAGCCGCCTGCACCATCGCCGTCATCACATCACCCTTTCAAATTCCGTCCAAAATTCTCACGCCAGCGCCCGCCGCGCAATCTCCGCGATGCGCTTTTGCCATATCCCGGCCTCATGCCCGCGCAGCACCGCCCGCCTGGCCGCCAGCCCCATGCGCCGCGCCCGCGCCGGCTGCGCCAACAGCCCTGCCACCGCCTCGGCAAAGCCCCGCGCCGCATCCACCTGCACAAAATCCCGCCCCGGCAGCAGCGCCACCCCTTCCGCGCCGAGCCGCGTCGCCACCACCGGCAGCCCGGCCCCCGCCGCCTCCAGCAGCTTAATCCGCGAGCCACCCCCCGCCCGCAGCGGCACCACCACCACCCGCGCCGCCTGATACACCGGCCCCAGCGCCTTCACCCGCCCGCGCAGCGTAATCCCCGGCGCCCGCGCCGCCCGCCGCAACCGCAGCGATGCCCCACCGCCCACAATCTCCAGCTCCACCCCCGCCGCACGCCGCCGCAGCAGCGGCCAAACCTGCCGGATAAACCAGCAAATCCCATCCTCATTGGGCGCATACCCCAGCGTCCCCACAAACAATATTTTGCCACGCCCCCGCGGCGCGGGGTGCAGCTTCCCGACCTTCACAGTATTTGGCACGACCGTTAACCCCGGATGCGCCAGCCCCGCCGCATCCCCCGCCCCGGCGACAAACACCCGGTCCATCTGCGGCAACATCCCCGCCGCCGCCCGCGCCGCATTGCGCGCCTCCACCGCCGCCCATTCCGCCGCCGCCCCCCGGGACAGCGCCGCCACCCGCGCATACACGCGCGCATCATCCTCATCCGCATCCACAAACCGCTGGTCCGCCGGAATCCGCACCCCCGCCGCCAGCAGATAAAGCCGCCCCACATGCACGGCCTCACATTCCCCCGCCCAGGCGCACACCTCGCGCAGCAGCGTCTCGGTCAGCCCCGCCGCCATGCTCGGCTTGCCATATTGCGCAAACGCCGCCGCCCGCGCCGCCGGGTCCGCCAGCCGCCGCAACAGCGCAAAATGCGTCTCCACCCCATCCGGCGCAAACACCCGCATCCGCCGCGCAAACCTGGCCGCGAACGCCGCGTCCGCATCCGCCGCGCCCGCCAGCGGAATCACCGCCAGATCCACCGCAAACGCCCGCGCATAGGCCTGCAAAAACTGCCCCTGACGCATGGCCAGCCCATTGCCCCCGCCACTCGGCATCACCGGCGCCACAAACAACAAGCGGGGCATTTCCACGCTCATACCGCCCGGTCGTAAAACCCAGTCCGCAACGTATCGATCGGCGCCGCCTCGCGCACCACCGCGTCCAGCCGCGCCTCCCGCGCCGCCTGTAATTCATCCGCCAACGCCATCAACGCCGCCCGCCACGCCGCATCCGCCGGCCAGCCCCGCAGGACTTCCGGCACGTCATCATGCGTCCGGTTCAGCAGCGTCAGCGCCGCCGCCACCTGCGTCAGCGTCACGTCATCGAACCCCGCCCCCAGCCCCGCCGCGCCCAGTACCGCTTCCACCAGCGCCGCCGACTCGCGCACCACCCGCTCCTTGCCAAAATACGGCCAGCTCGCGGCCATTTCCGGCGCGATCAACCGCCCGGTAAAAAACTGCCCCGCCACGGTCTCGCCAAACCACCCGCCATCCGCCTGGGCAAACAGCTCCAGCGACACCCCAGTCAGCGAAAACAATTGCAGCGCCAGCACGCCGTCCCGCTCCACCACGGCCCAATGCTGCTCATGGTCCCCGCGCCCCTGGCCCACCTGATGATCCGCGTCCAGCACCATCACCCGGTTGCTCGCCCCCGAGGCCTGATACACCCATTCCCGCCCCGCCAGCGCCCGCGTCATCGCCGCCGCCGCCGCGCTCATCGCCGGGGGATGAAACACCGCCCCGGTCCAGCCCGCCCGCAGCGCCGCATGCGCCGCCGCCACCTCGTCTCCCAACCGCCCGCCAAACATCGGCCGGTTCGGCCCCACCAGCAAATATTTCGCATGCGTGCGATGATGCACAAACGGCTCGCCCGCAGGGTCCAGCTGGATCAAATCCGAATCAAACATCAAAGGCCGCCGCCCGAGCCGGGTAAACTTTTGGCCCAGCGCCAGCCAGCTCAGCAGAAAACTATCCTTCTCCCCATAAATCATCCGGTACAGTTCGCTGCTGGCATTATTCAGCGCCACGGTCAGCGCCAGCGCCGCCCAGCACCGCGCCTTGTCCACGGCAAAAATCCCGGTCTCAAAACTAATTTCCTGCCTTGGCGCCAGCCCCAGCGCCGCCCAGACCGGATTCTCCGCCCCCAGATCCAACGCATCCGGCCAGAACAGCGCCCCCTGCGCCAAAAACTCCGGCCACTCGAACACCTCCCCGGGATTACGCAGCACAAACGCATCCGCATCCAAGCTCAGCACCTGCTCAAACCTTGAGTGCATCACCGCATACGGTTTCAGCGCCCAGCCATTGCGAATCACCGCCGGATACCGCGCCAGCAGCGGCTCCGCATCCATCAGCTCCACGCCTTCATCGGCCAGAAGCCGCCGCATCGCCGGGCTCATCTCGCGCTGGCCCAGATGCCACACCTGAATCGGCAGCGTGCAGCCCAGCGCATGGCGCAACAAATGCACCAGAATGAATGCACAGGTGAAATACCGCGGCCCGCCCGCGCAGATGACAATCCCCCGCCCGGCAAACCGCCCCTGCGGATATACCGCCGGTTCCGCCACCTGCCGCGCCACAATCTCCGCCAGACTCATCATCCCACTTTCCCGGCCTGTCCAAAACCATGTAGCAAGACCAAGTCACCGCCCGCCGTCAAGCGCCAGAGGAACCCATGCCCCCATCCGTCCTCATCCTCACCCCGATGAAATCCACCGCCCGCCACCTGGACACCTACTTCGCCAACCTCGCGCGCCTCACCTACAAGCACGACCGCCTCAGCCTCGGCATCCTGGAGGGCGACAGCACCGACGACACCCAAGCCCAGCTCCAGCACCGCCTCGCGGGCGGCTTCGCGGACTTCGCCAGCACCACCCTCACCCACCGCGACTTCAACTTCCAAATCCCCGCTGACGTCCCGCGCTGGACCGCCGGCCTGCAACCCGCGCGCCGCGCCATCCTCGCCCGCGCCCGCAACCACCTCCTCTTCGCCGCCCTGCGCGCCCAAGACTGGGTCCTCTGGCTCGACGCCGACGTCATCGACTACCCGCCCGACATCATCGAGCGCCTCCTCGCCATCGGCCAGGACATCGTCCACCCTAACTGCGTCACCACCTATGGCGGCAAAAGCTTCGACCGCAACGCCTGGGCCGAAGGCGGCGAGCAACACCTCAGCGACCTGCGCGAACACGACCGCGTCCGCCTCTGCGGCCTCGGCGGCACCATGCTGCTCATCCGCGCCGACCGCCACCGCGACGGCCTGATCTTCCCGCCCTATTTCTACGGCGCCCGCAGCCCCTTCGTGCGCGACCCCAACCCCTGGAACCGCAAAGGCGTCGGCGAAATCGAAACCGAAGGGCTGGGGATCATGGCCAAGGATATGGGAATCGAATGCTGGGGCCTGCCGAATCTCGAAATTCTTCACGCGCCGGATTAAAGGAAAGGAGTTCTTTTTTGAACCATTTTGCGCGGCCCGATTCAGACCTCGCTGACGCTCAGTCATCGGGACGCGGCGAACCAAAAAACTTCTGTAAACTGGGGGCCGTGAAAGCTTCACGGCCCCCAATTTATAAAAATTTTTGCGCGCTTTTTTTAAAAAGCGCTGCTTCCTTCAAACCGACTTCTTCTCCATCGAAACATTCCTCGCCTCCGGCCCAAACACCATCAGCACGATGAGAATCACCGCCACGGACCCCGCCACCAGCATCAGCGCATAGCCATAATCCCCGCCATGCCGCGTGGCGATGGCGACTTGCAGCGGCGCGTTGAACGAGGCGATGAAATTCCCAAGCTGGTACACGAACCCTGGAAACGTCCCGCGTATTTCGGCGGGCGAGAGTTCGTTGAGATGCACCGGCACCACGCCCCAGGCGCCCTGCACCGCCACTTGCATGAGGAACGCCGCCACCGCAATCGCCACCGGCGTCGTGCCGTGCGACCATGCATACATCACCGCCAGCGCCATCACGCAGGCCGCGATAATCGCATAGCGCCGCCCGATCCTCTGGCTCAGCAGCCCAAACAGCACGCCGCCGACGATCGCCCCCACGTTATAAATCAGGCTGATATTGGTCACCTGCAAATGGCTGAAATGCAGCTGCTTGGCGAGGAACAGCTTGGGATAAATATCCTGCGTCCCGTGCGAGAAAAAGTTGAACGCCGCCATCATCACCACGCCGTAGAGCACCAGCTTGCCGTTCTTGCGCAGCACCTCCCAGGCCGAAATATGCGGCCCGGAGGTGATCTTCTGAAACGCCGGACTCTCCTCAATCTGCGAGTTCATAAAGAACACCAGCAGCGCCGGAGACGCGCCGACAAAGAACATGCCCCGCCAGCCCAGATAATGATAGCCAAAGCCAAACAGCAGCGTCGCCAGAAAATACCCGGACGGATACCCGGCCTGCAGCAGCCCCGAAACCCAGCCGCGCCAGCGCTGCGGGATCGTCTCCATAGCGAGCGAGCTTCCCACCCCCCACTCGCCGCCCATGGCAATGCCAAACAGCGTGCGGATCACCAAAAACGAGGCAAACGACCAGGCAAACCCGCTGGCGCCCTCGAACAGCGAGTACAGCAGCACCACCGCCATCAGCACCGGCTTGCGCCCGTATTTATCCGCCAGCCGGCCAAAGACAAACGCGCCAATCGCCCGCGTCGCCAGCGTCAGCGTAATGGCAAAGGTGATGGAGGTGACGGAAACCCCGAACGTCTTGGCGACATCGTCAAAGGTGAAAATCAGGATGAAGAAGTCGAAGGCATCCAGCATCCAGCTCAGATACGCGGCAATCACCACATTGCGCGCCCGCTTAAAATCTTCGACCACCGCACCCGACATCGTTTCCACTCCCGTATTTTTTCCGCCCGAGATTCGTTCCTGCCGATATTGTATCGCCCGCCGCCCGCGCAAAGCCCCCATTCCCAAAAAATCCAGCCCTCTTGCCAAACCCGCCCTTTTCCCGGCTTGATCGAAGTCAAAGGTGCGCGCCCGCGCCCATGCTAGCTTGGCGCTCTATTAGGAGGGACGAACTTCCGTGACGGACCCGGCCACCCCAAAACACCTCCTGCCCCTCGCGGGCTTACAGGCACTCATCGAAACCCTCGCCGCAAGCGGCTATCAGGTTCTCGGCCCCACCCTGCGCGAGGGCGCCATCGTCTATGACGAAATCACCTCCCTCGCGGACCTGCCCGCCGGCTGGACCGACCACCAGGAGCCCGGCCGCTACCGCCTGGAGCGCCGCGAGGACGCCGCCCTCTTCGGCTACGCCGTAGGCCCCCAGTCCTGGAAGCGCTTCCTCCACCCCCCCACCGAAACCCTCTGGCGTGCCCACCGCACGGCAGACGGCGTCACCTTCGAGGAACCCGCCGCCCTGCCCGCCAGATTCGCCTTCCTCGGTGTGCGCGCGTGTGAGCTTCACGCCATCGCCATCCAGGACAAAGTCCTGCGCGACGGCCCCTACCCCGACAGCCCCTACCAGTCCCGCCGCGCGCAAAACTTCACCATCGCGGTCAACTGCGGCACCGCAGGCGGCACCTGCTTCTGCGCCTCCATGGCCACCGGCCCCGCCGCCACTGCTGGCTACGACCTCGCCCTCACCGAACTCCTCGGCGGCACCCAGCACGAATTCCTCATCGAATCCGGCACCCCGGAAGGCGCCAAAATCCTGGCCACCCTCCCGCACACCCCCGCACCCCCGGAAGCCATCGCCCAAGCCGAAGCCGTCATCGCCAACACCACCGCCCACATGGGCCGCACCCTCGACACCACCGGCCTAAAAGAGCGCCTGCAAGCCAACCTCACCGACCCGCACTGGGACGAAGTCGCCCAGCGTTGCCTCTCCTGCGGCAACTGCACCATGGTCTGCCCCACCTGCTTCTGCACCACGCTGGAAGACCACACGGATCTCGCCACCCAGACCGCCGAGCGCACCCGCCGCTGGGACAGCTGCTTCTCGCTGGATTTCTCCTACATCCACGGCGACAGCGTGCGCTCCGGCGTCAGCTCGCGTTACCGCCAATGGCTGACCCACAAGCTCGCCAACTGGATCGACCAATTCGGCACTTCCGGCTGCGTCGGCTGCGGCCGCTGCGTCACCTGGTGCCCGGTCGGCATCGACATCACCGAGGAAGCCGCCGCCATCGGCCGCGCAGAGGACGAACATGGAAAACCTTAAACGCATCGTCATGGCCCATCCGTTCTTCACCGGGTTCGAGGCCGAACTCGGCGACCTCATCACCGGCTGCGCCCGCAACCTGCGCTTCGAGCCCGGCCAATACCTCTTCCGCTCGGGCGAGGCCGCCAACGAATTCTACCTCATCCGCCACGGCACCGTGGCACTGGAAATCCAGCCCCCCGGCAAGCCGCCCATCATCACCGCCACCGAGGGCGAGGGCGACATCGTCGGCACTTCCTGGCTCGTCCCGCCCTACCGCTGGAGCTTTGACGCCCGCGCCACCACCCTGGTGCGCGCCATCAGCCTGGACGCCACCTGCCTGCGCGCCAAATGCGAAGCCGACCACCACCTGGGCTACGCGCTGATGAAGCGCTTCCTCCCGGAAATCTCCCAGCGCCTGGACGCCACCCGCCTGCAAATGCTCGACGTCTACGGAACCGCCAAA
>Ga0181525_10001341_pt1 | contig 21066 bp, 19 predicted proteins | sample PEATcosm2014_Bin_48_FD_121100 | JGI IMG/M metagenome (GOLD analysis project Ga0181525, IMG submission 121100) | Peatland microbial communities from MTU Mesocosm Facility, Houghton, MI, USA - PEATcosm2014_Bin06_10_metaG | ecosystem: Environmental > Terrestrial > Soil > Wetlands > Peat | place...
ATGGATTTTGATGGCCCACGACCGCACCCGCGACAATATGCTGCCGCTTACGCATGAATTTCTGGCGCTGATGCTCGGCGTCCGGCGGGCCGGCGTCACCGAGGCGCTGCAAAGCCTCAAGCGGCAGAAGCTGATCGCGACCGGGCGCAATAAAATCATGGTGCTCAACCGCAAAGGCATCGAGCAGTTGGCGGGCAATGCCTACGGCACGCCGGAAAAGGAATATCGGCGTCTGATCGGCTAGACTCTCGCCGTCCGCGCCTGAACTCCCGCGATAACCGGCTATTGCCGCCAGCTCCGGCCGCCGAACGACCCCGGGAAAATTTTCCGTTCGGTACGGTTATGGACCGACGGTTTGCCGCGCGGCGGTTTAAAATTGCCGCCTCGATGCCGTCGAGACGAAATTCTCTAGCTCGTTTTCATTACCAAAGCTCTCTCCTAACCGCCGATCCGCTATGTCCCCGCCTGTCGTGCAGCGCAAATTCTCGCCGCTTCGAAACCGCCTGCTTGCGGCAATGTCGGAAGCCGATCTAGCGCTGTTGCAGCCGCACCTGAGGCCGCTCGATTTACCGCTTCGCTACGATATGGAACGGCCGAACCGCCGCATCGAAGCAGTCTATTTCATCGAGGCCGGCGTCGCTTCGGTCGTCGCCGTTCAGGCCAATGAGGCGCGGGTCGAGGTCGGTCTCATCGGCCCCGAGGGCATGACCGGAAGCGCCGTGGTGCTCGGCGGCAGCCAATCGCCGCATGCGACTTACATTCAAGTCGCCGGCGAAGGTCTGCGTATCTCGGCCAAGGATTTGCGCGACGCCATGGCCGCCAGCGAATCGCTGCGCGCGTTGCTGCTCAAATTCGTTCAGGTCTTCATGGTGCAGACGGCGCATACCGCGATCGCCAATGCGCGTTCCAAGATCGACCAGCGTTTGGCGCGCTGGATTTTGATGGCGCACGATCGCGCCTGCGAAGACACGTTGATGCTCTCGCATGAATTTTTGGCGCTCATGCTGGGCGTGCGACGGGCCGGGGTGACCGAATCGTTGCAGCATCTCAAACGGCAGAAGCTGATCCTCACCGGCCGCAACCAAATCCAAGTGCTCAGCCGCAAAGGCCTCGAGCAGGCGGCCGGGAGCTCCTACGGCACTCCCGAAAAGGAATATCGCCGGCTCATCGGTTAAGCTTCCGCGCTCCCCTGGCGGTATTTCCATTTTGCCCGCGGGCGGGTAAGGCTCCGCCGGGAAACGCCGCGTTGAGGGAACGATCCGATGCTGCTCGGGCACAATCGCAAAATGAGCGGGGCGCAGTGCCTCGCCGACATGTTCAAGGGCTACGGCGTTACCCATATTTTTCACGTGCCGGCGGTGCTGCGCACCACCTTCGCTGAAATGGAACGACGCACCGATATCAAGCGGCTGCATGTGCACGGCGAGAAGGCCGCCGCCTATATGGCCGACGGCTACGCCCGGGCCTCCGGCAAGCCCGGCATTTGCATGGCGCAGGTGATCGGCGCGCTCAATCTCGCGGCCGGGCTGCGCGACGCCTGGCTCGCCCACTCGCCGGTCATCGCCATGACCGGCGGGCGTGAGCCGAAGACAAAATTCCGCAAAGTCTATCAGGAGATCGACGACGTGCCGGCGTTCGAGCCGGTGACCAAGTTCAACGCCACGGTGGACGAGGTGGCGCGCTTCCCCGACATGGTGCGGCAAGCGTTTCGCGCCGCCGTGACCGGCTGCCCCGGGCCGGTGCACCTGCAATTCCGCGGCAATGAAGGCCAGATCGACGCCGAGGAAGCGGATATGGAGCCGTTGTGCGAGCCGCTGTTTTCGCGCGTCCCGGCGTTTCGTCCGGAGCCGGAGCAGGCCAGCGTGGCCGCTGCGCTCGAGATTCTGCAAGCGGCTTCGCGTCCGGTGATCGTTGCCGGCGGCGGCGTGCGCGCCTCGGGCGCGGCCAGCGAACTCGTTGCGCTCGCCGAGGCGCTGCAGATTCCGGTCGCCACCTCGCTCAACGGCAAGGATTCGATCCCCGGCCATCATCCGCTTGCGGTGGGCGTCGTCGGCAGCTATTCGCGCGAGAGCGCCAACCGCGTGGTCAATTTGGCCGATCTCGTCTGCTTCGTCGGCACCGAGACCGGCGGCATGACGACGCATTTTTGGGCGGTGCCGAAAATCGGCACGCCGGCGATCCAGATCGATATCGACCCGGAAGCGCTCGGCCGCAATTATCCGCTAGCTGCGGCCGTCAACGGCGATGCCAAGGTGACGCTCGAACGCATGCTGGGGCATGCCGACCGCGCCGGCGCGGCCAAACGCAAGGCTTGGGTCGAACAGGCGCAAGCGATCTGCGGCGAATGGCGCAGCAAATACAAAACCGCGCTCGAATCCGACGCCGTGCCGATCCGGCCCGAGCGGCTGTGCCATGAGTTGAGCCGGCACCTGCCGGACGATGCCATCGTCGTCGTCGACACCGGCCACGCCGGCATGTGGATGGGCGGCATGTTCGATCTGAAGTCGCCGCGGCAAAGTTATATGCGCAGCGCCGGGCATCTCGGCTGGGCCTTCCCCGCCGGCTTAGGCGCCAAATGCGCTTGTCCCGACCGGCCCGTCGTCACCTTCACCGGCGACGCCGGCTTTTGGTATCACATCGCCGAAATCGAAACCGCGGCGCGCTGGAATATCAATGCCGTGACCGTCGTCAACAACAATGGCGGCGGCAATCAGTCGAAACGCGGCTTCGACCGCGTCTATGGCGGCCAGCAAACCGACAAGGCGCGCGAATTGTGGACCTTCAGCAAAGTCAATTTCGCCCGTCTGGCCGAGGACATGGGCGCACTCGGCATCCGCGTCGAACAAGCCTCGGCCTTTCCCGCGGCGCTGGCGCAAGCGCTTGCCGCGAAACGGCCGGTCGTCATCGACGTCGTCACCGACATCGAGGCGCTGGCGCCTGTGGCCGTTGTGTAAGTATCGTCGCTGAGCCGCCAATTCGGTTCGGCAATTTCACCCAACGCACTTCACCCCCAAGGCACTTCACCCCCAAGGCACTTGGGCAATCAGCATCGGCACCTGAGCGAACGGCACCGCGCAAGCGGCGAGGTAAATCGACAACAGGGCGCCGGTCGTACAAATGCCGACAATGAGCCACGCCTCCTGGACCGATGCTGCTTGCGCTGTCGCGCCGCCCTGCAGCCGCGCGGGGAGGGCAAGTTCACCTCGATTGGGCATTTCAGGTTCCTCAAAAAGGCCCGGCCTGACCCAGCGACCCAAACCTAAGCAAGTTTCGCGCCGCGCCTCGCCCGCTTTTGCCCGCAAATTGTTTGGTGTCCTCACGGCGGCCGGCCGAGGCAGGAACTAAGGCCATGGCAGGCAGTTAGTGCCAAGGCGCGGCAGTTTGCTTGTCCCGGCTGCATGGGGCACCGGGCTACATCGAAATTGGCAGGCATCATGTTTCATCATCGTTCGTCGACATTCGGCCCCAGCGTTTCGGCCATTTCGCAGCATTTGCTCGCGGTCGAGAAGGAACTCGAAAAGGTCGGGCGCATCGCCGGCCGGCGCGGTTCCGCTGCCGCGGCTGCGGCGGGCGAGCAACTCGGCGAGGCGATTTCGACGGTCTTGAGCGACATGCTCGAACGTTTCCGCCACGGCGGGCAGGTGGCGGGCGACCGCGCGACGCGGTTGGGCAGCCAAGCCCTGGCGCTGGGCGGCCGTTATGGCAACGACGCGTTGGAGCGCGTCGCGGCGGAAGTCGAGGACCGGCCGCTGATCACGGTCGGGGTCGCGCTCGGCATCGGTATTCTCATCGGCGCCGCGGTCCTCGGCGGCATCGCCAGCCGGCGGTAGAGCGTTAGTCCCCGTCTTTCTTATCCCTCGCCGATCTCGCGCAAAATTTCGGCGCTGTGTTCGCCGAGTCGCGGCGCTGGACGCGGCGACGCCATCGGCGCGCCGTCGAGCACGATGGGGCTGCGAATGCCGGGAATGGTGCCGCCCGCGGCCGCGTCGCTTTTCAGTTCGAGCCGCATGCCGCGATGGATCACTTGCGGATCGGCAAAGACCTGTTCGAGATCGTTGATCGGTCCCGCCGGGATGCCGGCTGCTTCGAGCTTTTGCAAAAGCGGTTCGCGCTTCATGCGCCCGGTCAGCGCGGCAAGCTTTTCGACCAGTTCGGCGCGATGCGCCAAGCGCCCCTTGTTGTCCTGATAGCCCGGCACTTCGGCGAGTTGCGGTTCGCCGAGCACGCCGCACAATTTCACGAACTGGCTGTCGTTGCCGGTGGCGATGATGATGCGGCCGTCGGCGACCGGAAAGACCTGATAGGGTACCAGATTGGGATGGGTATTGCCGATGCGCTTCGGCAAGTCGCCGGAGACGAGATAGTTGAGCGCTTGAAACGACAACACGCCCACGGTGGAATCGACCAGCGCCGCGTCGACATAGCCGCCTTGGCCGGTGCGCTCGCGCCGCAGCAAGGCCGCCAAAATGCCGACCACGGCATAGACACCGGAGAAAATGTCCGACACCGCGACGCCGACCCGCATCGGCTCGCCGTCGGCGGTGCCGGTCAGGCCCATCATGCCGCCGATGCCTTGCGCCATCAGATCGTAGCCGGCCCGCGCCGCCGACGGACCGGTCTGGCCGAAGCCGGTCACCGAACAGTAGATCAGACGCGGATTGGCCGGTCCGAGGCTCGCATAATCGAGACCGAATTTGACCAGGCCGCCGACCTTGAAATTCTCGATCAGCACGTCGGAGCGCGCCGCCAATTTTTTGACGATGCGCTGGCCGTCGGCCGTGGTAAAATCGACCGCGATCGAACGCTTGCCGCGATTGGCGCTGTGAAAATAAGCGGCGTCCAGATGACCGCCATCGGCCGCCGGCACGAACGGCGGACCCCAGGCGCGGGTATCGTCGCCGGACCCGCTGCGCTCGACTTTGATGACATCGGCGCCGAGATCGGCGAGGAGCTGCCCGGCCCATGGACCGGCCAGAATCCGCGCCAGCTCCAGCACCCGTACCCCGGCCAACGGACCAGGTGCGGCCCCCCCCGGTTTGGCTTCCCCCGATTCGGATGGACCCGGCATAAACCGCTCCCGACGCACCGCGGCGAGCCGCCGCGCCGGCGACTAAGTGACAAAGGGGCGGCCGTTTGTCCAGGTTTAGCGAGCGTTCCCGGCCGTCGCCAACTTGTCATCGCCGGGCTTGATCATTAGTTAAGCTTTGCCGGATGGGATGAAGCGGTGAACTCCTCATTCTTCAGCGAAATGCTGCAAAGCATCGCCGACCGCAGCCGCGCCCTGATCAAGCGCGAGCGCCGGGAACCGGCGCATGAACGCTCGGCCGGCCTGGTCGAACTGTGCGAGGAATTATTGTCCGGCCGCGGCGAGGCTTCGGGTGTTGCGCTGGCGCAGGAGATCCTGGCGCATTACGCGGAGCTGACAACCGGACCGCGCATCGCCTTTTTCGAAGCGCTCGCCACCACGTTCGGCCACGATAGCGCGCGCATCGAGCGCGCGATCGCAACCTGGCGGGCGGCGCCGACCGCGGACAATGCCTCCGAGTTGCATCAAGCGAGCGAACCGCGGCGGCTCGAACTGTTTCGCCGCCTCAACCTCGCCCCCGGCGGCACGGCGGCGCTGGTGCGCATGCGCGAGCAATTGCTCGAAGCCATGGATCATCGCGACGATCTGAGCGTCATCGACAACGATTTCGTCCATTTGTTTTCGTCCTGGTTCAATCGCGGCTTCTTGGTGTTGCGCCGGATCGATTGGTCGACTTCGGCCTCGGTCCTGGAAAAGATCATTCGTTACGAAGCGGTTCATGAGATCAGCGACTGGGCCGATTTGCGCCGGCGCATCGATCCGCCGGATCGCCGCTGCTACGCCTTCTTCCATCCGGCCTTGGTCGACGAACCGCTGATCTTCGTCGAGGTGGCGCTGACGCGCGAAATTCCGGGGGCGATCGCGCCGATTCTTTCCGACAAGCGCGAACCGGTCGAGCCGCAGCGCGCCACCACGGCGGTGTTCTATTCGATCACCAATTGCCAGCGCGGGCTCGCCGGCGTGACCTTCGGGCATTTCCTGATCAAGCAGGTGGTCGAGGAAGTGTCGCGGGAACTCTCCCGCGTCGCGACCTTCGTCACGCTGTCGCCGGCGCCGAATTTCGCCGACTGGCTGCGGCGCGAACGCGCCAACGCCCACTCGCTGGCGCTCGACGAGGACGATCGCGCCGCGCTGTGCGGCCTCGACACCGCGAACTGGTGGCGCGTTCCGGAAACCGCCGAGCCAATTCGCGAGCCGCTGTTGCGTGCCGCCGCTTGGTATTACGTGCGTGGCCGCAACGGCCGCGGCTGGCCACTCGACGCGGTGGCGCGCTTTCATCTCGGCAATGGCGCGCGGCTGGAACGCCTCGACTGGCTGGCCGACACTTCGGAGCGGGCGTTGCGGCAGTCCTGCGGGCTGATGGTGAATTATCTCTACGATCTCGATTATATCGAGCGCAATCACGAGGCCTATGCGCAGCAGCGTGCCGTGGTCGCGGGGAGCGCCGTGACGCGGCTGGTGACCACGCCGTCGCGCGAAATGGTACCGGTTTCGGGGTAGCGGACGCGCTCCCGGTTTAGGACTTCCCGTAAACCGGCACCACGGCGCCGCGGGTGACGCGATTGTCGGGCGAGGCGAGAAAGACGATCGTCGCCGCGACCTCTTCGACCTTCGGCCACAGCGCGTAATCGGCCTTCGGCATCGCGCTGCGATTGGCCGGGGTGTCCATGATCGACGGCGCGACGGCATTGACCAAAATGCCGTCCTTGGCGACTTCCTCGGCGAGCGCGACGGTGACGGCGGCGACCGCCGCCTTGCTGGCGGTATAGGCGGTCATGCCGGCCCCGCTGCGCCATTCGAGCGCGGCACGGGCGGCGACATTGACGATGCGGCCGCCGGCGCCCGCCATCGCATTCACCGCGGCGCGGCAGCACAGCATGCAGCTCATGAGATTCATGTCGATTTGCTGCCGGATCGTCGCGGCACCGGTGTCGCGGAGCGGCCCGGCGGCAAAGCCGCCGGCAATATGGATCGATGCCCACAACGGAGCGATCCCACCGTAAAGTTTGGCGATGGCCGCCTCCTCGGCGAGACTGCCGGTCACGGTGAGCTTGACCCGGCTGTGCTCGCGCAACGAAAAGCGCTTCGCCTCCGCTTCGTCAAAGCAAGGCACGTGGCAGACCGCCCCGGCCTCGATCAGCGCCGTGACCACGGCCGTTCCGAGCGCGCCGGCCCCGCCGGTGACGACGATGTGGCGTTCGTGGAAATCCATGGCCTCATCATCGCCGATATGGCTTGAGAGGCAAGCCCGCGCCTGTCGCGCAAGCGGCCATGGCGATAATTGACTATCCTGCGCGACGGGGGGAATCAGTGGCTGATTTCGATCTCGCCATTATCGGCGGCGGCATCAACGGCACCGGCATCGCGCGCGACGCCGCCGGGCGGGGCCTGCGCGTCGTGCTGGTCGAGCAGAACGACCTTGCTTCCGGCACCTCGTCGGCGTCGTCGAAACTCATCCATGGCGGCTTGCGTTATCTAGAGCATCGCGAATTCCGGCTGGTGCGCGCGGCGCTACGCGAGCGCGAAGTGCTGCTGCGGTCGGCGCCGCATCTGATCCGGCCGTTGCGCTTCGTGCTGCCGATCAACGAAGCGCGGCGCTCGGCGATGGTGCTGCGCCTCGGCCTTCTGCTCTACGATTGGATCGGCCGGCGCAAAATATTGCCGGGCACAAGCGAGCTCGATCTCGTCACCGACGAGGCCGGCCTGCCGCTCAAGCCGCGCTTTCATCATGCCTTCGAATATTCCGACTGTTTCGCCGACGACGCGCGCCTGGTCGTGCTCAACGCAGTCGACGCCGCCGCACGCGGCGCTGTGATCCGCACCCGCACCCGCTGCGTGCGCGCCGAGCGCGCCGATGTGTGGCGGCTGGTGCTCAATGCGCGCGGCCGGCGCGAAGAGGTGACGGCGCGGGTGCTGGTCAACGCCGCCGGCGCCTGGATCGAATCGTTTGCCGAACTGGTGCTGCGGCAACAGCCGCCGCACCGGCTGCGGCTCGACAAAGGCAGCCATATCGTGGTGCGGCGGCTGTTCGAGCACGAGCGTGCCTACATTCTGCAAGCGGCCGACCGCCGGGTCGTGTTCGCGATCCCGTTCGAGCGCGACTTCACGCTGATCGGCACCACCGACCGGTCCTTTGCCGGCGATCCCGGCACCGTGCTGCCGGACGGCGAGGAGATCGAGTACCTGTGCGGCGTCGCCAGCGAGTATTTCCGCGTGCCCGTCGCCTCGGCCGACGTGGTGTGGGCCTTCGCCGGCGTCCGCTCGCTTTACGATGACGGCGCCCGCAAGCCGCAGAATATCGGCCGCGATTATAAGCTGATCCTTGACGAGCGATTTGGCGAGGCGCCGATTCTGACCGTCTATGGCGGCAAAATCACGACCTACCGGCGTCTCGCCGAGGACGCGCTCGGCCGCCTGTCGCATTTTTATCCGCGGTTGCGGCCCTGGACGGCGTCAAGCCATTTGCCGGGCGGCGACTTTCCCTATGACGGCCTCGACGCGCTGATCGAACAGACCCAGAGCCGCTGGCCGTTCCTGAGCGCGGATTTTGCCCGGCGGCTGGTGCGCACCTATGGCACGCGGGTCGAGCGCGTTCTCGGCAACGCGGCCGGACGCGAAGATCTCGGCATCGATTTTGGCGCCGATCTCACCGCTGCCGAAGTGCGCTACATGATGACCGTGGAATGGGCGCAGACCGCCGATGATGTGTTGTGGCGGCGCTCGAAACTCGGCCTGCGGCTATCGGCCGAAGAAGCCGCCGCGCTCGACCGCTTCATGACGCAGCCGAACGGCGCGGTCTCGTAAAATTTTATCGACTTACCTCACGAGAGTTTTATCGACCTGTGGTGATATCGGCCAGGATTTCGCCTGCCGTCCGAAAGCCGCACTACGATCCCGTCTGTGACCGGGTCGCTCTCGTTAACTGAGACGCCTCATGGCATCAAAGCGGTCGAAGAAGAACGTGGAGGATATGATCCAGTCACTCTGCGTGCTGGTGGTCGACGACAATCAATATATGCGAAAGATGATCCGCAATCTCTTGGTCAATTGCGGCATCAAGGACATTTATGAGGCGACTGACGGCATCGCCGCGCTCGATACCATCCGCACCGTCGCGCCCGATGTCGTCATCCTCGATTGGGAAATGCCGCTGCTCAGCGGACCGGAACTGGTGCGGATCGTGCGCTCGCCGGGCGTATTCCCAATGCCGGACGTGCCGATCATCATGCTCACCGGCCATGGCGAACGCTGGCGCGTGGTCGAGGCAGTGCGGCTCGGCGTCAACGAATATCTGACGAAGCCGGTGTCGGCGAAGTCGCTCTACGACCGCATGGTGTCGATCGCGACAAAACCGCGGCCGGCGGTGCAACTGGGCGATTATTACGGCCCGGAGCCGCGCAAGCTCCTGTCGGAATCGATCGACGATGGCGGCCCGCCGCCGGGCGCGGCCGAGGTCGCCGTCCTCTGAACTTGCGCGCTTATTCATTCAGTCCATTCGTCATTTAGTCCGTCATTCAGTCGATCCGAAAAATGCGCTAGCGTAACGCGTCGGCCCGCGTGCCGGCGCCGTCACCGTTGGAGCATCGATGCCGCCGGCCGGATCGAATCGAGGCTTTGCCAAGCGCGGCTTTGCGCCTTGGGCCGATCCCGGTCTGGCGCCGCTGTTGCGAATCGAGGGCGTCAGCAAGCGCTTCGGCGATTTCACCGCCGTCGATCGGCTTTCGCTCGACATTTATCAAAGCGAGTTCTTCGCTCTGCTCGGACCCTCGGGTTGCGGCAAGACCACGCTGCTGCGCCTGATCGCGGGGTTCGAGCGGCCGAGCTCAGGCCGCATCCTGCTCGACGGAGTCGATGTCGCGCCGGTGCCGCCGCACCGGCGCCCGGTCAACATGATGTTCCAGAGCTATGCGCTGTTCCCGCATCTCAACGTCTCAGCCAACATCGCCTTCGGCCTCAAGCAAGAAGGCCTGCCCAAGCGCGAAATCGCCGAGCGCGTCGCCGCCATGCTGGCTCTGGTGAAGCTTGAAAATTTCGGCCACCGCAAGCCGCACCAGCTGTCCGGCGGCCAGCGCCAGCGCGTGGCGCTGGCGCGTTCGCTGGTCAAGCGGCCGCGCATTCTACTGCTCGACGAACCGATGGCGGCGCTCGACAAAAAGCTGCGCGGCGAGACGCAGTTCGAATTGATGGAGCTGCAGCGCCGCCTCGGCCTGACTTTCATCATCGTCACCCACGACCAGAGCGAAGCGATGACGCTCGCCGACCGCATCGCCGTGATGGATGGCGGCAACCTCGTCCAGGTCGCGCCGCCGGCCGAAATCTATGAGGAGCCGAATTCGCGCTGGATCGCGGACTTCGTCGGCGAAGTCAATCTATTCGAGGGAACGGTCGGCGCCGACGGCTTGTGCGTTGAGGGCACGGCGCTGGGCCGGCTGCGCGTGGCGGCGAAGATCGATGCCGAGCCTGGCGCGACGGTCTGGGTCGCGGTACGGCCGGAAAAGATGCGCATGACACGCAACGGCCCGCCGCCGGATCGGCCAACGGATATGGAAAACACGGCGCCTGCGACAGTGGCCGACATCGGCTATCTCGGCGATCTGTCGATCTACCGACTGCGCACCGATTCGGGCGCGCCGGTGCAAGCCGCGGTCGCCAATAGCGGCCGGTCCGCCGAACCGGCGATCGGCTGGGATGAAAAAGTGCGGCTGAGCTTTCCGCCGGAAGCCGCTATCGTGCTGCGGCGATGAACACAGCTTGGTGCGGGCGATGAGCCGGTCGCGAAAAATCTCATTTATGGCGAAACTCGTCGTCCGCATCCCGTACCTATGGCTGCTGGCATTCTTCTTGGTGCCGTTTCTCATCGTGCTCAAGATCAGCCTGTCGCAGACCGCGATCGCGCAGCCGCCTTATGTGCCGCTATTCGACCTCGCGGCCGGATGGCCCGGCCTGCGCAATTTTTTCTCGGCGCTGTCGCTCGATAATTACGTCTTCCTCGGCTCCGACCCGCTCTATTTTCTGTCCTATGTGAAGAGCCTGGAGATTGCCGCATTCTCCACGGTGATGCTTCTCCTGATCGGCTACCCCATCGCCTACGCCATCACGCGTGTGCCGCGGCGCGTGCAGGCGGTGCTGGTGCTGCTGGTCATCTTGCCGTTCTGGACGTCGTTTCTCATCCGCATCTATGCCTGGATGAACATCCTCCAGCATGACGGGCCGCTCAATCAGCTGCTGTTGGCGCTTCACATCGTGCGCGAGCCGCCGGCTTGGCTCTCCACCACTACCGCGGTCTATATCGGCATCGTCTATTCCTATCTGCCGTTCATGGTGCTGCCGCTTTACGCGACGCTGGAAAAGCTCGACGAAACTTTGCTCGAGGCCGCGGCCGATCTCGGCTGCCCGCGCTGGAAGACGTTCTGGCTGGTGACGTTGCCGCTGTCGGCGCCGGGCGTGCTGGCCGGCGCGCTGTTGTGCTTTATTCCGATCGTCGGCGAATTCGTCATTCCCGATCTGCTCGGCGGCTCGCGAACTTCGATGATCGGCCAGACCATCTGGACCGAATTCTTCGCCAACAAGGATTGGCCCACGGCGTCCGCTGTGGCCGTCGTGCTGGTCTGCCTGTTGGTCACGCCGATTGTCGTGTTCCAGTACCAGGCGATGCGCGAAGCGGAGCGGGCGTGACGATGCGCAAAGTTTCCGCGTTCAATGTCGTGGCGCTGGTCGCGGGCTTTGCCTTTCTTTATCTGCCGATCGCGATCTTGGTGATTTACTCGTTCAACGCCTCGCGTCTGGTCGCGGTGTGGGGCGGCTGGTCGACGCGCTGGTACGCCGAACTGTTCGACGACACCCCGCTCCTCGAAGCGGCGTTCGTCAGCCTACGCATCGCCGTCACCGCCGCCAGCGCCGCGACGGTTCTCGGCACGCTCGCGGCCTTGGCGCTGGTCCGCTTCGGCCGCTTCCGCGGCCGGCTGCCGTTCGCAGCCATGATCTATGCGCCTCTGGTCATGCCGGAGGTCATCACCGGCCTGTCGATGCTGTTGCTGTTCGTGGCGATTTCGGCCGATCGCGGCTTTTGGACGGTCGTGGTCGCGCATACCACGATGGCAATGTGCTTTGTCACTGTGATCATGCAGTCGCGGCTGGCCGATTTCGACGTCAGTCTCGAAGAGGCGGCGATGGATCTCGGCGCCTCGCCGCTGCGTACTTTTTTCGCGGTGACCTTGCCGCTGATCCTGCCCGCCGTCGCCGCCAGCTGGATGCTCGCCTTCGCGCTGTCGCTCGACGACCTGGTCATCGCCAGCTTCACCACCGGGCCTGGCGCGACCACATTGCCGATCCGCATCTATTCGGCGGTGAAGCTCGGCGTGAAACCGGAGATGAACGCGGTGTGCAGCATCATGGTCGGTGTGGTCGGCATCGCCGTCATCGCCGCGTCGCTCCTCACCAAGCTCGGCGCCGCAAGGGGCACGACGGCGCCGTCTTGACATGGACCATTTATTGGTCCAATTTAATAGTCCGAAATCTTGGACCAATTTGGATCCGATATCATGAGAGTTTCCGTCAGCGACGCCAAGGGCAGACTGACCGATCTCGTTAAGCGGGCCGAAGCTGGGGATGAGGTCATCCTGACGCGGCACGGCGAGCCGGTGGTCCGCTTGGTTTCAGTCAAAAGAAAGCCGTTAGAGCCCGCTGAACGCAGACGTTTACTGGAAGAGATCGCCGCGTCCGGCGCCGCCAAGGCGATTCCAGGTCCGAGCGCTGCAAGAAGCCAGGACTTTCTTTATGATGAGTACGGCCTGCCGAAGTGATAGTGGTCGACACCTCGGCGCTGGTCGCAATCGTGCTGCGGGAAGAGGCTGCCCCCGCATGCATTGCGGTTCTCCAATCGGAGACCGAAATCCTGATGTCGGCCGGGACATTAGCGGAGACGCTTGTTGTTTCAGCGCGTCGGCGCGTTGCCGATGAAATGGAGAGGTTGTTCGACGTACTTTCCATTCAATTCGAGACGGTGACGCCGGCTTCGGCAAAGCGTGTAGCGGAAGCCTACGATCAATGGGGCAGGGGCATCCATCCAGCGAGTTTGAACTTCGGCGATTGCTTCGCCTACGCGTTGGCTAAGGAGTACTCTTGTCCGCTCCTTTTTGTCGGTAGCGATTTTTCTAAGACCGATATCCAGAGCGTGCTGTGAGCGTCCCACGCTTAAGCGGCATTGACCGCGCGCGAAGCCTACTGCGAAACCTTCGGCGCCGAGGCCGGCGCGAGCGCCGGCGTGGCCGCGGTTGGCGCCGGCTGCGATCCGAACAATTGATTGATCACGGAGCGCACCGCATCGCTGGCATTGTGCGCCTTGGCGGCGTCGAGCAGCGGCGCCGCGGCGCCGGAACGGCGGATTAGACTCTGCGGGTCCGGCAACATGATCGGATCGTCCCACGGGCCCCGCACGACGAATGGCAGATCGAACTCGTCGGCGTTGGTGGTCGACACCAGCGTCGCGATGCCGGTGAGGTCGAGATCGCGGGCCGGCACCGAAGCCCGGCCGCCGACCGCGAGCCGCACCGCCGGACCGTCGATATGCATGTCATCGACGGCGACCATGCCCTGGTCGATCTTGAGGCTGATCGCGAGTTGATCAAACGGCGTGCTGCCGCTGCGGAAGTCGCCATTGCCCGACAGCGGGCGGCGTTCGAGCCGGCGCAGCAACTGCTCGACATCGATGCCGGCGATGGCGCCGGCATGGGCGGTCAGCAGCGCCGTGCCGTTAAGCGCATTGGTCACCGCCAGCACCGAGCCACCTGCGCCGTCGATATTGACGGCGAGATTGCCGCGGCCCGCCAGCCTATGCACGCCGAAGATTTGGCCGAGACAGTCGCCGAGATCGACATCGACGAATTGCATGCGCGACGAAACCGCGATGCCGTTGTCGGCGCTGGCGAGGCCGAGCGAGCCCTTGGCGACGCCGCCAAAGGCCTGGGATTCGCCGACGGTCAGATCGAGCTTGCCGGCGCGCATCGTTGCTGCCACGGCGGTGCGGCCCAATTGCGCGCCCGCTATTTTGACGCTGGCGGCGGACAGCCGCAGATCGAGATTGATATCGGCAAAACCGTCGAGCGCGATCGGCAAATAGTCCCAACTGCGTTCGTTCTTGGCCAACAGCCGAACGCCCGAAACATAGGGCGTCAGATCGAGCGCGTCGGCCGCCAGCGTGCCCTGCACCATACGCTGACCGTCGGTCGCCAGCGTCAGCGCGCCTTCGGCGGCGTTGCCGTCGAGGTCGATATTGACGCTGGAGAGCGACACCACGCCGCCGCCGATGTCGCTCTGCGCCCGTAGCGCAAACCGGCCGAAGCCGGCGGCCGGCAGTTTGTTGTTGCCGGTCCAGCGCAAGGCGTCGCGCAACGAGGCGGCGTCGACGCCGAGCGAGCCGACGATTTTCAGCGTCGGCCGATCGCTGGCGACGCCATCGAAGGTGAGCTTGAGCGGCGCGCCGGAAAGCCGCACTTTGACGCCGGAACGATCGCCGCTGAGCGCCGCCAGGAAATCGCTGAGCGTCAGGCTCGCCTCGACCGGTTCGTTGCGCCACACGAAATGGCCATTGGCGCCGAAACTGCGCGAGATCGACGGCCACGCCACCTGGAAGTCGACGTTTTCGAGCCGCTCGGTGACGCCCTTGCCGGCGTCGTGCACCAACACCGTGCCGTCCTCGATGCCGATTTCCGAAAACGATACGGTACGATCCGCATCCGGCCGCAGCGCATGCGCCAGCGATTCGATCAGGCCCGACCAATTCGACGTCCCGGCGGCCGTGAACGACACATTAATCTGCGGGCGAACCAGCGTGACGTCGGCGATTTCGATGCGTCCGGCCAACAGCGGAAAGTAACGCAGCCGCGCCGTCAACTCGTCGGCGCGGACGGCCGGCTCGCCGGTGCGGTCATTGCCGAGCAGCACATTGCGAAAGCGCACGGCGCCGGATGGAAACAGCGACAGCGACACGTCGTCGCCCAGCATCGGGTCGAGACCGGTGACGGCGTGGATTTCCGCCTCGACCGCGTTGCGCACCGACGCCGTCGGAATCAGAAACGACAGCGCCACCAGCGTGACGAACGCCGCCGCAACGACGGCGGCAATGGCAATCGCAAGGCGTTTGAAGCCAGTGGCCGCGGTCACGAGATGTATTTCCGATGTTGATGAGCCGGTCGAATATACCGAGCGGCAGATGAGCATTCAAACATGTCCGGCATCTGTGTCGCTTTCGTGGCCGGGGTGAGGGCGCGGCCGCCCAAATGATTTCTGCAAATAAACAAATGCGGCTTTAGGCCAATCGCCGCGCTTAACGGGCCGACGCGCGCCATGGCAGCGGCGGCCGCGCTTGGGCCACCTCCGCGATCATTTTGCCGATCATGGCCTGGCCGAACGAATTGAAGTTTTGCGCCACCATGACAAAAGCGCCGGGACCGCCGATGACATTATTGCGATAATAATTGTCGAGTCCGCCCGGCGGATTGGTGTGATCCGGATTCCATGACATCGGATTTTCGCTCAAGATCACCAGACCGTTGATGGTGACGCCCTTGCCGACGGCGTCGTCGCGCAGCGCGGTGACGTCGCGGCCGGCATTGTTGGTGCCGTCGCCGGAGATGTCGATGGTGCGGCGCGCCGATGCAAACGGCGCATGCGCCAGGTGATCCATCGCGAATTCGATGGCGCCACTGATCGAGGTGCGGTCGGCGAACGAGCGCGGCGCCTCGATCAACCGGTCGCCAAAATCCTTCGCCGACGCCGAGTCGCCCACCGCGCTCCAGTCGATGACCACGTGCTGCGCGCCGACGCCCGACCACTCGACGAACGTCAAGCCGATGCGGCCGCTGTGACCCGACCGGATCATGTCGAGCACGCGCGGATCGGAGATGGCGGCGGCGTAGCCTTCGCGTTGGAGCTGGAATTTCGCGGCATCGATGCTGCGCGACACATCGGCCGCCAGCACCAGGAGCAAATCGACATTGTCGGCGGCTAACGCGGCGGCGGGCACCAGCGCCATGCCGGCGACGATGGCCGCGAGGAGGATTTTAATCATGCGCATCGGCCGCACCATCACTTAATATCGCCGGCAAAGACGGCGAAAACTCGACGCACTCAAGTGTCGGCTTTCAAGTCACGGCTTTCAAGCCTCAAGCCACGCAGATTAAAGAAAGGCCTAAGCCGCGACAATGCGGCTCGGCGGGAATGCAATCTCGACCAGGGTGCCGGAATTCGGCGCGCTTTTAATGCCGAAATTCGCGCCGTTGGCTTCGGCCAACGCCTTGGTCAGCGGCAGACCGAAGCCGCTGCCGCCCGAGCCCAGGCTTCCGGAGACGGCGGTCTGCTGGAACGGTTCGAGCGCCGCTTGAATATCTTTCTCGCTCATGCCGACGCCGGTGTCGCGCACCCGCAATACCGCCTCGCGGCTGTCGGAGAATACGGTCGAAACGATGACCTGGCCGCCGGGACCGGTGAACTTGATCGAATTGGTGAGGAGATTGAGTACGATCTGGCGCAGCGACCGCTCGTCGGCGACGATCTGCGGCAAGCCATGAGTGAGTGCCGTGCGAATGATAATGCGCGCGCGATTGGCCTGCGGCTGCATCAGCCCGACGCATTGCTGGGTCAGTTCGTTGAGCGAGACATTGACGAAACTGAGGTCGATCTGGCCGGTTTCGATCTTGGAGAGATCGAGCAGATCGTTGAGCATCGCGACCAGATGCGTGCCGGCGGCGTGGATGTCGCGGAGATATTCGCGGTAGCGTTCATTGCCGATCGGGCCGAGACGCTCGGCCATGATGACCTCGGCGAATCCGGTCATGGCATTGAGCGGCGTGCGGATCTCGTGGCTGACCTTGGCCAAGAATTCGGCTTTGGTCGTGGTCGCGCGCAGCGCCTCGCGCTTGGCGTTGCGCAGTTCTTCCTCGATCTGCCTGCGGGCGGTGGCGTCGCGGAACACGGCGCAAAACCTGTCGCCGCCGATCCGCGTCAGCGTCATCGCCAGCGCAACGGGCCGGCCGTCGCCGCCGCGCATCTCGATGTCGAGACTGTTATCGAGACTGTGGCTTCCGGCTGCGATGCGGTCGAAATAATCGCGCGCCGCGCGTTCGCTCGCGGCGGCGAGGCACTCGGCCAGCGGCCGCCCGGCCATTTCGCCAGCCGGTTTGCCGAACAACGCGGCGGCGGGCGCGTTGACCGTGACGATCCGCCCTTGGCGGTCGAGCGTGACGACGCCGTCGCTTGCCGCGTCGAGGATCGCTTGAAGCGCGCGGTTTTCGTCGCGGGCTTGGTCGAGCGCCCGCTCCGCCGTGCGCTGGCCGGCCGCCGCTTGGCCGTTGGTCAGGATCAGGGCCAGCGCGGACGAGCCGTTCCACGGCACCGTGAACATGCGGCCTTCGACCGCAAGACTGTCGCCGCGCTGCGTCATGATCGACAGCGACTGGGCGCCGCCGGTCTCGGCGAGCGCTTCGGTGCCCGGCTCGACGAAGAGATTGTTCAGGCCGCCCGCGGCCGCGATCGCGTCGATGCTCTCGTAGCCGCTCCATTCGAGGAAGTGACGATTGGCGTAAAGCAACGTGTCATGCCGGTACACCAATATGCCGATCGGAATGCGGTCGAGCAGCACCTGCTCGATGCTGGTATCCGACGCCGGAGCCGGCGCGGTTTCGGCACTCTCGCCGGCTTCCGGCGGCTCGGCCGGCGCACCTCCGGCGCCGCTCTCGACCGCGGCCGGCGCCGGATGCGATCCGCGCAAGCGCGATGTCAATTCCTGCGCCAGTTCGCGAAATGCCCGGCGCTCGACCGGGCTCAAAACCGGCGGCACCTTCGGTTCGGGCGGCGGCGAAGAGCGAAACGGCACGACGTTCGCGGAGACCGGCGTGACGCTGAGCGCCGGCCGATCGGGCCGCTGTGCCGCGGCTTCCCCAGGCTCGGTCGCGGTCGCGGCCGCGCCGTGTGATTTTTGCGCTTCCATGGGCGGTAGTGGCGACGGCGGGGCGGCCGGCGCGACGGTCGCCGGGACGAGTTCGTCGCCGATCGCCGCCGGCGTCGCCGCATCCGGCGCCGGCATGAAGCCGATGGGACGTTCCCGCCGGGCGCGCGCCAATTGGTTGATACGCGCGATGTCGCGGCAGACGCCAAAGCCACGGTAGCCGCGAAAGCCGCGGTCGCGATCGAATACCGGCAGGCCCGACAGTTCGACCGGCAACCGGTCGCTCGATTCATCGACCGGCCAGGAAATGACGATGCCGCTCCAGGTTTCCCGCGTTGCCACCGCGCGCGCGACTTGATGGTTCGGATCTAGATTCAGGTCGGCTTCGATCTCGCTCCACAGCCGGCCGAACGCCGCCGTCGTTCGCGGTCCGACCAATTCGATGAATTCGTCCGAGCCGACGGCGAAGCGACCGTCCGCATCCATCTGCCAGACGAAGCGCAACGGGTGGCGCCGCTCCGTCATCGGTTCATTTTGCGCCGCGGTCGGCGCTGCCGCGGCTTCGGCCGCAGGCGCGGCGATAATGGCTTGCGGGGCCGCGGCGCTGTCAGTCATATCCGCCTCCGCGGCAGCGCGTTGCGGGCCGAGAACTTCGTTCGGCTTTTCCGTCAAGGTCAGCAAAATCACGCGCGAAGCATCCTCGCCAAGCCGTTCGGCGGCGACATCGACCGCGGCCTCGCCGAGCTGCGCGGTGCCGCGCGCGGTCCCGGTTTCGAGCGCGGTGGCGCCGAGCGTCTCGATGCCGAGCACCGACAGCGTGGTGGCGCCGGACAGTCGCGCTTGCGCCGCCGCATTGGCGTAAACGAGCGTGCCGTCGGGTGCGAAGGCGGCGAACGCCCCCGTGCCGCCGGCCACCAGCCGGCGTACCCGCTCGTCCAAAGTCAGCGCCGGGCCGGCTGGCTCGGTCGCCGCGACCAGGACCGCGCTTTTTCCGTCGCCGATCGCGAGGCGCGAGCAGGCACAAGTCAGCGCGCGGCCGAAGCCGGAAGCGAAGCCGCGCAGCCGCTCCAGGCGCTCCTGGGGCGTCGCCGGCAACGACACCGCCAGCCGGGCGATCTGAGCCGCCGCCGTGTCCTTGACGTCGAATTGGCGCTGCAAACACGCGGCCGCGTCCGCGGCGCCGAAGATCGCCGCGCCGGCGGCATTGGCCCATAAAATCCGCGATCCGTCGGCACTCCACAGCCAAGCCGGCCATGCGCTCGTCGCCAGCACAGCGATACGGCGGTTACGCAACAAAGCCAGGTCGGACACGGCGATCGGCATTCGCGATGGAACTCTTTGTAAACGATTTCTTAATAGTGCCGGGCGCGCGCGGCGTCCATCGCGGTGGCGCTTCCGCCGCCGAGCAAGCCAGGATAACCTTAATCGCACAGAGGGTTAGCGCGCTTGGTGGTTTAGCTTGCATGCCGGTCGCGAATTCGCGCTAGAATTACCGCAGCCGGGACAGGAGGAGAGTGAGATGGCCAAAGAACCATTCGAGCAATTTGCAATCCCCAACGAGATGCGCGCTTTTGCCGAACAGAGCGTGACGCAGGCCCGCAAGGCCTTTGACGGCTTCATCCAGGCGGCGAACCAGGCCATGGGGCAGTTGCACGACCACGCCCAAGCGGCGCAGAGCGGGGCGACCGAGATCGCGCACAAGTCGATGAGCTATGCCGAGGCGAACGTGGCGGCGACTTTCGAATACGCGCAAAAACTCATGCACGCCAAGGACGCTTCCGAGGTCATGGCGCTGCAATCGGAATATCTCAGCCGCCAGATGCAGGTGCTTTCGACCCAGGTTCAGGACCTCGGAAAAAGCGCCGCCAAGATCGTGGTCGACGCCGCCAAACCCAAGTCGTAACAACGTCGTGAGCGGCATCGTGAACGGTGGCGTGATCGGCCCCTTTGATGCTCATCCCGCTACCGGCAGAGTTTTAAAAAGTTAGCATTTTCAATCGTGTGATTGGACATTGTGCGTTGCAATAATTTCTGTTGCAACGCACCAAAATTGTTGCTATAGCCCCAATCCGGAAGCTCCCGGCCTGATGTGTTGTGGCGTTCGGCCCCGGGACTGACGATGAAAGTTTGGGTCGCGCGCAACGGGCGGCGAGACCGTTCAAAAAAGCTCCAGCGAGACAGCCCAAGAGCAAAAACCAAGGATATGTGTCATGGCAGAATCCACCACCGCAATCACCCCCAAAGCGAAGACGAAACCGGCATCCGGCGCGTTCGAAATGCCGAAATTCGAGATGCCCAAGTTCGAAATTCCGAAGGTCGAAATGCCGGCAGCCTTCCGCGAGTTCGCGGAGCGCGGCGTGGCCCAGGCCAAGGATACCTATGAGAAGATGAAGGCCGCCGCCGAAGAGGCGACCGACGTGCTCGAGACCACCTATTCGACCGCCAGCAAAGGCGCTTCCGATTACGGCCTCAAGATGATCGAGACCGCCCGCATCAACACCAACGCAGCGTTCGATTTTGTCGGTGAGCTGATCACCGCGAAGTCGCCGTCGGAACTGATCGAGTTGTCCAGCACGCATCTGCGCAAGCAGTTCGAGACGCTGACCGAACAGAGCAAGGAACTCGGTGCGCTGGCGCAGAAGGTCGCGACCGAGTCCGCCGAGCCGATCAAGAGCGGCATGAACAAGGCGTTCAGCAAGGTCGCCTGAACCGGCCGGTTCCGCGCTCGCGGACATAAATTACGGCGAGGGGAAAGCCCGGGTCTCGACCCGGGCTTTTGCTTGTCCGGCGGGGTTTGTTCGGCCGTCGCGCACCCCGTCTGGGACGCCGTCTTGCACGCCGTCTTGCCAAAGTTCAGCGTTGCCCATAGGTTCCGCGCGCCAAAGCATGATCCGGAAAAGTGGCTATCGGTTTTTCGAAAAGATCATGCGCAAGCGAAATACACCGCGGGCCCGTGCAGCTGTAGCTCAGTTGGTTAGAGCGCTTGACTGTGGATCAAGAGGTCGGTGGTTCGAATCCACCCAGCTGTACCAAAATC